>Ga0315915_1002314_pt1 | contig 23976 bp, 13 predicted proteins | sample MpolbnodulesMG_FD_207738 | JGI IMG/M metagenome (GOLD analysis project Ga0315915, IMG submission 207738) | Medicago polymorpha root nodule microbial communities from Los Angeles, California, United States - branched nodules | ecosystem: Host-associated > Plants > Roots > Nodule | place: USA...
AATTAATTAAATAAAATCAAGAGGTTCCCATAGAATACTATGGATATTTAGGGTGCTAACACCTTCCCTAAATATAACTAACCCCCGAACCCTAAATCTCTTCAATATGGGGTAGTTTGAACTTTTTCCCCCTTTTCTTAAAATTAAATGTTCGGTCGTGAAATAAAATAGCGAGTCAAACGCTAATCAAATAGCCTTGACCTACGAAAAATGACGCGACAATGTTGTTTGAATTTTGATGTAAAGACATAGGGTCTATTTCTTGAATATTTATATTATTCGCGTGTATTTTCGCTTTAATAGAAATAGGGCATTACAAAGAACATAAAGGAATTAGTGACATCTTGTACAACGGCTTCGAATAATCGTAATAAGGTTCAAAAGAAATAAAAATAACCAAAATTTCATTGTTTAATAAAAAGGCAAACAAGTATTCACTTCAAGGTTGTAGTATCTCTTTGTTAGAAAGTAAAATTAAAACAAACTTTACAAATTAAAAATAAAAAATATTTTTGCAAACTAAGTAAGTTCTAATTTTTCTTTTCCTTTTAAAATTTGTTAGTTGCACACCTATCAAATCAAAGGTCTTAAAAAAGGGCCAAAAGATATTCGGCGCTCAAATCAGTATGAGAACAACAAATATAAAGTTTACGGTTAGACTGGTTGTACCTTGGAGGACAAGGAAGGTTCTCTTTTATAGGTGAGGAATGAAGATCCTCAAAAGTCAAAATAATGGTTGGAGAGCCCTTGGTCGACGGTTATAGACGGTGGGATCTTCAATTGTCGAACGTTGCATTTTAAATGTGTGAAGGAGGCATTGCAATTTAGGTTTGAAGGATCTAAAGGCCTGCTCGGTGCAGTAGCAAGATAGGAGGTGTGAAGTGTAATGGTCCAGAGCAAGTTTGGGTCTATAAAATGTAAATGGTGGGCAGGCCCTTGTAGTCTTTTGGGCTTGTATGTTGAGCATAAGTTGACGAGGATATCATTTTGGGCGAGTAGTTCTTTTTAGACCCCATCAATATCTCTTAAGTACCCAAATTTTTTTAGAAAACATAGATAACATCGGAAAGGTATTTTTCAACGCAAAGAGATATTGAACGGACCTATAAAGAAATGTCCCTTTAATAAAAAAATAGAAATCAAAACACAGACGAATATAGTGTTTTCTCCAAGAGAAAAAGAAAAAAAAATCGAGATTAACATCATCCTATATTTTGCACTCTTTATCCCTTTTTGCCTGATTCTCTCTTTCGTATTGAGAAAGCTAGAAAAATGTTGCGATATTTACAACAAAATACTTCATCAAAAGGAAGAACACAATGGAGAAAATTTCTACACAACATACTTGAAAATGATTTTTATAACGGCATTTGAAAATAAAGTTAACAAGCAAATCAAGTTCTAGTATACTTTGTATAAACATTTTTAAAATATATGTGTTCATTTTAATTTGATAAAAAGAAGATGTGAGACTCTTAAAGGAACCATTGTGGTGAAGATCAGATGAAATGTCAAATCCAGATTATGTATTTTTTGAAATAATGAAAAGATTCCTTTGAATAGTTTCATTGTTTACTAAAAATGCAAACAAGTAACATTAACACAAGTTTTAAAAAATAAAAATAGAAAATGTAAACTGATCTCTTTTTTTTCCTCTTAAAATTTCGTAGCTGCACACCTCTAGTTCACTTTACATTTATCAATCTAGCGACTGTAATACAGGGATTAAAAAATTAATAAAAAATATAGAAATCAGAACACGAGAATGGCATGTTTTGTTCAAAAAGAAAAAGAATGCAAGAATAAAGTAAAGTCGTCTTACATTTTTCACTCTTCAAGTTCACATAACCCATGAATTTATTCTTTCCTTGTCATCTAGAAAAAGTTACATCACATGAGATGTTGTTTTATTTATTTTTTGAACAATGAGATGTTGTTTTATTAGATTCTTCGGTATAAATATAGCGGCAATGGAGAAATAATGATGCATTAATTAGGATCAAGAACAATTTCATTTTTACCACCATGACAACAAACGTTGATAGTGACAACATATTACTAAACATTAATTCACCCGATGAAGTAAATGATTTTCTAGGTGAGTACACATGGCAACGTAAATGGAAAAATGTTATAATGATTTACTATGCATTTCCAGAACAAGCCCACACAGCAATTATCTCTGATTCAGTTGGCACTGCATTACATGTAGCCATAGATTTGGACGAAGAAGATGTTGTCAAAGAGCTTGTGAATGCAATTTTAAAACATAATGTGGAAGTTGGTGATGAAAGAGTTGAAGCATTGGAAATTAGGAATGAACGTGGAGACACACCATTGCATATTGCAGCATCAAGGGGTTTTGATAGAATATGTAAGTGTATTATTGGGAGGAATAATGAGAGGATAAATTTGTTGAGTCTTAAAAATAAACATGGTGAGACACCTCTTTTTCAAGCTGCTATTAATTGGAGAAAACAAGCTTTTGCTTATCTTGCTCATATTTCTCAAGACATAGTCGATTTGCAAGATCTTGTACGAGATAATGGTGATAGTATTCTTCATACCGCAATTCAGGGAGAATATTTTGGTAAATTATAATAATCTATATATAAGTTGTGTTAGAAATTACACATGCGAGCGCACACACATATATATTATTCAATAAATGTATCGCTTATAATTTAATGATGATTAATTTTTTGGATAAGGCCTTACTTGAATTAACTTATAGCTTTTGTTTGGTTACAAATTAACTTAATAGTTTATGAATACTGTACTTTTTAGCTGAAATAAATATTTTCCGTAAAAAAAAATACTGAAATAATTAGTTAATACTGATATTTTTTTCTAATAATTATTTAGTATTGTAAATTTTAATGTGAAATTTTGTTTATTACAGTGCATATCTTTGGACTATGAGAATCAAATAATGAATGTGTATTTTTGTTAAGAATAATGCTATTGATAGCAAAATTTAATTTCACTAGCATCCCGACAGGTGTATTCCACTAAGGTCTTTCTGTTGACTTCCATCTTTGAATAAATATTTCCCGTGAATTCCCCTGAACATGGTTTTTCTATTGGTGGGTTACGGTTTCGTTATCAGTTCGTGATGTTTTGTTTCGCTGCATATATCATATTAAATTCTCTTCTTGACGATGGTTTTTGGTACGAACAAATGGTAGGTTTTCTTTGGGAGAAAGGTAAGGGGTAGTCACTGCCTTTTAAGCATGACAATTAGGCGGGGTGGGGACGGGTTTTACATTCACCGTCCCCATACCCGATTCTCATGTACTTACACGTTATCCTGTTATGAGAAATTGAACTAATCTCCGTCGCCGCATTGAATCATTTTTTTCAATAAATAATAGAAGTTTTTTTGCAACCTCTAGAAAAATGTAGTAATGTATTATCCAATAATATATTCACTTTAACATTTGTTAGACATATTGATTTAGTTGCTCTTTTAAACATCAATTGTAGTTTTTATGACACAACAATTATCAAACAAAATAACATGGCATATCAACATAAAGTAATTTTCTGCATACGGGACGGGTTTGGGGTATGGGTTCGGGGTGGATACCTATGTTCTCGTTACCCATTCCATACCCGTGTTTTGAAATCGGGGAAAACCCAAACTCATACCTAAACCTAGTCAAAACGGGGAAAACCTGTCAAATTGAGTTTGGTTCGGGTGGGTAACCACGAATATGGATTTTGTTGCCACCGGTGCCTTTATTATGACGTGTTTATGATTTGAAATGTATGTAGAGATATTAATCTCATATTTTCATAAGGTAAGGAGTATTAATTAGGTATAGTTGTTCTCTTTTTTACTTCCATAATTTAATTTGTATTAATCTTCTTTATATTTGGGTCGAATAAAACCATCACTTTGATCTTTAAACAATTTTGTCTCTAAAAAATAAAAATATAATAAATATTAAATAGTCTAGCTATCACTTTCTCGGCTAATATTGTTTTAAAAAAATTGAGAGACTAACTTGAGTAACTAATAGATGATTGGTTTTTTTTGGTGGAGACCGATGTTCAAATCCCGGACCTTACATATATTATGCATTGTTCTACCAACTGAGTTAAGCTCACGAGGACTAAGAGGTGATTGTTTAAGTTTAGGGAGATTAGTCACTTTAGTCCCTAAATGCAGATAAATTGCAAAATAGTCTCTGAATGTAGACTCTGTTAGTCAATATAGTCCCTGAATACAGACTATGTTAGTCAATTTAGTCCCTGAATGTAGACTCTGTTAGTCACTTTAGTCCCTGAAATTGACCAACAGAGTTTACACTAAAGTGATTACTCATTTTCCATTCAGAGACTAAAGTAATTAATTCCCCAAGAAAGTTTACCATCGTAATGTTTTAGTTATATTTTTCTTTTGTATAATAAAACAAATAACATATTCCTTCAAAAAATAAAATAACATATCATCACTCCTTAAAAAAAATAAAAAATCATCACTCTACAATCTACACATATATTATGTTTTATTTTTATTTTTTAAAAGGATATACTGTGCTTTATGTAATTGTTATATGTGTGTGTGTGATGGAGCAGATTTAGCTCTGATAATAGCACATTACTTTGATTTCCTTTGCATACATCTGAACAAAGAGCAATTCACTCCTCTGAAACTCCTTGCTAATAAGCCTTCAGCCTTCAAAAGTTGTAGCAACCTTCCATGGTATAAGCGAATCGTATACAACTGTAAGTAATAATTAATATATATGTTGGACTAGTAATTAACAATAATTATTGTATGATTAAAAATGCACAATGAATTTTGAGTCTTAATTTGTGTTTGTTGCCAAAGACATACTTGTGAAACCACTGGATGTTGAAGGAACAGTGAGGTCAGAATTGAGAAAGATGGAAGACAATCCTGATCCAGTTTCTAAAAAATTCCCAGCGAACTATGATACTTTGTGTGGTTTAATTGCGAATCTATTTGGTAGGTCATATATCGATTCTCATGCCATCAATACTCTCAGAATTTTTTTCTATAATGATAACAAGTGTCCTTAGTATATTTGTTTAGAAGTTTTAAAATGGAAATTTTATCTTAAAAATAAATTATACATTAATAACAAAAAGTAATTTTTTCTACATAAAATTTATTAATTATTTATACTTTTCAATTCTTAACAAGTGTTCTTAAGACACTTATTAGCATAACTCTATTTTTATTGATACCTAAGGAAAGATATATTAATAAAAAAATACAAAAAATTAGGAGACATGAACCTGATCCAACAACCACATAATCAACCCATAACAATGAATTACTACAACAAGATTAACAAAAATGTTAAACAATTAGACGGATTTAAATCCGTTAAATGAACCCAAATGTTTTACCAATAATACACTTCATAAACACAATCCAGCAAACCCAACACGGGACACAGAATCAAACTGTAAAAGAAAGTTATATGTAAACGACAACCATTATATCAAACCAGAGACGAGTTAAACCATTATAGTGTAGAGCCATTCAATTTAGAGATAACTCTTTTATTTTTCAATTTTAAACCTAACGACTCTTCAGTTGTAAATATATTTGATTTTTTTTTTGAGGGAGTAATTATTTTTTTTAATAAGAGAGAGTAAATATATTTGAATTGTAGTTATAAAAATAAATTTTGACTAAAATTATAATTGTAACTTACTAACCTACTTTTTCAATAAAAGTGGCAATACATTACTTATTAATAGTTAAAAAATATTTTTATGGATATAATTACAATAACAATTGTGTTTTCATTTTGTCAGGAAGAAAAAAAAAGAAACAACGCGACATAGAAGACCCATCAATTGATGAAAAATACGATGGAGAGAGTTATCCGGTTGGATTTTTGCCACAAAATTACAAAACATTTCATCAATTTGTCAAGTGTACAGCATATGTCCTTACTCTTGGACTAGTAGGTATGTCTTCCACTCTTCCCCACATTAATTTGTGGCTACTTTGGTATAATTGATATTATTTTTTTGGCTTAAACTCACTTTTCACCCCCTAAGTTTCAAAAAGTAGCGATTTTGGTTCCCTTTTAAAAAAATGGCAAAAATAACACCTCATATTTAGCCCATTTTGCAAAACATCAATTTTGACTTGGTCAATCCTACGTATCATGCCACATGTGTATACTTTTAATTAAAAAATGAAAAAAAGCCACGCGTGTATTTACAGAATAAAAAAATAAAAAATAAAAAGGATTAATTGGAGAGAACACGTGACATTCATGTTCTTCATCAATTTCTTGAAGAAAATCCAGAATATTACTATATCATTCATCTTCTTCATACCCAAACATTCAAACTCAAAAAAATTCATCAACATAAAAACTTAGAGAAAACAAAACAAAATCTGAAAATAGAAATTGATGGCAAAACAATAACAACCCATAAGTCAATTTATTCATGTGTTAACTGAATCAAAATCCAGCAACAACAAACCAAAAATCAAGTAACCCATAAATTAACAAGAACAAAAATCCAGTAATCCAAACATGATTTCTCAACTGCACGACGTATTTGAAGAAATAGCAGGAAAGTGAGCTAGCTGCATTAACCAAAAAATCAAATTCAGGTACCCAATGAAATGCTTTGATGTTCTGCATAAACTATTCATGAAGCCCCTATCGAAGATACTCTATAAACTCTTCCCTAGAGCTCCATTCAGGACCTTGCTTCTCTAGCAGTGAATACACAAAGTAGGTAACAAATGTTGCCACTTTTATCTAAAGAGTGTAACTTGGGGGCAACCATTAATCTAAACAGAAATTTCCTACATGGTGGTGATGTTTTCCGGTGCGGTAGTCGTCAGATAAATGTCATCCAAACATGATTTTTTTGGTGGATTTTGTAGAGAATACGAAGGAGAGTACTTTTATGATGCCAATTTATCGAAAAACGTTTTGAAGAGTCAAGATCTAACAATGAAGGTGGCGGTTTGAAAACTCAAAAAATATCTCCAATGGAAAAATAAATATAGGATGAGATAGAGAAGGAAGAGAGAATGAATATATGTATTTGTTTGACAAAGGATGGTTGGAAGCACCATGTTGGGTGGCCGGAAAGAGTTGCCGAAAAAAAGGGAAGAGGAAGGGGCGCCAGTCATGAAAGAAGGAAGAGGAAGAAAGAATTGGGAGGAAAGAAAAGTAGAGACTCTCTCACTCACGTGCCTCTCCCTTTTTCTTTCTTTTTTGATTTTTTTTAATTCAGAATATACACGCGTGGCAATTTTAATATTTTTTAATTAAAAAATTACACATGTGGCAAGCCATGTAGGATTGACCAAGTCAAAATTGATGTTTTGCAAAAGGGGCTAAACATGAGGGGTCACTTTTGCCATTTTTTTTAATAGGGGGCCAAAATCGCTACTTTTTGAAACTTAGGGGTGAAAAGTGAGTTTAAGCCTATTTTTTTTTAACAAGGCAAAATGAATTATATTAACACTGACAACGTAATCACTTCAGCACAAGACGTACCAAAGTAACCACGTAAAATACAAGAGTCTGTCAGAAAGAAACGACAGGTTAGCCGATGCCCAAACACTGAAAAGGGCCTGACCACCGGGACTGATTCCCGAAAACAAAAAGTTTAACTTGATGCCAATTTTTTTTTTTGTTGAAACATAGATGTCACTTTTTTTGTTAAGTTAATGTTGTAGTATGACTCAAAATTTGATGGATGGAGAATATTGTTGATAAAAATATAAAAGATTTGTTTCAAATATATTTTGTGCTAAAAATATATTTATGGACAATAAATATATTTTTGTACCGTATGAAGGACAATTTGATGCAAATATATTTTGAAAGGGAATATTATATTTTTGATGCAAATATTCTTTCACTGAAGGAGAAAAAAAAAAAACGTATCTTCAGTGTGATATTTGTTCCAAATTTATGAGTTATATTTCTCTATAAATATAGACCTTGTATCAGAGTAAACCTAGAGATAGAGGGGATGAAAACAAGGGTTTAGAAACAAACAACAAACTAGGGTTTGTATAGAGTTTGCTCTTGGCAACGAACACTAGGGTTGGGGTTGATTCACCTTGGAAAACACTATTAGGATTGAGTCTCTTGTTTACGGGAAGAGATTGAGACTTTGGGTAGAATTAGGCGGGAGACTTATTCATGTAACCCATTGATATCTCTTTTTTAAAGTTACTCATCATTATAGTGGAACGGAGGGATGCTCTCTCCCCCAGACTAGGTCAGTTTTGGATCGAACTGGGTAAACAAATTTCGTGTGTTTTCTCTTCTTTTTCTCCTACTGTTTTCTACTTTTGACTTGTGTTTATAACTTCCATACACTTTGTTTTGGTTGCTTGATTATTACGTGTTCCACACATCAAGTATTTTATTGGTGTGATTTTCATCGAATTCACAACAATTGGCGCCCACCGTAGGGCAACGGACAAAAGGGCAGAAGGCATTCCGATGGTTGAAGAGGTTAGATCTAAACTTGTGGAGCTACATAGTGTAGTGGGAAGTAAGGGAAAGAGCAGCATGGTGGTTGATGTTAAATTGACATCATCACTAATTTAGAGTCAAGGTGGAGAATGTTGTAGTATGACTCAAAATTTGATGGATGGAGAATATTGTTGCTAAAAATATAAAAGATTTGTTTCAAATATATTTTGTGCTGAAAATATATTTATGGACAATAAACATATTTTTGTAGCGTATGAAGTACGATTTGATGCAAATATATTTTGAAAGGGAATATTATATTTTTAATGCAAATATTCTTTCACTGAAGGAGAAAAAAAATGTATCTTCAGTGTGATATTCGTTCCAAATTTATGAGTTGTATTTCTCTATAAATATAGACCTTGTATTAGAGTAAACCTGAAGATAGAGGGGGGCTAAAAACAAGGGTTTAGAAACAAACTAGAGTTTGTATAGAGTTTGCTCTTGGCAACAAACACTAGGGTTGAGATTGATTCACCTTAGGAAACACTATTAGGATTGAGTCTCTTGGTCACGGGAAGAGATTGAGACTTTGGGTAGAATTAGGCGGGAGACTTATTCTTGTAACCCATTGATATCTCTTTTGTAAAGTTACTCATCATTATAGTGGAACGGAGGGCTGCTCTCTCCCCCAGACTAGGTCAGTTTTGGACAGAACTAGGTAAACAAATTTTGTGTGTTCTCTCTTCTTTTTCTCCTACTGTTATCTACTTTTGACTTGTGTTTATAACTTCCATACACTTTGTTTTGTTTGCTTGATTATTACTTGCTCCACAAATCAAGTATTTTATTGGTGTGATTTTCATCGAATTCACAACAGTTAAATTTTAATGTATCTTGACAAATATTTACATGAAAAGATATGAATTAAGGTGTCTCCCTGAATTTAATTTAATTGATAGGAATATTGCATAATATATAAATAAGGTAGGGTTCCGATGAACTGTTCAGAAGAACCTAAATTCAATTATCAGACTTACTATCTCTCGGTTAAATTTCGCATTATCAGTCAGGCCCCTTCTCCTAAAAATCAGAAAGTTAACAATAAAAACAATTACACTTGTTTTGCTCCCGTTTCAATATATATCTTATATGTGCTTCTTTTATTTATAATATTTAAAGGATGTAAAGATTGTAAAGAAGAAGCACATATGGAGTAGTCAGCTGTTGAAGGCATTAATGAAAAGACCTTATGCAGCATTCACCGGTGTCGGTGGTCAACTAACTGATAGGGAAATTGATCCTAGCATTTATAATGTTTTTGATCCCTACTTCAAACAAGGTATATATAAATGTACTTTTTTTTGGTAAACAAGGTAAATTTTACTCATTAATTTTCCTACTAATTGATTTACTAAAAATTTAATCAATAATGTTGTCAATTTGAAATCTTTATAAAAAATCAAGAACAAAGAGGTGAAACAAGTATTAATGGGAACATCAACCAAACAGTCTCGAGTAACAACAACAAATCTAAATCTAAATAATAAATCTAGATCTAATCTATAACAGGTAAGTGTAAAACAAAATCACAATTGAATCAAAGAACAAGATAAGGATAGTAGAGAGTAGTGGGGCAACACGTCAAAAATTTATTTGCCCATTTTGATCACAAAATGACCTACATCTACGAGAGAGAACATCTCTCATAGCTACTCCTATATCGAAAAGTCATTACAAAAACAAATACATAAAATTAACTTCAAGAAGCTCTCTAAGAGCAAACATAATTTCTATCATTTTACCACTCTCCTTTGATCAAAAGAGTTACAAAAGTGACCAAAAAATTTAGCTATCAATGTTCTCCAAGAATATCCCTTCAAGTTATCTCATTTACATTGTTACAATCACTCAATGACTTTCACTCTCATGGGGTTTTCCATGTTTCCTAAGTATGTTTTGCTTCCACCCCAATAATCCATTCCCAAAATGCATCAACCTTTTCTCAAGAGTTGGAGCACTCTTTAAGAATCCTAAATTTAAAAAATATTTCTCTAAAAAGTCAAATATTACAAATTCTCATGCATTAATAACATAAACTTTTATAAAAACTCACTATTAAAAGTTCTTCATTAACATTTCCCTAAAATAAATGGTCAAAACCATCTTGTATACACTTGGCTGCACATCTGTGTCTAGGCGTAAAACAACAGCCTGAAAACACTTCATGCAGATCTCCTGTACATGTGTGCAAACTGACAGAATGAAAAAGAACATATTTTAAGGCACTTCTCATCAAATGTTGTGAATGTATTAAATATTTATTTTTGTGTTGTTTAATAATCTAAAAACTAATTAAACTTTTAAAAAAGGACCTAATACTGCTGTGGTTTTGTGGCTTTTAGTGTGACAAATCTATCAAGTCCCTCACCTATGTACCACTTGATTTGACTCCTAGAATAAATAAACCCATGTGATTTCGTTAGTCATTACCATACTAAATCTAATCTCTCCTCTGTACATTCATATTCTCTCTCTCCTAGCAATCTCACTCTCTCATCCATGAAAATAGTTTCGTAATACTACTATTCTATTTCTTCTATTATTGTATTTCTTTATATATGAATAACAACCTTAAACGACGTTTATTTTAAAATGGATTGTAACAGATACAAAAAAAATTAATGTCATTTTAACCCTCCATAGTTTGACTTGACATTGGCAGGTGGAACAAGTATGCTTGAAGAAAAAGGAAAAGAAGAATATGAGGCATATGTCATGAAGGATAATCCGTTTTTGGATGCAGCTAGAAATGGCATAATTGAAATGGTGAACGAAATTCTAATCAAAATATCAAACGCCATCCTTAGCACTAACTCAAGCAAACAAAATGTATTGCTTGTTGCAGTAAAGTACAGGCAACTCCTTCTTGTTGAGAATTTGAGAATGATTACGAACTCAAAACCAGAACTTTGGAATAGCTTGATTCTTGCAATGGATGAGGATGAGAATACAGTATTACATTTGGCAGCAGAGGCAGTAGATAAACCTTGGCAGATTGCTGGTCCTGCATTGCAAATGATGTGGGATATAAAATGGTTTCAGGTACAATATTACAATTACAACCATATGTATAATCTTTTATTCTTTAACTTATTTCTTGTTTTGAAATTAGTTTCTCTATCTTAAATTTTTTCACAAATGCCCTCTTTTACCTATCAATAAAATCCTAGATAAGCTTATAAGCATTTTTTTGCATGTGAGAAATATCATTCGTAATCTTAGAATTTGAGTCTACGAAAGTATCAGAGTCTAACAAAAAATTAATTGGGCCATTCAGGTTACAGTTAAGACTTAGAGTCTCACAATGAATGGAATATGTCCGCAAATGAGTTTTTACTTGGGAGGACATAGAATTGTTTTGAGAAATTTCCATGAAGCAAATGCCATAGTAAAAATTTGTCTAAATTACATTGTTAGTCCCTCAAGTTATTTTTAGGTTTGAGTTTGGTCTTTTAAGGTACAAACATCAAACCGCTTTGACCCTTTTTGTCAATTTTTCATTTAAGTTCGTCAAATGTTTCATAAGATTAAGCAGCATCATATTTTGGTAATTAGGAAACATTTGACGATTCTAACAAAAAATGACAGAAATGATCAATGTATTTAACTTTACTTTGTAAGTTAAAGACTAAATAGAAAGAGTCTTAAATAGTATCTCTTTCAAATGAACATTTTTTTAGGGATCAAATGAACATGTTTTGTATATGTTTATTCATTTGCTTTTTTCCCCACCTTGGAGCAGTATATCAAAAGCTCTGTGCCACAACACTTCTATTTCACGAGCAACAAAAAACGCAGAACAGCTGCAGAAATCTTCATGGAAAAACACGAAGAACTTATAGAATACAGCAATGGATGGCTGAAAAAAACATCAGAATCCTGCTCTGTCGTAGCCGTGCTTATTGCTGGTGCTTCTTTCACCGCAGCAAGCGCAATACTTGGCGGAACAACGGATGGTAGACCAATATTAGAAAGCAATCCTGCATTCAATGTCTTCGCATTTGCTTCGCTTAGTGGCCTCTGCTTCTCTGTCACCTCACTCATCATGTTCCTTTCTATTATCACTTCTCAAAAACAAGCTAAAGATTTTCGCAGGGATTTGCCACTGACACTTTTTATCGGGTTAAGTTCTCTCTTTGTGTCCCTTGCTTCTATGTTTATGTCGTTCTGCACTGGCCACTTTTTCTTGCTTAGCCATAGATTTAAGTGGCTTTTGTTCCCAATTTATGCAGCTACTTGTTTGCCCGTGGCTTTCTATGGCATTTCGCAAATTCCTCTGTACTTGTATCTTCTAACAACTATTTTCACTAAGATGCCAAGGCCAGTTGATAACCGTGACAATTTTTAAGAACCTCTGTATCACTATTTGGAATAATCAGTGTGGTGTTGGATATATATTCATTTGTAATATCTAAAGCTTTTTATTATTTTTCTTCTTTTGCTGGTTATGTGTGTTGAAGTTGAGATGATTTGGCATACTTCTAGATAATCTTTTGATATAAACATGATGCTTTGGAATGTAATAATTTCTTTTATGTAACTGATTTAAGATTAAGGTTTGAGAATGTAATAATAATAATCACATTATATACGTATAGGAGTTTGGAAAATCTTTCTATTTGTTTTTTGTTGGATTGTCTTGAATTTGTAGCTATAATTATATGTAAGTTTTGTTTCTAAATTTGTGTTTAAAGGAAATAAAGTTTTACATATTGTCAATCCATTGAAGTAAACTGACTGTGTAATAGTCTGGACAAAAACCCGATACCCGCCTGAACCTGTTAAAATCGAGCGAAAAAATGTGTAAATGCGTAGTAGTGGTTGAGTTTGAATGTGCAAAAACAACCCATGAAAAACCGTAACTGACCGAAATGAACACATTCATCTTTTTATTCAGATTTTAAGTGGTATTCTGCTCAATGTATAAGCATAGTAGGCTACTGACATTGAGTGTGTCACAAGTTTAGATTTTTATCTTTTCAAAACTACTTTTTTAGAGTTTTTCTACTCTTTCTTTTCAATCTGTGAGCTGGCTGGTGAGCACAGCGTTATCTCTCTAGTATCTAGTCTCTTCTATTCCCAATTTATTTATTTTTATTTTTATTTTCTCACTCTTTTGTTTACTCTCCCTCCGTAACAAGACACAGTCACATAGCCATTTTTCATTTATCTTCCTATTCTGTCGTTCTGTTAGGCTTTGTTTGGGAGTTTCGAGGGGAGGGAAAGAGAAAGCTTTGCGAGTGGAAAATATAGAGGGAAATGAAGAAATTTTTCATATTTTTCTGAAAGAGTATTTTTTTTGGAATGATAAACTAATGTTTAAGATTCATATATTTTTAATATTAAGAATATTATAACAACATAGAAGAATTCATACAAACCTTCTAAACCGCCCAAAACCCTCCTCCAATACAACTTTTTAGTTCCCCAAATGAGGAGAGTTTTGTATTATGAAGAAAAATTGACCCCCCAAAACTCTCCCTTCCCAATGTACTATATTTCTTCCACTTACTTCTTTTTTTTTTCTTCCCAAAACCCTCCTCTCCACTTCCCTCCAAACTCGCAAACAAAGCCTTAGTCACTAAACCTCATTTATATTCTCCATCCCTCCTTCTTCAACCAGATTGGCAACCTTTCTAATCTTTAACTTTTAAGCTTTGTTTATTTGTTGTACAATTATTTTTTGCTAAAAATGAATGTAAGTTTGGTTCGTTTCTTTATAGATGCATTATGTTTCTTCTTCTCTATTTGAATCTCAGTTTTAGCTTTTGTTTTTGTTTTGTTTCTTTCTTTTAAACAATGGAAATTCAACAATGAACTGACAAACTTAAATTCCTATGTATGTACTTTGCCTTGGAATTACAGTTCTGTAAAAGTATGGAGAGACTATAAACACTTGGGATAGTTTGCAAATATTCTAAACACTATATCCTCTCATGTGTGAGATGAGAGAGTAGACTGGTATCTATGAATACTTCAAACATAAAGACATTTTTGTATTGGATGCGGGTAAATGATGGGATAATGAACTTAGAAAATATTGATACTTCGTGAAATCTTGAAATGGAAAACTTGAGTACTGTAATTGTGGATTATAGAGGATTAAGTCCTTCTAATGTTAGAGGGCAAAATCACTCTAGATACGGTAGACTAGACTAGCCAATTAGATTCACGTTGAACCAGTATAAATTGTGCAATCGTCTTCCTCTCTCCCTGTCTCTTTATATTCATATATATTACTTGGATTTTGAGTTAGTTCAAATTCTTTATGGTTTAACTTCACATTTTCTTGTCTTAAAATTAAGTTAAATGTTTTGATAAAAAAAATTGAAACAAAACCTTGTATTAACACAAGAACACAATTCAAACCCCTTTATGTTTTCCACCACCTTCACAACAATATTAGAAAACATACAAATATATTTCACCATTGTATATACTAAAATTGATATTAATGGTTTTCTTTGGATTAAATAAAGAATAAAAATATTTAATATAAAGAACGAAAAACTCTTCAATAGACACAACTCTAAGTATTTTACATTTGAATACACTTACATTAAAGAAAAAATTAAAAGAAAATTAAATTAAATTAAATGATATTGATGCATGTGATTAAAAAATATTTTTGTTTAATTGTTTTCATTTGATTTAAGTGGACCCAAATGCTAATCTGAGGTTGTCCTAAAGAATTAGTGAAATTGATCTGACGTGGAATTGGTGCCGCTCTCTTCCCGGTGTTTGGTTTTGATTCTACCGCCCACCTTCCGATCGGTCAAGTGACTCCCCCAACTCTCTCTCTCTCTCTCTCTCTCCGCCATTAACAAGGTTCTCTCTCTCTCTCTCTCTCTCTCTCTCTCTCTCTCTCTCTCTTGTTTCCGTTTCTTACTTCTTCAATTCCTGTTTTTATTATACTGTATGTATTTGTATAGAAGTGATCAATTAAAACTAATTAAAATCATATTTAATAATATTACATCACTGGATCAGTTTTTGATTTGACAATTTTCTCAGAAAGTCTTTGTTTGGATTACAAATTTCTATTCTGTAGATCATACCCTTCAAAACTTTAAAATCATTGTTAAGATTAACATAACAAATACTAGAATCTTGATTTTTTGTAAATATTCTAGATCCGATAGATGTATAGTCACAACTTAACATTTCGATTAATTGAATTTGAAATTAATTTAGAGGTTTTGAGATTAGTAATTTAGGGGTGTACAATCTTTGGAGTCAAGACTTCTGATCGAAAGTGTGACCGGTGTCTGACACATGGGATTGCATTTGATTATGTCATTTTCTCAAATTATTATTGGTGTCACTGTTTGGTGTCCGTGCTTCATAGTTGACAAGGTCTTTGATATCATTTAAGCCATATATAGTGATGCGGGGAAGTCACACTTAGGGGGAGATTGTTGGAGCTCAAGTGTGAGTGGTTAGTCTGACATCGACTATGAATGAGTTGAGTTGAGGATATATAAGAGAGGGCACCCGTATTCTCAATGTCTTAAGATTTTGAGTGGAGATGTGGTGTCCCGATCATGTTGGTGCTTATTTATGGATGGAGATTGGAGAGGAATGCCATAAATTTTATAGATAATTCTTTGATGCTAGCTTAACTCTAGGATAAAGTAATCTTCTTAGCTGTCTTATCGTATTCAGATAATGGCTATTCCAAAGTGGTTTCCTTGTTGGACATATGTAGGAAGACTGATGAGCTTTGCTTTGTTAATTAGCTTGTTGGGGTTATTTTAGGTTTGTTTGATTTTGTTCTCTTTCTAGTAGATGCCTTATCCTTGGTTCTCATATGGCTCTGTTTGGCAAGGAAAAACTGCTAGCTTATAGCGGATAAGCTTACAGAATCAAATATTCAATATAGAGGTTTTGGTAATCATCTTTTTCCCACTAGTTTATAGTGTGTTTCACTAGCTTAAAGCGTTTTCCAGACGCAACTTGAAGTGTGTTTGTGTTTATATCATAGTGAATTATTGTTTGTTTGTCTGACTTTTACATCAGCTAGTTCGACCACCAATTTTATCAAACACTTCAAATTCAATTCACTAGCTTATCCGCTATAACTTTATATGTTATGCTATCTATGTGTTCCTCTATTGTCTTCAATAAATAAAGTTCTACAAAATTTACTAGTTTAGTTGCTGTTCTTTTTGTTTATAGGAAATACTTTGTTTGTGCAGGTTCTCTAAGTCAACTTTCAGTTTTTGATTATTGAGGATGGTGCTGGTCTTGGCCCTAGGGGATATGCACATACCCCATAGGGCGCCTGATATTCCTGCAAAGTTCAAATCCATGCTTGTCCCTGGCAAGATCCAGCACATCATTTGTACTGGAAACTTGTGTATTAAAGTATGTCCTTATTCGATATAACTATTACTGATTCTGTTCAACAGTTGCATCTATTCTATACCTTTCTAATTCAATATTTGCAATGGTCTGAATATTTTACCTCTTGGGGTTGACCATATGAATCAAAGGACATCTTAATGCTTATCATGGAATCATAACTAAATTGTGTTTTTTGTGTTAAATGCATATTTTTCTCTTACGATCTTGTAGTTGTAGAATTCGAGTTCATTGGGAAACGTTAACTCATTACAATGTATGTGTACTAGATCATTTAGCTGTAGGACACCTCAAATTTTGTGTTGTCACATTTTCTATGTTTTCTGTATCGTTGTCCAAGCTTCTTAGTTAGGTGGAAAACTGGTGCCTATTAAACGACTGATAAAATTGGGTAATCCTGGGTACTCCTATTGAAAGTTCGTAACAGCTCCTGTGGCCGGTGGTGAAGCCATTTTGGAGCTTGATAGGCTTCCCCTTGGTTTGTCTAACATGTCGTGCCCACTATTTCGAAAGGGCGTGTTGAACTCTGACCCTTCTTTTCTTGTTAATTTTTTCATACAATATTATGATTTTCTAACCATATTTTATGCATATAAAACTGGTTGACCACCTCCCTTGAGATCAGTGATACTGTGCTATTGATGACAAGAAAGTAGTTGAATAATGATTGCAGGTTGTTTTACTGTTTTGCCTTTGTTAGCATGGGTACTACTACCGTTGTAGGATTGTAGCAAAACTTTAGTCCATGTATTATTTACTCCCTTTGTATTACACCTATTATCTTTCTGCATCTCCCAACAATAGTACAGCATGTTTGTTATGGTTTTATTTTTAATATTTATACGATATTTATTTCTATATCCATTGACTAATGCAATGATTTGAAAGTAGAACATTTTTATGATTGAACTTCTAAGATAAGTTTTATGGCATTTAAATTCAGGAAGTCCATGACTACCTAAAGACTCTTTGTCCTGACCTGCATATAACTCGTGGTGAGTATGATGAAGATTCAAGATATCCAGAGACCAAGACACTAACCATTGGCCAATTTAAGTTGGGACTGTGCCATGGTCATCAGGTGTGATTTTATTTTGACTTTGATATTTTTGCCCTATTTTGATTTTAGCGATTACTGTTTCTGCTCCTTTTTTATTGTGGCATTTGCAGAAAATTTTGTTCCTATTTATTTGGTATTCATATGATTATGATCCAAAAAACTCTGTTCTGACTTCTGATATGTATTGCTATACAATGATTATGTCTTCTTAATGGTTGTGAAGGTTATTCCATGGGGAGACCTGGACTCGCTGGCGATGCTACAGAGACAGCTTGATGTAGACATCCTTGTCACAGGTCACACTCATCAGTTTACTGCTTACAAACACGAGGGTGGTGTGGTTATAAATCCAGGTTCTGCATCTGGTGCCTACAGCAGCATGACCTATGACGTGAACCCAAGTTTTGTGCTCATGGACATCGATGCTTTGCGTGTTGTGGTCTATGTATATGAACTTATTGATGGAGAGGTTAAGGTTGACAAGATTGATTTTAAGAAAACATCGACAAGTGTCCCTGCTCTTTGAACATTTCGGTCTTAGTTTCTTTTTATCTTTCCTTTTCTATTTGGTTGTTTAGTGTTTTTTTTTTCTCTCCTTCAAAGTTCATATGGATGTTATTTTGCTTTGAAGTTTGAAACACATGTATTTGGCAATATCTTAGGATTTGATAAATTTGTGATCTGTGAGGAACTTATGTGACTGATTAGCAATGGTTCTGTATACCCCTTTTACCAGTGATTGGTCTAGAGATCTTATGCTACAAAATGTTTGTTAAGTAGAAGAGACAACATGTAACATGATAATTTCTATTTCATAAACAGATAGTTATTAGAAACATCCACGATCTTCACCTTGTTAAATGTTAGCATTAGTTTACAATAACGTAGTTGCATGTATGTTACTAGTAGCACTTGTTGACACAATTTACAGTAATTTGTTTTTCGTTATTATCATAAGGTGGTATTTATGGTCTGTTTAGATTGGCGTCTCATTTACCCAAAATCATGGCAACACAGAAACTGTGTACAGTAGCTTCAGGTTTTTAGCGGTGAGAGTGCATTGGAATGGAATGCGGTATTGCCTTGGCAAACACGTATCTAAACACTGACTTAGTTGGTGTAAATTACAAATTTGACATTTTAGTGGTATTATTATAACAAATTGTTAGATATCATGTATATTTGAAACTTGAAAATCATGGATAAATTAATTCAAAATCATGGTTAATGAGTTGTGTCACTCTATATTCATTAATCATCCATTTAAGATAATTAGCCACATTTTTTTTTGAAGGAGCATAATTAGCCACGTGTTTAAACCAAATTAACAATCCAAATTATTGTGGAAATTTGATAGGAACCCGGATTTAATAAAACGAAAAGTAGTATTATTGATTTGAAAAGAAAATATTACATAAGATTATTCTTTACAATCCAAGAGCAAATGCTCCTCCAAGAAGAGATAATTACCAGAAAAATATTTGTTGAACGATCTTCTCATTCTTCTCCGTCCTCACTTGTTAATAGAATCAGTGAATCTGGCACGTCACCTAATTAACTTCCCATTCCTACTCTCACAATTTGAATCCTAACAAATTTTGTTGTTCAATTTTGTGTTAAAATAACACTTCTCAATAGTAACTACTCTTTGACTGGACTTTTTTTTAGACAATTTTACCATTAGCAACTCAATTTCATCAAATTTAAATTTAAATCTAAAACATATATATAGGAACAAGAAAGCTAGCTACCTAATTTAATTAAACATTTTTCTATTTATTTTTTTGCCACAACTTTTTTCTATTTTAAATTTCACTTTAGCAAATTCAAATTTTAAAAAATATAAATTAAATGGAGTATTGAAACTAAAATTAAAATAAGTTAACTAGACTCCCATCCGTGCGATGCACGGGTTTTTTAAAGTTTCATATGTAAGTATTATTAATTGGGCTATATTATTAGAAATCACTCATTAACTGGTTATCATAAATCACCCATATGCCCTTCAAAAAATAAATCACCCCTAATCATTACAAAAAATATTGCGTTAAAAAGAATTATCTATAAAAAATTAAATGCACATGTATTAAAGCATATAGAATTGGATCACTCCGGTTAGTCGACCGATCTATATTAAAAATGAAAAAAAAAATGTTTATGACATGAATTTAACGATATAAATTAATGCATTTAAAAGAATTACAACATTAATAAGAGAATTGCTCTCGTCAAAATCTATGATTCTTCTGCTGTCTGTGTAATTTACCATGGTTTAGGGTTTTTTTTCCTGAGAGAAACACGATTTAGGGTTTGCTATATATATCCGAGTTTGCATGGAAATTAGGGTAGCCGAGTTTGCATGGAAATTAGGATATTCTATTTGTAAACGTATTAAATAAGTGTACAACAACTTGTCAACAAAAATTTGGCTTGTTCAAAAAAAAATTGTCAAAAGAAAAAGTGTACAGAAACAATAGATATATACAAATGATGACACAACATGATAGTAATGAAAAGCTCATTAGTGAGGAGAAATATAGGGATTGCTGCATTTTAGAGGGAATTTGTTAGGTTAAATTGCTGCTAACTTAATGCAGCATTTTAGAGGGAAATTATTAGGTTAAGTTGCTGCAGACCTAATAAAATTAATAAATAAGGATGTACAAAATATTTCCCTAAAAAAAAAAGTGTACAAAATATTGTCAAAAAAAAAGGCATGAAATTGGTTAAAAAAAAAGTGTACAAAATATTGTAAAAATAAAAAAAGACATGAAATTAATGCGATGATTTTTTTCTAGTATTGTTGATGACTGTGCATCAACACTAGTTTTTTAGTCATGTTTATGTCTTTATTATGGTATTTAGAGAGTCAACTACTTGTAATTCATGGTGAAATCAGACTAAAACAGGAACAAGAGCTCAAGAGAAGAAATTAGTGAAAAGGTAGAAAAATTGCCTAAGAGTGAAGCATCGTGCCACGTTGAGGACAGCTCGTGGCACGATTGATGAACGTGGGACAAAGGAATTGTCACTGGAAATAATGTGGCACGAAGGTTTGTGTAACGTGCCACAATGAAAGGTTTTGTCTGCTGCCACGTAGGATTAATGAAGTGATTGTGCCACGATTGGATCGTAACGTGGCACGATGGGGGGCTTTTCTGAAACCCTAAAATTCTTTCTATATAAAGCTAGCTGCAGTCAAGGATTAGAGTACCGAATTTTATTGCGATTTTGAGCATAGAAGACACCAGGAGACCAAAGAATAAGCCCTGAATCTCATACCAACTCATAGTTGGTCCGGATTTATGTATGTTTACTCTTGTTTATGCTTATGATTGTTTAGTTATAAGTAGTTAAACTCTTAGTTTGATTGAGCCATGATGAACCTATTGTAATATATGAATCAATAGTTGATACTCTCTTTACCATTAATATTATTCAGTCTTTATTCAAAATTACTTGTGTTCATTGCTTTTTATATGATTGATTTGCATGACTATTAACCCTAGCTTCTTGCAATCACATAAATTGATCTTAGGAATTGAATGACTATTAACCCTAGCTTTTTATCCTAAAATAGTAACTCTGTTTAATTCAACATAGGAACCTAGAGATAGGAAATTGAGGATTATGACATATGAATTAATGTTATGTTATCGCTTCCACAGTTATTCAATCGGTTTAAGAGATTAAAAGGTTATAACTTAGGAAAGGGTTTTGAGTCAAGAGATTGATCAAAACTACTTAGTTAATTTGTCGTAAAGATTGAATAGTGATTAAGAATAAAGAGAGATGAACTACTCATATAGGACAATAGCGAATTCACCGGCTTAATCATTCATCTCCAATTCATCTTTCAAACCAACTTTTATTTACTTCTGTTGCACTCAAATCTACTGCCTAGGGCAAACAAAATAACCTTTACTCATCTTAACGAATAACGTACGTGCTATAATTGAAATTAACACAATCCTTGTGGAACGATATTTATTACTACTTCGATAGTTTTGGTACACTTGTCAAATATCTATCAATTGTGTATAAAATATTGTAAAAAAAAAGGCAGATGGAATTTGTTAGGTTAAGTTACTATTAACCTAATACAACAAATGAGCGGAAAAATATTAGGTTAAATAAGGATTTCTCAACAAAAAAAAGTTTAGATATTCCAAACAAAAAAAACTTACTAGAATTAAAGGGAGTTATCACGTGGCCACATATAATTACATTGTTAATATTGTCAAATGTTTAAAGATATTAAATGAAAATTATCAATATTAATATAATGTTTCTATTGAATATTTTTTTCTTATATATAGAAAAATACGCTAAATTTTTAATTGCATATGTTGTGGATTTTATTTTCTTATGTACGCCAAAACAAATATATGAGAAAGTTAATAAAATCAAAATCATGATTATTTTCAAAATATCAAAATTAATGTAATATTTCTATTAAATAACTTTTTATTTTATATGTCATACACTGTTCAATGTTTGCATCGCATCCGTTGTAGAGCTTAAGTGTTTTATCTGCAGAAACAAATTTTATGTAAATATATGAGAAAATTGATATGATAAAGTTGTGGAAACTCATTAAAATTTTCAAAATATAAACATTAATATAGTGTTTCTATTGAATAACTTTTTTATTTTATATGTGCAAAACATCGTCCAATGTTTGCACCGCACCCGTTGCCGATTTTATGTGTTTATATATGCATAAATAAATTTTTATGTACATATATGAGAAAATTGATATGATAAAATTTTGAAAACTCGACTATTTTTAGAATATCAACATCAATGTAGTGTTTTTATTAAATAATTTTTTATTTTATATTTAAAACATCGTTAAATATTTTCACCGCACTCGTTGAAGAATTTATATGCTTGTATATGCAGAATTTTCTATGTAATGATACGTGATAGTCGCTAATCATATGATAAAATTTGAAAAAACTCGTGAATATTTTCAAAGGATCAACATCACATTCCTAAAAAAAAAGCAACATCATTGTATTGTTTCTCCAAAATACCGTTGTATATTTACACCACACTTATTGTAGAATTTATGTTCTTATATCTTCAAAATCAAATGGAAAGATAGTCATCCGTAATTATCATGATAATATATTGACTTTTAAAAAGGACGATTATGAAATTTTGTATGATTTTGATTTTTATATATTGTTTTTTTTAAAAATATTATTTTATATATTATTAGTAGATTAAAAAAAATCAAAATTAAAAGTATTCCAAAGACTTATTGATTTTGCATCCAAAAAACAAATAAATTTGTTATATCCATCTATCTGCGGAAGTGCATATTAGTTACAATTTTGTTTGTAGAGAAAAAATTGGCTACACCTTTTTGTTTTTAATTAAAAAACAAATAATGTTTTAAAGTATTCCAAATACTTATTAATTTTGAATCCTAAAAAACAATATTGCGTTGTGTGGAAATTTGTTATTTCGGTGGATAATTCCATTGTATTTGATTTTAAGTCATTTTTTAAAAAACAAATAAATTGATTTTATAGTTATTGGTGAAAATTTGTTAGACTTGACCATTATCCGTAATTTTTTTTTTAAGAAATTAATTAATTTCATAGTTGTCCGTGGAAATTTGTTACAACTGTGATGACCATTATCCATAATTAATTTTTAAAAAATAAAAGCAATTAAATTAAATTTTGCAAAATGACCATTATGCACGTAAAATCAAGGAGATTGTAAGTTTTAAAGATGACAATTATGAAATTTTGTTTTTTTGTTTTGAAGGAAAATTATGAAATTTTGTTGTACTTTAACTTTCATATATTGATCTGTGGAAAAAACCCTAGCCGTCAACCCCTTTCTTCTTCTTCTTCTTCTTTTCAGAGGGGTGATTTAGGGTCAATTTTGACTCAAAAATCACCCCTCCGAATTTTTTTTCCTTCTATCCTAATTGAATAAGTGATTTCACATATTTTCTGTTTTCTTTCGTTTGTTTTTGTGATTTCGTCGTCTCTGAACGACTCTGTTTGTTGTGATTTC
>Ga0315915_1002316_pt1 | contig 23970 bp, 10 predicted proteins | sample MpolbnodulesMG_FD_207738 | JGI IMG/M metagenome (GOLD analysis project Ga0315915, IMG submission 207738) | Medicago polymorpha root nodule microbial communities from Los Angeles, California, United States - branched nodules | ecosystem: Host-associated > Plants > Roots > Nodule | place: USA...
CATAATACAAAATCCTAATTTGGGGGAACTCAAAGATTGTATTGGAGGAGGACTTTGGAGGGTTTATATAAATTCTTCAAATCCAATCTATGTTGTTAGAATATTCTTAAAAGTAAAAATATATTAATCATAAGCATTAATTTTCTCTAAAAAAAATACTCTTTCAAAAAATGTGAAAGATTTCCCCATTTTTCCCTATATTTCCCACCCTCAAGGCCATACCCTCCCCTCCAAACTCTCAAACAGAGCCTAACTACCCCCTTCCATTCTGCCCTAATATATATCAGAATATGAAGAAACATGCAATTAATGGACAGGAGGCTTCAACAATTTAATCAGTTTCTCTCTACTAACTCCTGATGAATCAGTTGTGAGTTGTCACTCAAGAACAGAAGTGGTATTCAGAGTTGTCTATGACACAGGTCAAACAACTAAAATAATTTACCAAATTAGCAAATGATGTAAGATTGAAATTATCCTATAATGCAATTATCCAATCGTTGAGTTATTTTTACTGGTAACTTGAAATAGGAATACCTTGCTAGTGAGCACAATTTAGATGACCATGGTAATAATGCCTCAGAATTCTTAGAATTTAAGTTCAGGCTAAATCAACCCCAAAAAACTGGCTTTTAAGGTGCGGTTGACTCCCACTAAAAACCTATGGTGTCAACCCCGGATAGCGAAGTGGAGCAGCCATCCCAGTAGGATAGCATGAAAGCTGGGGAGCAGTATGTCCGCTGTTTTAATATTTATATATTCAATAGCTAAGACAATAAATAATATTTTCTGAAAAAAAAAAATAACTATTAATAGTTAATACTATATATAAAAACTCTTGTTATATAATTATGTTACTATTATAAATATTTTAAAAATTGCATACTTTTCCTAAATATATTTTTACCACATCGCCATAAGATATTAAGAAAAAGGAAGCATTTAAAAGGCGTGTTAATTTTATACAGAAGTCCCTCATCTTGGATAAAAAAAAGCCAAGCCCAAACAAAAGGCTAACCCAAGTTCTCAAGTATGTGTCCTCTACACCCAGTCCTTCTGCTTCAACTGCGCCGTTCAGCTCCTTCGACCCTCCTTCTTTGACTGCTTCCTTCTGGTCCTTCTCGACTTTGTCCTTCTCTCCTCTTTCTGTGTCCTTCCTGCGCTCCTCTCTGTGTCCTTTGTTCGTCTCCTACTCTTTTTTCAACCAGAAAAGGCCCCGTTTTAGGGCTCTCGCCGTCAAGCTTTTATCGTGCTTCGGGAGCGCCGCGGAAAGCACCATCTGTTACGCAATCTCCCTTCATGAAGGCGGAAGCAATAACCACTACTTCTGCGAAGCGACTTCGCGTGTGGAGGAGAAGACCCTCTGCACCACGCCTCTCCGCAGCGATAGCAGTGCTATTGGCCGCTTCTAACAACATAGTGAACAACCACTATTCAAGCCATAACAATATAAATAGTGGGACCCTCAACATGTACCCCTCACTTGAATATACCACCAAGCATTGCATCTTGAATATTCCACCAAGCATCGCATACTACTCGATGTGCAACTTGGGCACCCCATATTACCCAAGTTTCTATCGTCAATATTCACAGAGGCATTTTGATTAGCATTTAGATTTTCAGTCGAGAATATTTTTCCTATTTTGTATGTTAATTAATTCCAAACACCTGGGAAAGACACAATCTTCGTTACCATATATATTAAAGTGTATCTCTGTAGTTAAAGACCAGAAAAGTTTTACATTGTTAGTGCATATTATCTGCATATACCATAAAGCTCAGAAAATTCCAGATTCCTTGTTCCCAAAGCCATAGACTAAAAATAACCTCAGGTACAGATGAATCCGGGAGTTCCATAAAATTGAAAAGACAAGAATAAAAACACGAGGAATGCTAGCAACACACTATCTTTTATTGGTTAAAATTCACATGGGTCCCACCAACTCATTTGGGTCCCATATAAATTTTGCGGCACTCTTTTACATTTTAACAAATAAAAGAGTGTGTTGAAATGCGTGTTAAAGAGCGTGCTGTGAGCATTATTCTGAAAACAAAGACTTGATTTTACTTCATAATCACATATGTATTCTCTTGTATTGAGATTGAAAAACTATGAGTGAATACTAGTCACAAACTGACAATTCTTTGTTTATTTTATTTTTTTGGTCAAGAATTCTTCTTTTATTTTAATGAAGTTGAACATGAAAGACAAAAGCTGACATTATTTTCACCAAGGAAGAGGACCTCAAATATCATATGTAGCTTGCATTAGAGTCCTGATTATAAAGTGTTAGACAGTTCTGAGTATTGAAATAAGACAGTTATATTATATTATATTTTAATTAGGAGAGCAGTTATATATTGTTTTAATTAGGACAGTTATGGTTAGGTGTGGCAGTTATGTATTTATGTTATAAATGGGAAAGTTATGGGACAAGGGAAAGGGAGATTGGATTATTTGGGTAAAGGATTGGTCGGGAGAGAACAAGCTATCTAATTCTTGAAAAGGTTGAGATCCAAGACTCTCGAATTTCTTGGGAATTTATTGTAATATTACTACTAATTTGCAGTTTGGAATTGGTACCAGTTTCTATCATAAAGCTTTAAAGAAAGGAAGGGAAGGTGCAGAAAGTAACTAGATGCCAGATTACTACAATAATTTCCTGCACGGAGAAACTCATTAATCAGATTGTCTACAGTAATTTCCAGCACGGAGTTATAACTTATAAGTAATTAGATGTGGTAACTTGCAAGTAGTCAGTGAGTTATCTTTACATTAGAGCCAACAGAATATAGATTCTAAATGCCCAAGTTCTATCCTATGCTAATAGTATAAGTGCGAGAATGTCAACAGAATAATCATTATATATGGTTGCTTATACTTTATATTATTCATGTAATTTGTCCAAAAAATGATCAGTCCCGGCGATCCCACTACTCGCCATCCCACTTTTAGGGTCGGCCGCTCCGTGTCGCTATCCGGGATTAACTACCTAGCAAAAAACTACAACTTCTTGCTGTCCACTAGCAATATTAAACAAAGAATGCATATATTTTCCCTAACTGACGAAAATGCTACCCTTTAAATCAAGTCCTAAAAACAAACATAAAATGAGATACCTGTCACTCGTTCTGAAAACAGCTCCAGCATTCTCCAGCAAAATCTTCAACAACTCTAAAGCCACAATCTTCCCCTTATTCGACTCCGGATCCGCAGACGCCTCCTTCGGCGGTGTCTTCATCGACAATTTACAAAGTGCTCTAAACACCAAAAAAGCATCCCTCCTCAACTTATTCCCAATCTGAACTTCCAAATCATCATCCCTCTCCACCAACTCCCCGTCAACCAACTCCCCTTTCCTCCCCTCTAACGCCGTCTTATACATACTAATCTCCCAATACTTTGCATCCAACATATCCTTATCAGTAGAATCCAACAAATCAGTCGGATTCGTCGTCTCCACTGTCGTCGTCTCAAACGCACCGTCATGTCCACCTAACAACGAAACCTTACCACTTGGCGTAACCGGATGCAAAACACCATCAATATCATGCATCACCTTAGTAATAAACCCTTGCACAAACTGTGTCATTGAACTATCCACCTCAGATTTTTCCGCTGGCTTCATCAATTCAGCCACCACAATCGGCTGAATTGGAACCGTGGAAGAATCAGCTTCCATTCTCCTAAACACAATCACTAACATCTGAATCAACGACGCTTTCGCCGTCGTTTGATTCACCATATTCTTACTCACAAGATATATATCATAACAAGTCCTAACTATCAAAAGCAAACAATCACCATGAATTCGAAGCGAAATCGAAGTTACCGCAGATAACAACGTCTTTAAAACCAGCAACTCCATCGCATCATCACCGAAATCATGACATTTACAAACCGATTCGATCATTTTCGAAAGCAATTTCGCCTCACTGGAACTACCACCGGGATCAGCTTCACCGCGAAGAAATCCATGCGCGATGAGTTTCTGAATCGCATCAACAGCGGGTTCGGCGATTTTGCTGACGCCGGAGCTAGCGGCATTGATGAGAGGAAGAAGAATTGATTCGGATTCGGTTAGGGAGAATTCGACCGGTCCACCGTCGTGAAGCGGACCGGGCGTTTCCGGTTCGGTATCGGAGGGTGAACCGGGAATTGTTCTGTTGTCAGTGTTACTGAGTCTGTCGATGATGGATTTGCATTCGTGAGCGAGTTTCGCGTGTTTTCGCCATGAAGCGTGGTTGATGATTTTGTTGAGTGCAGGAAGGAGGAGCTGATTCAGACGGGATTCGGCTTCCGAAGAGGCCGAGGCCGAAGCCATTCCCGAGTGGACGGTGGGATTGGTCTCCCTGATTATTATTTGGTTCTTGTGTCGGATACCGAGTTTTCAAAGATAAAAAAGAATGAGTGTAATGCTGCCAAGTCTGAGATCATGAGGAAAATTACAATGTGAAAGTTTTTTTTTTGGTTAGGATGTTGTTGCCATGAGCTGAGAGAGTGAGGTTCTGGGATCTGAATTTAATTTTTGAGTTGAGATCGTGTTTTTTGAGTTTGGTTGCGTGCAATGGAGATTTGAATGAATTGACGTAAGAAGCCCTTTGTTCGTTGTGATATGATACTATGATTGAATGTTGTAAGCGAATGAGTTAGGGGTAGTTATGGATTTTCATGATGGTCCAGATCGCCGGAGAAATGGAGAGTGAGTGTTTTTTGTCCATGATAACTTTTTGTTCGTGCATGAAGGAAAACCGGATAATGTTTTTTAATAAATATAAATATATCACTCTCTTTAAATAGAGCAATTTAATTTTTTTTGACAAATTTAAATAGGGCAAATTAAAACTATACTTATTTTTTATATGTGCATATACATCCCTATGGTTTAGTTGATTTTTTTGTAACCTTTCAATTCCTAATAATGAGAGGTTTTTAGCTCATAAACCTTTTAATGAGTTTTTAATTTCCAAAGAACTTTTTAAGATAACTTTTTAAGCTTGTAAAAAAGTGTTGTGCTCACAGGAAACTTTAATATATGAAAAGATGTTTATGCTTGTTGAGACCTTTTAGTTGTCATTATGTTCATAGAGAGTTTTTTAGTTTTTTGGAAACTTTTAAGAAAGAGTATTGTGTTCGCCAAGAGTCTTCAGTTTGCATCAAACTTTTGAAGTTAAAGTAGGCATTATGCTCACGAGGAGTATCAAGTTTGCGTGGAACTTTCGGTCGTGAGGATATTACGCTGGTGTGGAGTAGTAAGTGCCAGGGGTTCTTAATGATGATTTAGTCACCTATCACATCCAACATTTTATGTAAGTGTCTTCGTGGAGGAGATTGAGGGAACATGACCCTTGGTTACCAACTGTCACATGTAAAGGTTTGTGATTATACTTGATTTCATAGGCCTTTAAGTGGCATTTAGCTTTGGTTTTCGAGGAGACGCCTCAGTCGTTGAATTGATCTCAATGCTTAGTTATTTGTTGGGCATGTTGTTTTGACCATTGGATTGATTAACACTCTCAATCATGAATGTTGATTTGTTTAGAAAGTGGCAATTCTTAATGTGGACCATTGTATGGTATAAATGACCCATAGGCTTTCAAACATTATAGATGGATGTATAAATGGTTTTGGGAGTTCCTTCAAAACATTTTTACTCTCTTTAACCCTTCATTTTCTCTGTTTTTTGAAGCACCTTCTACTTTCATTTTACCCGGTTGGTTACTTCTTCTTTCTTATGTAAAATTTGTGTGTTTCATCACATTTTTGTCTTTAGTTTAGAATTTTTATGGCGTTACTTAAGGTTTCTGGTGGTGGTGATGAATTTTTCATCATCGATCAATAGTGGTTCCTAGCGTTTTTATCTATTAGTTTAAGATTTAGGTAGCCAATGTTCGTCTTTTAGTGGAGCTCATTAATCACTTGAGTCTGATCACTTAATTGATTTTTTTATTTGATTAAACTAAATTTGAAGTGCATTATGAACGGTTGACATTTCAACTAAATTGACATCTCATGTTCTCGGTAATCAAATGCAACACCCCAAGATTTCAATGATAAAAGAAGAAGAAAATAAAGAAAGTGGAAGGACATAAACCACACCCACAAGAGATAAATAGTCAACAAAATATAAAATGATGCATCTAATACTTATTTCTAAAAAAAACTATTACTAAGAAAGGGAGGAAGGTGATCCCACCATATTTCGAAACAATAACGCGCAGAGGAAGAGAAAGAAGTGTGTTCTAATTTATTTTAGTAGATTATGGGAAGAGTATTTTGATAATTTTGGGGGCTTTGAGCAACACGAGAGGAAAGAAATTTACAACTAATATTATTGTCAACTTTTTAATGTACTTCCTCTGGTCTCTATGATAAAGATCGCATTTTAGGTTTATTCAATAAATGATGTATTTGCTCTTTAATAAATGAGCAACACACGTAAATTAATGCTTATCTTCTCGAATCAAGTCCATTTAGTTCGAGAGGTTAAAATATTTCAAAAATTCAAACAAACTGCCATAAGAAAAATATTCAAGAAGATTTTAAGCAAGCAATTATAGATGTTTGAGCGCCAATAATCAAATTCAAAAAGGAGAAAATTGGAGAAGAAGTGAGATCCATGTGATATAGGAGTTAGTTTATCGTTTGTCTATAAATTATAAAATCAAACTCTATGCAAATGAGTTTATTTCCGCTCAATAAAACTACGTCTATATAGAAACACATCCGTCATCATAGGATAATATATATATTCCTTTTCGCACACATGTGCCTTTCTTTTTATACTTTATTATTCAAAATCTACGTTTCTTTGATTCATAACTATGTGTTTGTGACTTCAAACCTATCAACTACAAACTCACTTAAGGATCAAACTCAAATCTTAAATTGATCTATCAAATTTATTTGATGGGTTGAAACATTTTCAAATAATACTATTGGAGAATCTCACATAGTATAAAATAACTTTCTTATTGCAAATTTTGTATGCCAATGAAAATAATACTTTATTTTTTGAGGCAAATTTAAGGGTCTGTTTGGATTGACTTGTTTTTGAGTTTATGCAAATAAATAAGCTTTTATGTATTATTCATAAGCTTGTCAAAGTATTTCATAAAAAAAAAACAACTTATTAAGATATATTTTTTGTTATCGAGAAGTTATAAATTAACGTAAAAGCTTATTTATTTGCATAAATTATTTTTCATAAGTTTAAAAATAAGTCAATTCAAACGACCTTAAATTTACTTAAAAAAGAAAGGGGTGGGAAATAAGATATAAATAACCATATATTATATATATAAAAAAGATATAAATTATGACCATGAATATAATTACTTTCTCAACATTGAAAATTCTAGACTAGATCTCTTCCTGGTATCAATATATCAACTAAGGCAAAGATTAGTTGATTAGATCAAAGGTTGTTCATTTGGAAAGAGAATGAGATGATGGGGCATTCGAGCATGCAACATGAGGAATAGATCCATATCTATGCAAAAGCTCTCTAGCCAATGCTTGAAGATCACCACCATTATTACTAGTGGATGATGTGTCACTACCCAAATATTGGCGGGGCTCATTGGGTCTTTGTTGCATGACCCATGATGAAGTTTGGGGTACTTCATACAGTGAAGACAAGTCATATGTATCTGGCATGGCTGAAGAAGGGGCTAATGGGAGGGTGGCTAGTGAGACCATTGGAAATGCTTGTGGCGGAGAAGGTGTTGGTGGTTGAGGTACTTCATATGTAGCTAGGTGGCCTTGTAAGTAGGAGAGTTCTGCTTGTAAACTCATCACCTATGAAACAAACAAGAAATATTAATTATAGGTCACATAATATGAACATTTATTTTTTTGAAAGGACATAATATGAACATGGAAAGCATGTATTTTTTTACAACAATAATACTAGTAGTAGTAGCAGTAACAACAGTTGCTTTATTTTGCCATTAAAAAAAAGTAACAACAGTTGCTTTTAACCCCTCGTATATTTCCTTTTGTATCTTTTCAATGTCATATACAAAAGTAGGAATATTACTCTAATTTTAAGAGAAAAAATATATTAAGAGTGGATACTATTAGATGTAAATATAAAATGGAAATTAAATTATACTGATAATGGGAAAATTAAATTACATCAAGGAGCATGCATAATAATAGACCTATATAGTCTAGGAGAATAACTACAACTGTGTAGTTCAAATGATAAAAAGTTACGCTGTCATATGTTAGGGTGGAAAATGTGTCGGAGACCCATATAGCTACTAAGAAAACAATGGTTCCGCCTCGCATCGCTGCCCGGTGATGCAGAAGGACATTGAATTGTTTCAACAAATAAGGGCTAGGGAGAAAGATGCTTCAAAATAATGGTTTATGTCTTATTTGACGAAAAAGCAAAAGAAAGAACTCAACAAAGCCAATTCCCACAACACTCCCTCCAGGGTGAACCTAAGGGTGTTTGAGTTTTTGGTTTTCTTTTAAGGGTTTTGGTTTGGTTCCCTATTGTATATCTTTTTTTCTTGGGGATGCCAACTGAGTTGGGATATCTCAATTTCTTCTTGCTATTTAAAATCATTCTTAATTTATCTAAAAAAGTAATAATTAAGAATGGTAGAATTTAAATTTAAATATTTTTTAACACATGCTATCAAAAACTTGACTAGACTAACTCGTCACGAACTTGATTTATACTAAAAACCCTCTTAAAATTTGTGTTCAAAATTTGACACTCAAAATTTGAGTAAGACTTGTTTGGGTATAACCCGAAATCATTTTAATTTGGGCAAACACACATAATTGTCAAAATATTGAAGAAAATTGAAATAAATAATATATATTTTCAAAATAAATAATTGATATTATTTCAAAAAAAATAAAATAATTGACGTATATCATTTGTATTTTCAAAGTTCTAAATTTTTGGACAGACTTGTTTGGGCTTACCTGTGTCATTTTGCGGTTATAAAACAAGGGTGTTTACGTAGGCTTTAGTCATTGGTAAAAATTAAGGGTTTTGCTAACGAATGCCCTAAGGACATTGCTTAAGGATTCTACTAAAAGAAATTTTGTTTTGAAAATGCAACTTGTTCTTTTTATCAACTCAATAATTACACAAATTTTTATATAAATAAACTTACTACTTTTAGTACTATAACCAATGCCCTAATTAAGGGCGCTAGCATTCCTCAAATACTAATAATAGATGTTTATCTTGATCTTGATGAAAAATGAGAACTATAAACTAGTTCATGACAGGTTGTTCTTAAAGTTTTAAGAGTCTAGACATAGTATGAGAAAATAAAAACCTTACATAATAGAGATGGACAAGATTAATTCAAGACTTAAAGCAAATGGGATTCCTTCTGCGCTTTTACATGGGACTATTATAGGACCTTGAACAACACCAAAATGTTTTGCTTCATGAAAGGGAATGCATGACAAGTATGAAAGCTTGACTTGGAAAACCAACATCTCGAGGTTGAAGGAACCAAGTCATTTTGGGAATATAAAACAAATCAAAATAATTAGACTAATCAATCATTTAAAATTTAGTACATGTTGATATTGATTTTAAATCAAGATTTTTGACATTGACCAATTATTTGAGGGCATAGGGATTACAAATAGAGCTGTCAAAATGGGCCGGGTCTGCCGGGCCGGGCCGTAAAAGCCCGAAAAACTTAGGGTTTGAACATAAAAAATTGAACCCGTTTAAAAACCGGGCCTTTTAGCCTGAGCCCGTTGAAGCCCGAGCCCGTAACGGGCCAGCCTGACCGGGCCGCGGGTAGCCCGTTTATTTTATAATTATTTTTTAACAATATTTTTTATTTGAGTGTATAGAACTGTCATTAATATAGGAATGGAAGACGTGATTCTTTGTATCAGAATTGGAAATGGCAGCCAAAAGATTGTTCTATGCCAAAGTATGCATTTTTTTTCCATCTCTTCGAATTATCCAATTTTTTTGATAATATTATTATTATTAATGATTGCATTTTTGTGTACTTAATTTAAAGTTCAAGCCAAGGTTGTTGTTTCAGAAGATTAGAGGGAAGAGGTTAATGTTTGTTGGAGACTCTTTGAATAGAAACCAGTGGGAATCAATGGTTTATTTGAGTGTATAGAACTGTCATTAATGTATGTATAATAACTAAGTGATGATTACAAAACGTTCAATTTTGTGAAAGCTGCAGATATTAAGATACTACATTGCTTTTAGTTTTGTAAGGATGAATATATTGCCTCTAGCCTAGTTAACCTTGTTACACATGATTCTCTGTTAATCTTATAAGAATTGAATAAGTGTTGATCAATCACATAGGAATTATGATATACTACCATTGGTACATGACAAATTAACTTGTAATTTGGGAAGTTTGGCATCTATTGTTTTTTTTAGTGTAATTTTTTAATTAAAAACTTTAACTAACCGGGCTGGCCCGAAAGTCCGCAAAGGGCCGGGCTTGAACAAATATTTTTGAGCCCGTTTATCTTCCGGGCCTTTTTGGCCCGGTCCGCCCAAGCCCAAGTCCGCCATGGGCTGGCTCGATGCGGGCCGGATAGCCCGTTTTGACAGCTCTAATTACAAACATACATCGAGTATCGAACCCCAAATACCCAATTTATTCATATTAAGATGTGAATTTTTAGTAACTACGCTACTTGAAAAAAAAAATAGTATTACTCCAATATATAGTACTAACATTTACTATTTAATGTGTTCAACCTATAATTCTTCTTAAAATATTACTCAGACTATCTTATTTGTTTCCTTATGTGCTCAAATAATGTGGTCAACGTAAAGCAGGAAAGGCTAAGGTAGAATAAACCTAGCTAGTTAATCTCAACGTTTTAGAAGTTATCTCTACAATATAGCTGTTCATTATCTCTTCCAAATAATTAATCAATTTGCCGAAAGAAGCCAAGTTTCTAAAGTACTATTAAATTTTTAAAGGACAAAACTTACCTACAATTCTTTAGGTGCTTTTTTTATGGTTTTTAACTAAAAATACAAAAAATTTGGATACAACAAACTTTGAGAAAATTATGAGATTTAAGAAAATCATGGTGAATTTAGTTAAGAACCATACTAAAAGCACCCAAAGAATTATACCTAAGTTTTTTCCATTTTTAAATATGTCAAAAACAATAATAAGAAATACCACAATTTAGGGCAGATTGCCGGTTTGATAGTGTCTTAACTTTTCTACAAAGAATCACCTATATTTTAAATAATAAAACAAGATTGCTATATAGTGATAGGAGTATTATTTTCTTTAAATTATTATTAAGGTGTTTCTATATGAGAAGGGATAGGGACAGAAAAAACGTACATGAACCTATCAAAATATCCAAAGCCCAAGAAACTAACCGACCATTTCCCCTAAAACCAGCAAAAACTAAGACCAATGATGTTAATGGTTGAATCCATAGATTACTAGTATTAGTTCTTCATACATATGTGTAACCGCCGACCATATCACTTCTTAATCAATTAAGCTTTGTGGATTTCAGTAAAATGTATAGAAACTGTCCCCTTTGTTCCATGGCTCTTTGCAGGACCTATACCTTGTTTTCCTCTTTCCCCAAAAGACTCAAACCCAACTTTTGTTCCTCTTTTGGAAGGCATAAAGCAAACTACTTTTTTCACCACAAAAAAGTACTCTCTCCGCTTTTAATTATAAGAAATTTTCATTTTTAAATTCATTCAATTAATGATGTATGTGGTCTATATTATAAATCACTTACATCATTAATTGAATGAACCTAAAAGTCAAAATTTGCTTATAACTAAAAACGGAGGGAGTATACTACTAGCATTGCATGTAATAAGGTTTTGTTGATAAATATTGAACTTAACCTTCAAGGCTATCAAAAAATCCGTTCACTTAATTTCCTTGCTTGTAAAAATGTAAGGTGTTGGTATTGTAAAATGAGCATAAAAAACACAAGTCAAATATGATCCGATCATTAGTTATTATATATAAGTTTTTTATTTTGAAGATGGGTGGATATCTTTGATTTTGGATTAAGCCATAATCATCCTTAGAAAACAAACTTACAATGTGGCTTTGGTGGCTAGATGAGTACTAAAAATTTACTAACTATAACAATATCAACATTGTCCGTTTCAAAAAAACTTACAAGGTTAGAGTGTCATTTTGTTATGAACTTTTTATAAAAAAAAAAAACTTCTACCTTTTCAATATGAAATTTGAGTTTTTCCAAATAGTCTTTGTGGTTTCTAAATATCTTTTTTTATGGTCTCATTCCAAGTCAAGACAAGAAAAAGAAAGGGAAAGTCACAAAGATCTGACCACATTCTAAATTTTCACCTAGAAGCTGGCTAGCTATAATAGCTGGAAAAGCTTAGAGAGAAATGATATATACTAGGGATAGGACAACTAAAGAAACAAAAAGAAAATGCTAAGAACATCTTTGTCTTTATCTAGAATAAAGCATGATCAATATGAACCAATAATTAAGTTATTAATCAATTAAATTCATTAATGTTGTAATTAATTAGTACTAATTACCTGTTGCTGAAGAGTAAAGATATGAGCAACACAACCAAAGATGGGATCTCTCAATCTCGCCTGAGCTTCATAACAAATGGTGATAACCGCATCAAGACGCTTGTGCACCGGAACATTTTGTAGCAACTTTGAAACGTTACTAGCCCCAAAAACCTTGTGAACCGCTGCGAAATGTGAAGCGCCTTGCTCCGAATCAAAGTAAGGCGCAAAAATACATCCCGGGGTACACTTCCTTCTCAAAAACTTGCACGCGCCACAAGGGCCACAAGCACCGCCGTTTCCTCCACCGCCACTGCAACCGCTACCGCTACAACCCGTGTTTATACTCATCTTAAAAAAATTGCTGTAGCTAGCGCTCTTTTTTTCTTCTTCTTTATGATTAATTAGCTAGGGCAAGACCAATGAATGATAACATAAATTTTTATGAGAAAGGCATGTAATTATTACCTAGGTTAAGAAAGTAGGGTTTATGGGATTCATAGCATTGAGAAAGAGGAGGGAGAACAAGAGGGAAAAAAAAGAGAGAGAGAAAGAGGAGAAGAAGAGAATGATTCTATAAATATAAGGGTTTGGTGAGATTAATATATTTTAATGAAGGATTTAAAAATGGTTAGAAGAAAACTTTAAAGCCACGAGATGAAGCAAAGGCTTAACCTCAATAGTTAGGTGTTTGCGTGAAGCAAGCATGAAATAAGCTATCTCTTAGTTATCACTATTACCTTCTCAACACATTGTTTCCTTCATCTCGTGAAGTTATCCAATGAAACTCGTTTTATTTTATTTCCTCTCTCTAAATACTCACACACTATCTAGGTTGTGTTGTTCTTGTGATACATGGATGGATGGGAAAGAAAGAAGGTTTTGATTTGGAGCTAGAAAGAAGTGATGTAAAATTTGAAAGAGGTTTTTGTTGTAGACTAGAAAAGGAGGGGGTGTGAAAACGTGTGGAGGGGTGTGTCTATATTTGCCACTGCGTTTTTTAAGCTGCGTGGAGGACAAAAGACGTTAACTCTGCTTTCTCTCTTTCAATTCAATCACACAAAGGGTTGAAAATGACGCGGTTTGTTGTTTTCCCAATGAGTTAAGTTGAGTTGAGGTAGAAAAATGACGTGAACTTCCACGGTTTTTTAGTTGTCTTAAATTGGGTAATTATTGTGCGTTTTGTACTTTTGTTTTCCAATGTCATCATGAGAGCGGGGAGTTGCATGTTGCATACAAGAAGCTATGGGTTGAAATATTAGTAGATTTTGTTAGACCGATCACCACTCAAGTTATTTTGATTGATAAAAATTTATGGTTATGAACATACGATTGGTAGAATATATATGACTTAGTGAAACTATGAATTGACAAGTTGCATTGAGATTAAGTTTCATTGGTTAGTCCTTTAATGTCTTTCCTTGGTTATATACTCTTATTTTAAATATACATTCACACATAGCTTTTGTATATTTCGATATCTCGCATATAATGGGAGATCCATCATATTCTCTAACCTCTCATGTCTCGTTAAGGTAGCTAATAGAATGACATTATGTCTCGATAGTGTGTGTGATTGCAATTTGCAAACATATCTCGATGTCTCATAACTAGTATCTAGAAATGTCTTTACTCATGTCCCTTACAAAAGAAGTTTATGTCTAACACTCCCTAAATCAAAAGATCAGTTTCAGATTGCAAGTTGAAAAAACATTAAGCGAAAAAATAGAGACATTATAACGAAATAAGAATTATATATAACCAGACTCTATTTATATATTATGAAAAAAAGCATCATCGTTGGGTGAGGATCTTGTTCATTGGGCGAGTAGACTTTACTTCATCAATGAGTTTCTGTCAGCTCAACCATGTGGGACTTAAACTGCCATCACCTATTGGACGAGACATTTCTTTGCTGGGTAATTTTCCCATGTTTCAAGACCTAAATCTACGACTTGTATTATTGAATGAATGGTTGTACTCGTTGGGTGATTAGCTTGACATGCTTCTTTTAAGCTCATTGTCTGCACCTTTCATTCTCTACCTCAATTTAACTACACAATGTTAGCTAATAGAATGACATTATGTTTTGATTATGTGTGATTGCAAACATATCTTGATGTCTCACAACCACCATTTACAAATGTCTTTACCCACATCCCTTACAAAATAAGTCTATATCTAACATTACCTAAATCAAAAGATCAATTTCATGTTGCACATTGAAAAAACGTTAAGTGAAGAAACAACTACATTATACGAAATAAGATTTATATATAACGAGTCAAACCAAGTATTTACATTAGTTTCATAACCAATTACACCTAAACCGAACGAAAAGAGAAATTAGTTACACACAATGTATAACTTATGATACAAATGACAGGATGACAATATATTGCATCAACCGACTTGATCTACATGTCTCACATGTTTTCACCTTGTTTCTACCCTCTTTTTCTCTCCTAAGTTATCTCTCTCTAAAACTTGCTAAACCAAAGAATGGAGAGAAATGAGGTTGCAAACCTATATTTATATATTCTGAAAAAGCATTATCGTTGGGTGAGGGTGATGTTTGTTGGGCAAGTAGACCTTACTTCACCAACAAGTTTCTGCCAGCTCAACCACGTGGGACTTAAACCGCCATCATTCGTTGAGCGAGACATTTATTTGCTGGGTGATTTTCACATGTTTCGGGAGCTAAATCTCTGACTTGGATTATTGAATGAATGATTATGCTTGTTTGGCGATTAGCTTGACATGCTGCTTTTAAGCTCATTGTTTGCACCTTTCATTCTCTACCTCAATTTAACTACAGAATTTTATGAAAATAAATTAAAAGTACAAGGAAAAAAATATGGACTTGACTTTGTACTGTTTACAAGAATTGATTGCAAAATAATTTAATAAGTGCCATGAAGTACATAAGTAAATTAACGTCAATTTGGAACTTACTAACTCTCCTCAATTTAGAACTTTATTTTTCCTCAAACAAAACTCCTATCTTCCTTCATGTTTGTACATTTTTTATACTACTTTTATTTCTAACACCTAGCGATTCATGTTTGAGACCAAATTGCCTTCGCTTCTAGTATCCTTTAACTATGCGGTGTAATTATTATTTTATGTTATTTATTGTGCATTCTATAAAGGAGTGTAAATAGTGGTAAATCACACCACATAAAGCGCATGGGGATATCATACTTCATGTTGGAGAGTTTTCAATGAATTGCAAATGTAGTGGTAGATCATAGGATTGAGCAAATATTTTCCACCCGCCTGAAACCCGAGTAGCCCGTCAGAGAAATGCAGGAACCGGTCAAATTGATACGGTTTTGCAGGTCAACGGGTTGTAATTACGGTCTCACGCAGTTATACATGGGCAGTTGTGGTTGTGAAGAATTAAATTCGTCGATACCCAGCCCGACTGAATAGGTGACAAAATTTCTTTAAATACTATTGATTATTGCATTGTCTTTGTCCAATCACACAACTTTTATAAAAAGCAAACATGTTAACATGTTACCTACTCACATAGCTACTAGCCACATGTATGTTTTGTCAACAAAAAACAACTAGACATAATCTTCTTTAGACCCACAAAAGCACACAGTGACTGTTATCACACTTACTTTCAAGACACGTTCAACTTCAACTTCAATCAAATCAAATATTATTAATAATTACAATTTTCACTTATCAACGATCGATTTCTTTTATATTTTTAAAACAAGAAAACAACTCTCATAGGCTTCATCTTCCAAAGCATGTAGATGTCTCCTCTTCTCTCTTCTACCTGCGAAAATTTCTAACTCGCTACAAGAGAAGCACCACTTCACAACATTACTGTTAGTCAAAACTTTGAAGCTCAAACTCCTTGTTTTCAAGAAACACAAATATTTTAGCAGGTTTCTCTAGTCAACCCTTGTTCGTGGATAAATTATTTTTCTGTTCAAAGTCTTATTTCTCAGGTAAGCATGTTTCGCGACATCTGCTTTGTTTTTTTTTCTTCTTTCATTGACTTATGTGTTGTTTTCGTTACAAGTTTAAAGGCAATAAAAGTTTTTGCGTGAGGTGTTTCTTTTTCTTTTTTTGCTGGTGATTGGATTGAATCTCCATTATGGTTTTTGGTTACTCCTTTAGGGAAAAGCTTGAGTTTTATCTCCCTATGATTTATATTTCTTTATTATCTCTAGATCAGGCGTGTCGCAGTGTCCGACACGCGTCGATGTCCTACACTCCTATGATACTTTACGACCCATGTCCTAAATACGTCGTTTTATACTTTACCTAGACACCGACACGTATATAACACTTAAGATGTGTCAGACAACCTTTTTTTTTGTTTTCTCTGCTTCCACAAACAAGAACCAATCCACGTGCTTGGTCAGAAATGGGCCTTAAATCTTGTCATCGGTGGAACTTTGATTTTGGTATTTTTGATTTGAAACCGATCGAGACCGACCGATGCTCTATCCTAGTAGATCGTATCATATAAAATGGATGAGAGGTGCATAGACCGTGTTGGAGGAGGAAAAAATTGTTGGTAGCTAGTTATGTTTAGTAGAATCTTTAGTAAGTTATATGTTGCATTTCTCTCCCAATTCCAATCCTCTCAATTATTGATTGTATGATACGTTACAACTCCTACATGCACATAATTGTTTTCTATTACTAAACTTATATTCCCTCTTTTTCAGTTAGTAAATTCTTACATCAATCTATAATTTCTTCCATAATAAATCATTTTATTATTTTATGTTCTAATTTATTTGCAGTTGTTTATTTTATTTTTTATGCATACGATGTGTTATTGAATTTAAAGGTTTTGTAATTTGATATTTGTTACTATTGTTTCTGGATATCATTAGATATTTTGTAGAATTCTTACTCCAAAAACATACTTAAACCGTGTGTTGCACGAGTTAAAGATCTAGTAAAAACAAAATCTCATAAATATCCTTGGATCAAGATAATAATTATGAATAGAATACTTATTCAAAGTAGGATTTCAAATTCATAATCAATCAATCCAGAATCATTATCCTCACAATTCTATACAACCAGTTGTTGGTGTTACACTCAATGCAAGCAATGCATATACAACAATTATGTTGAGATACATGTAAGCATGATAATCAAATATGCACAAGTAATCGATCACCAAGGTCTTTATTAATGGTTGTAACAAGGTCGACCTACAAACAACTATTGTTTTTCTAGATTCAAGCAGCCCTAAAACAAGAGAGCATATATTATTTATATACAAAGATTTACAAATTACATACTCTTGTCATTCTTCACCACTTCCTTTTTATTCTTTTTGGTGATCATGTTATGCTTGACAACTTTTCTCTTGAGATTTTTTTTTGTTGAGATTTTTGTTTCGTTTCCTTTATGTTGTTAAGCAAACATTTAGCCTTTTGTTTTTAATTACAATCGTCTAATTTCACATTACTTTTTCAATTGAATTTTCAAAATACAAAATCAACATTTTTTCCCCAACTTGAACGAAACCCTAACATAACATATGCTCATATCCTATGAGAGAAGAAAATGTTATTATTTTTCTTTTAACGATTCAGGGACAAAATGTTCGAGACATAAATTAATTCAATTTCATATTCAAATGGGGAACTAAGTGAATACTCACACAAATGTTGGATTTTTACCTAGTTGGGTTATCACTCAAATGAGAAAAGTAACCTTGATCATTTTCATTTTCATGACTTTGTATAAATTTAAAAATGACAAGATTCATGGAAAACAAAAAGTGTATAGGGAAATTGCATATCACTCATAATTTGTTACATGTGAGGATGCACACAACTTACTAGCTAGGCCAAAAAGTGATTCTAAAATCAGCCAACATGCTTCAATGAACAAGTGGAATCAAACTTTGCTAAAGCATCAAATTCAAATAAATGATAGCATTCAAGGTATTCATTATTGATTCCAACTTAAGGCAGTTTTGAAAAGAAAAAAATTGGTTCTAATCATGCAAATGTGTTTAATTCAACACAAACTCAAAATTTATACACATGGTAAATCACTTAACATTTGAAGGCAGGTTCGTAAAAAAAATTAAAATTTTAAGAGGTAAAGGTATAATAATGATAAACTCAATTCTTGTCAAAAAAAAAATTTGTACCTTTATTTTTTCACTTTATATGCACAACCTTTCCTCTCTATGTGAAACAAGATCTCTTAAGTATATTAATCTTCTCCTTCACAATAAATTGCATAGTTTCTAGGGTCAAACATTCTCCAGACAAGCTAGATGTTTCGCCTGTCCACTTAAAATAAAGGTTAGTTCTAGATTTCTTGTTTGTTCTTTTGCCTGACGAGGAAGATCATTCGACATCCAATTTAAATATATTGAATAATTTGCACAAAAAAAGTTTAAATTAAAACTTGCTTTCTTTACTAATTCCAACTCAAAATGTCCTTGTTCTAACTATACTTAGTAATATACTTCAAATTACATAATCTGACACATACATGGTTGAGCTGCTCCCAACAAAAATTTATTTAATGTTATTAGCCTTGTACATGGTTCAATCCTATTAGGATCGTGGGATGGAAGCTTTTACAGTTCGTCTCTTGAGTCCTTGAATTTTGCTTCTTCTGGTAGCTTTCTCAAATAAGTTGGCATAGATTATGTTGTCTTCATTCTTCAAAATCAACTTGTTTTCAGTCACGTCAATTGTAATCCTGATCGTTTGAATGAATGACCTTCCCGGTATCAAAGGGGATGAATCCTCACCATCCATGTCCAAAACTAGTACATCTTGTTTAAATTCTAGTTTGTCAATTTGTATGTGGACATATTTTAGTTTTCAACATATCTTCTTGCAGGATCTATCCTAAAACTGGAGTTTGGTTTTGCTCAGTTCTAATAGCTTCACAAGAAACGATATTTACACTTGACCCAAAATCCACCAAGTCTTGTTAGAATTCACATATCCCATGATTCAACTACGAGTGGTTGTAATGTTCCATGTTTTTTTTTGTATTGGTCATATGATTCTCTTTTAATTTTGGTGTTTTGGCCTCGATTTATTTAGCTTCCCTTTCGAGTTCACCTTCATAACATCAAAGACTAGAAAATTGAATTAATAGTAAGCAAAAAATGTGAGTTGCCTCTCACAAAATACTTATTTAAGGTCTTTAATTTGACATTTGCTTCAAGTAATTATGGTGAAAGCAAATGGAAGTAAAGCACCCTTCGACTTTCAGGATACATGGTATCCACAATTCCTTCCATAATTGTTGTTTTTATGTTATTGTTTTTAGCATAGGTGATGGAAGTTGTTCCATTGTTATGGTTAGAGAGGATGAGTACATCCAACATTTTTCCTCTTGTTCTATTTAAACCATTCTATCTTTATAGCTAAGGGTAGGGTTGTTCCTATGTATTTGGAGGCTCGACTCTCATGTAAAAATAGGCCCCTAATAAAATTAAAATAAGATCCGTAAAAATAAAAAAAAGTCATTATTGTAACTAACGCCGAAAAGATCAATATTCTATCAATAATATAAAAATACAACTTCAAGCGAATATCTTTATTAATATTCTAGGTTGTTATTTTTCTTAGTTTGTACAAAGGTAAAATTAAAAGGTTTATAATGTTATTTTAGAGAATAATTATAATGATTGTTGTTAGAGCTTTAATATTTTATAATATTTGTTCCCTCTAATTAAAAATATTTGTTGTTAGAGCTTTACTATTTTATACGATAAGTATGGGCCAAAAATTACAAGAAGTGTTCCAACAAAAATAAGATGAAAAAAATTATATTGTGTTTTTATTTGTAAATATATAATCATGGAGAATTTGGTTGAATTGGAGAGAGGATTGAGGATAGATGAAGCTCAAATCCATAATAAATTATGTCCAAATCAAAGCTCTCTCATACTAAAAAAAATTAATTAAAGAAAAAAAAAAGTTGAGTTCTGGTTGGGTGTTGTGGGTTGGACTTTGCGTGCTTTCCATTTCAAAAGGGTTGAGTTGAGTTGAGCAGAGTAAACATGCATATCAAATGGGTCGGTCGGTTTATTTAGATTTTTATTCACTCAATTAATTCCCAATGTGTTGGCGACGGTGTGCATAATGTGAGACACAACTAGGAATCCTTTAAATTTAAAGTTTGTATGGATTAATCTTTTTAATGTGGTGACGGCCGAGAAATAAGCAAAGTCTGATTAAAAATTATTCTAGTAAGTTTCAGACGGTGTTTATCATCTTGTTGTTTTAGGGACCAAGGCATTGCCAGCTCACATGTTTATCGCTAGTCTGCTTTAGCGCATCTGAAATTCCATTTACGCTATTTGTATATATTACTTATTTACATAAAGTATATAAAATTAATTTTAGGCCCCCAAACTTTGTAGGCCCAAAATTTGGCATCTATTATAGCATCCGTAGTAGATATAAATGGTCGGGTGACATTATTTTCCTTGATATCTAAGATCATGAAGTTGGTGGGGGTCACTAATTTTCTTGCTTTGACAATGGCATCCTTCAAGATTCCCATATATTTTGTTGATGACCTACTCACTGGTTGTAAAAGTGAGTTAGTTGATCTCATGTCCACATAACCTTTACCAAGCCTTCTATATATATAGTAAGGTAGAATATTCATTAAAGCGCCAAGATCGTAAAAAGTATCTTTGCTAAATATATTGTCTCTACCAAGAATACATGTTATGGAGAACATAACTGGATCTTTTAACTTAGTCGACATCTCACATTGTGTGATAACATTTATTTGTTCAAAATTGTACAATATCTCAATTTTATCCCTATTTCTTTTCAAATCAAAATTTTCAATACTTTTTTTTATAGAATCTAGTAATTGAGACGTTGTGTTTATCAAGTTTTCTAATAATTTATCTTGGAAACTTAGATGCCTAGAAAATTGCAGTGGGGTTTGGTTAGGTGGAAATGTAATAAGAGAAAAGAAATATTACTTAATAATTAAAAATGTAGTAATAATTGTGATCATGTGAAATAATCTTGGTAGTTTTGGCAAGGGCAACTCTTGAAAGGGTCATGATTTGAAGTTGGTCGGAGCTATCGAGCAAAGTTTCATCCAATTTGATAGACAAGGGTTTGATGCCAAAAAAGAGGGAAAAGCTCTCGACGTGTCTATATAAGGAAAGGAACACCTTGAGCTCTGCCCACACGGAATAAACACGATTTTAAAGTTTTAACAAACTGATGGGGGAAATTAGTAGCCTTTTTTTTCTAAAAAAGCCACCAATAATAAGTTTCACTGACTCAAGAATAAATTATCACCCGATAATATTACTTAATATTTTCTTAGAAAATTATAACACCTCAAATTCCTATTACAAACAAAAAATAAAACTCTCGTTTAGATTTTTGTGGAATTCAGAGTGCTTAAGAAAATATAAACAGTGAGCATATTTTATCGATTTTACCAAACTGAAACAAAATGAACTTAACATATTTCTCAAGGATTTCACAAATTTGATTGCGAAAATCATTGGTTTTAATTTCTCCTTTATTTGCTCGTTGTTCCATTCCACAATAAGTCAGACTACAGGAAGACTTTTTTGTAAAATAGCATAAGTTGAATGCAAAATTAATTTTCCTTCCTTAACTATGTCTCTTTTTTTCGTCTAATGCAGTGTCACCGGGAATCGATAATGTCGTCGCCTTGAATTTTAGATTAGTAGAATTCGTAGTATGTTTATGGATATTATTATCTAAATACACAAAATTTTCACTGCAATCGCAACCTAGATGGTTGTAACAACCACACTTAGTGTGGTGCAATCCTTCATTTTGAATATCATAATAGTGTTACATAGTCCAAACTTTGCTAATTAACCAAGGGATGACTTAAGTTGTTTTCATTATATATCCTATAAAAATTTCATCTCTTCAAATCCAAGTATTTCTATCTGCCTTTATAGGATTAACAACAACAACAATTGTCATAAAAATAGCTTAATCATAGAATACCAATTTCATACTAGAAAATGGATCCCAAGGAAATTATTTTATTTAAGATTAGCCATTGAAAAAAAATAAAGGTTAGATTTCATATTTGCACTATCAAGTGATGGTAAAAAATATCCAGGATCTATAAGCCATTACTTTAGTACAATCAGCTTCATTGTCAAACTCGTCCATGAAATATTGTTACTTAAATCTATTATTTCAAAACATACACTTAACTTGCACAACTCTTTCACTCGTTTTTTTTATAATAGGATATCCTCAAAGTGTAAGTAAAGTGACGTTTTAAAAATATATCTAAACTATTCAAAAATAAAGAATGTTTTTTTTACATGGATTACAGAGTATATGAAATAAACCATTATATTTTACGGATAAATGCTAGTTGTTAATAAATTATACTAGTAGCTAGTACATTACATTACATCAGATTTTTTTTATAGATAAATGTTAGCTGTTAATAAACCATTATATTTTATACATAAATAAATGTTAAATGTCAAAAGTATCTAAAACCATAAACCAATAATAATTTAACAGAGGCATATAGACAAACATGTGAAGCCTAAGCCACACAAGATGATCTGATCACAAGTAGGAAATAAAGATGTGAAGATTACAGCTTAATAACTTATGATTGTGTCTTCAAGTACACCCGGATAATATAAATAACTAAATCATCCCAAAATAAAAATTGGGACATATCCACCACAAAAGGTATGAAAAATAAACACACAATCTCATTCAAGGTAGTAGATAAGGCCAAAATCCATTTTGAAGATTGGAATCATGAGGATAACCAAATGAAATTATCTTATCTCCATTACCATTCATCATCAAGTCCATAAAGAAATGATTTTGCATGATGTCACCATTATTCATAGTCATACCGACATGACCATGATTCGTTATTGTCATTTCTTCATTTTTAGGTGTTAAGTAATGGTGGTGGTGTCATTTGAATTTGTACTTGGTAAGGAGTTTGAGTAGTCATGATTTGAATTTGACTTTCAATTTGACTATTATTATCCCCTGCTTCCAACTTCATATCAACGTCCTTTAAATTCTTACCAATCAACCAAGCAAGATCATTCACATCAACCATTAAAATATTGTTGTGCACAATTTCGATGCATTATGACATTGGAACATTAGAAGGATCGTCTCTTTCTCTCTATTGTCATTCTTTTGCTTCTTCACTTGCTCATCTTCCTGCTTTGTACCATTTCAGGTATTGTTTTGAATTTCGAAAGTACCTTTTGTTGTAAATTTTGAGTATATTTCAAAAGTTTTAAATATTGTGTCCAATATTTTCAATTGAGAAATATAGAAAAATATTTTTAATAGAAACTTATTATTATTATTATTATTATTATTATTATTATTATTATTATTATTCTTATTATTATTATTATTATTATCATTATTATTATTTTATTTCATTAGACATGGTCCA
>Ga0315915_1002323_pt1 | contig 23936 bp, 8 predicted proteins | sample MpolbnodulesMG_FD_207738 | JGI IMG/M metagenome (GOLD analysis project Ga0315915, IMG submission 207738) | Medicago polymorpha root nodule microbial communities from Los Angeles, California, United States - branched nodules | ecosystem: Host-associated > Plants > Roots > Nodule | place: USA...
TAGCTCTTCTTGGTGGCGGATGTTATGTAGGGTCCGGGAGGGTGTCGGTAGGTGGTTTGATAATAACATTAAGCGGGTTATGGGGGATGGAAGAGATACTTTGTTTTGGTATGAAACTTGGGTGGGGGAGATACTTTGTACGGTGGAAGAGATGTGGAGATTAGGGTGTGGGGATGGAGGAGAGGGTTGGAGGTGGCGTCGGCGTTTGTTGGCCTGAGAGGAGGAGAGTGTGAAGGAATGTGTCGCATTATTTGCTAACATTGTTTTGCAGGAGAATACTAATGATACCTGGAGATGGTTACTAGACACTTCTAATGTCTACACAGTGAGTAGCGCCTACAGCTATATCACTACCTCTGGCGATCCTGTGGATACAAGTCTTGTCGACGATGTTTGGCACAAGCAGATTCCTTCTAAGGTATCTCTGTTTGCGTGGCGTCTCTTTTGTAACAGATTGCCTACTAAAGACAACTTGGTGCATAGACGGGTCGTTCAACCAGACAATGCAGCGTGTGCTTCGGGGTGCGGTCATTTAGAATCGGCCAAACACCTGTTTTTGGATTGCAACATTTTTAGTTCTCTTTGGTATCAGGTGTGGCTCTGGTTGGGTATTTCCTCTGTAAATCCTGGGGATATTCGACATCATTACCATCAGTTTACTAACATGGCAGGGCTACCGCGCATTACTCATTTGTTTTTAAGAATTATTTGGTTTGCTACGGTTTGAGTATTATGGAAGGAGAGGAATAATCATATTTTCCAAAACAAGGTTTCTTCTTCTTCTTCTTTTGTTCTTCTTGAGAAGGTGAAACTCAATTCTTTCTTATGGCTCAAAGCAAAACAGGCGACATTTAATTATAATTATCATGACTGATGGAAGCATCCACTCCCTTGTATGGGTGTCCACCAGTAATTCTTTTGTCTGTTTTGTTGTTTTGTCGGTGCCTTAGATTTTAGCACCTTAACATTGTAAATATTTGGGTGGCTCTCCCTTTGCACGTCTTGTGCGGGGCGTTCTGCAATTGTTATTATATATCATTTTAGCTTGTTAAGAAAAAATGATTTTCCAAATTAAAATACGTATTTATTATTTATTTATTTCTTTAAGATACACTACAAAATATGAAATTTGCTACCAAAATTTTGATACGGATTTAATTGATAGCTAATTCTCGGTATATTGGCCGTCATTTTTTTTTTGGATAAACGTCATTGCCAATTGACCAAGAGTATTCAACTATTACTCTTTTTTTATTGTTACCTTATCTTTTGTTTTTTTTTTCTCGTTACTTTTTTTGTTAATTTTTTTTTGTGCTTCTTTTTTATGCAATTTTATTTTTATTTTCTTATTTTTTTAGTGGCTCATTTCTTATGTTATTTATTTAATTATTTTATAATTAGTATTTAATAATCTTGTAAAAAGAATATATAGTTTTTTAGGGGGAAATATATATATAGTTTTTAATAATATAATTAATCTATTTTCTATATGTAATGTCTCGTTTCTGGCATTCCTCTCACCGTCATCCACCATCATTCACCGTCCTTCTCGCATGCCTATAGTCTCTGTGGTTCAAATAATTTTTTAAAGTTGATTGAAAATTCACAATCTATATATTTTTTCTGGAAAGAGGAAACAGGCATCTATAGACATCTGATCTTCACAAAGATCAAGCTATTCATCATGTTTGTAAATTGGCTTTAGTGATATGCTTCAATACAAAATCAATACCAAATGAGATCAATAAATAAATTCAACCAAAATCACAAATGAAAGAGATCTAACAAAAAATAAATATAAATCAAAACAATCAAAAGCAAGTAACTCACAAGCAGACAAGTGCAGTTCCTTATTAAAGAGGTGTACCCTGTAGTTTATTGCACTGATTTAGTGTCGATCTCCACTCCAAAATCCCTTACGGTATATGTCAAAGCACAAAGTATATTTTCTTCTAATGTTGTTGTTGCTTAAGCAATTACTAGAACTTCTAGGTACTTTCCCCCTTTAATTAAATAAGAAAATGCCACAGGTAGACACAAACTAGTTACTACATCAGTCAAAATTTGAAGTAAAAAGAGAGCACATAATCATAAGCATGTTACAACCTAAAATACCAGCTGCTAATTAATCGGTGATTTTCCTAGTTCAAATATTAGTAGTTTACAACCTAAGATACCAACTGCTAAATTAACAACCTAAGATACCAGCTGCTAGTTCAAATATTAGTTAGCACTTTACAACCTCAATGTGTTGATGCCTGCTATTGTTTTCAACCAAAACATTTCAAATTGATGAATGAAATAAAGAAAACTACATTTCAACCAAAGCATTTCAAAACTTATTTGTTACATCAGATTTAAGAATTGAACTAACATTTTACTCTTAATAGTGTAACCCAGTAAGAACTCATAATAAATCCACAAGTTTCCTCACATAAATTGATGTAATTTTTATGTGTTCTTTTAATCTTTTGATTACTGAGTTTTTTATTATGTCATATAATGGATTGGTTTATGGTTAGAATTCTGCTCTTTACCCAACAGTTTTTGCTCATTCCCAACTGAATGGACAATTTTGCCCCTGCGTGAGTTAACTCACGCTGAGTGCTATTTCGATCAAAACCCAGCAGACAACCACACAACTCCATTTTTCTTTCCCTCCACCTCCAAAAACCCAAAAAGTGTGAATTTTTGGGTCAAAATCTTCATTCCAAATCATTGCAAATCGTCAGAAAGCAAGTTTCTATGCTCATCAAGCATCAAAAAACAAGTAATGCACCGTCAAAACTCTTCCTTTTTTCCTGGTTTTTCTGCTAGTTACGTCATTTTTTTCCAGTAGGTGATAGGGCTCAACATGAGTTAACTCACGCTAGTTGTAAGGGCTGCGTGAGTTAACTCACGCATAAGGCTAACACTAGCGTGACTTAAGTCACGCTACTGTGATGCCCAGTTTTTTAATTTTTGCGTCACTTTTTTTCCTTGCTTTACTTGCTGTACAAGTTATTTATATAAAGCAAAGCTTCCGGCGTGGGCGTAGGTTCCAGCGTAGCATCTGGCAATGTCAAACAAACTAAAGATGTGAAGTTGAAAACCAAAACCTTATTTGCAAATACCATATATTTCACAACTTCCAAATCTCATGAGACCTTACATTGAAGACATTGTGAATGTTAGAGGGGATGATAATTGTGGTTTCCGGGTCGTAGCTAGGCACATGGGATTGAATGAGGAAGATCATGTTTTGATTCGTCATGCACTTATTAATGAGTTGAAAAATCACAAGAGTGACTACTTGCCGATATATGGTACCGAGAGGCGTTATAAACTTATCTTGGATGGTTTACACCCTCCAACAAGTAAAAGTGGTATTGCGCCGGTAGAGAAGTGATTCACCACTCCGGATATGGGTCATATTATTGCTACTTGCTACAATAGAGTCGTTGTTCTATTGACTTTGCCCGAAATGGGTGGTGTATGTGAGACATATTTCTCAATCCGGAGTGCTCTACCACTTAAGCCACATTCCAACATAATGTGTCTTTACTTAATTCTCGGTCACTTTCTTCATGTTTTGTTGAAAGAAGATTGTTCGTTACCACCTCCTTGTAAGGAGTGGATGATTCACAAGATTGGTGAGACAAAGAAATGACATTTTGAGTTTCTGGATAGATAAGCCGCCTTCAATGAGCTCATGTCTAAGGAGCCGAAGCCGCCAAAGAAATCAACAAATGAACACAATCCTATTACTTTTGACACTCCAACTCCGGAAAAACCAAAGCAAGATTTCGAAGTCATGGATGAAGAAGAAGTTTATGCACTATCACTAGCCTAATTAGATAGGCTATGACACTTTTAGGTCGGTCGGCGTTCGTCCTATTTTTTGGTGGTATTACACTCCGACATATTTTTTGGTGGCCGGTTGTGTAATTTGGATATTTATGGCCAATATGTAATTAATATTATATATTATATAAATATATGAAATGATTTTTTTTTTTGTCCATATTATTGAATTTTAATGTATTTGTGTTTATGTAATTTAACGATGAATTTGAGTAATTTTGATAGTTTATGTGAGATTATGTAATTTTAGAAATTTATGGACAAATTGGTGTAATTTGGATCATTTACGTATCATTAAGTGTGTTTAAGTGATTACGGGTCATTACCGACGAATTTGTGTAATTTGGACCGTTTGAATCGTTTATTGGTGATTATGTGATTGTGAGAAAAACTATGATTTTGTGTAATTTGGATCGATTATGTCGTATTATGCAATAATATTGTTAAACTGGCGTAATTCAGTTAAGTTATGAATGTGACGTGATTACGGGTCATTCTAGACTTTTTCAAAGTCTGATCAGTAACTGATTGCATTTAATGCTGTAACTGTTGTCTGTTATGAACATGAGTTAACTCACGCTAGTGCAAATGCCAACATGAGTTAACTCGCGCTGAAATTAACACTAGCGTATGTTAACTCACGCAGCGTGAGTTAACATGTGCAGGAGTATTTTGCTCATTTCAGTTGGGAAGGAGCAAAAACTGTTGGGTAAAGAGCAGAACTCTTATGGTTAGAATCATGTCCCAAAATTGGCCTACACTAATGTTAGGACCCGATTCGGGTCACATACAACCCAACATAATCCGTCACTTTATACACTCCTAATTCAAACATACTGCTACACTGAAAAAACCTTCACATACATCAACTAAAAAACAAATCTAGAAATGAGGAATTAGGCAATGTGAAGGATGAGTTTGCAGAAGCATATTATATTAACATAAAAATCTAAAGGGTGTATTGGATTAGGATTTTAAAGGACCATTTTTGTTTAAAAAAGTCTTGAGAATTTTAAAAGACTTTGCATGATTTTAACGACTTTCATGATTTTAAAAGACTATCAAAATTTACAATTTGGATTTCAATGGATTTACACCATAAGATCTTAAAGGATTTGAAATGATTTTATGAATTTTATAGGATTTCAAAAGATTTTATGAATTTTAAGGATTCATTAAAAAAAAATTGTAACACACTCTTTTTCACAAACATTCTCAATACAAACTCTTTTATTTTATTTTATTTTACGAGAGAGAGGGAGAGGGAGTGAGAGAGAAGAGAGGGAAAGAGACAGAGAAAGGGGGAGAGAGAGGAGGAAAGAAGTGATAAGAGAGAGGAAGATATGAGAGAAAGGGTGAGGGGGGAGAGAGAGAGAGAGGAGGAAAGAAGGGATACGAGAGAGGAAGAGATGAGAGAGAGGGGATGAGAGGAGAGAGATAATAAAATCTTAAAAGAAAAAACAATCTCACGTTTTCATGAAAGACTTTTTTATTCTAAAATTTCAGTAGAAAATCCCACAAAATCCACTTTATTAAACAATCCTTCGAGATTTGAATGATTTTGAATACCACAAGATTTTTTTTAAGTGATGAAGAGTCTTGATTGAATATCACAAGACTTTTTTTAAATGACAAAGTCTTGATTGAATACCACAAGACTTTTTTTAAGTTGTAAAGAGTATTGATTGAATACCACAAGAAAAATCCTTTAAAATCCTAATCCAATACACCGTCCAAGAATTAAACACAAGAAATTGCAAAATCAAACACAAAACAAGAAAAAGTCTATAGACTATATCATTCTCAACAAAATCAAAGAAAAACCTAACAATACTACACATGTAAATTGCAAAATTCATATCATATATATCAACACAAAAATCCATGAAAAATCAATACCTAAGATTGCGGCGAAGGCCCAAGAGTAGCGAAGAAGCGAAATGAAACGGTGAAGTCGATTCTGATGCGCTCATGGAGCGATTCTGATGTGAACGATTCAAGTTAAGATGAACCAGTGAAAGCAATCAGGGATTCAATGATGAACGGTTCCAATTTTGAGGAATAATTATTCAATCGATTAGGGATTATGCTTCGAACGATTCTGATTTGGATCTGGATCAATTGAGGATTTCAACGGTCTTTACTGAATCGATTTTGAGGATGATGGAGAATGAGAATGAGTTTTTGATTTTGTGAATGAGTTTGATGATGAATTAGATTTCGTGAATGAGAATGAGATTTTCAATGAAGAACGGTTAAGAATTCAACATCAATGGTAATGAGATTTTCACGTGATATTTTTTTATTTGGGAAAAGAAGGGTATTCTGGTAAAATATATTGTAATTTAAAGCTAAAAAAATGTGAAAATAGTAAAATATTGTGTATTCTAGTAAAAGAAGGGTATTTTTAATTGAGATTTGCTACCGACACATGGGTAGTAAAATATTGGTAACAAATTACATTTTCTTCTAGTGTGCATAAATATAAACAAAAAAACAGTTAAAATAAAATAAAATAAAACTAAATAATGTTATAATTATCAAGATGATCCATTACAAGCATTACTACCACAATGTTTCCAAAGCAGCAAGGAGAAGCACCATAGACAAAGGCATGCATAATAAATGTTAAAACACCATTTTAATACTAGTATACTTTTTCCTTAGAAAAATACTAGTATACTTTTCAAATGAGTACTCAAGATCTGTAACTTAAATATTTCATACTAGCCCCTTCATTCCACTTAAATATATACGTTCGAAAACCATCCAACATAAATCCAAACTCATCATACTAACAGAACTTCAATTGACTTCCTAAACCAACTACATCTCTAAGTTATTATCATCAAAATATCGATGACATCAAGGCTTCAATTCACTACCCATATGCCTCTAATAATTTCTAACCATTACCTATTTTAATATATCAGATAACTTCATATCATAATCCTCTTCCACATGAATTGACATCTTTATCAATCATTCACTAAAATTGTAACTAATAACTGCCCATATGCCTCGAATAGTCTAACGTAAACTAGTTTTTTATTTTTTATTTTTTATACGAAAAAAGTATTAGAAAATAAGCAACTTGGTACCTAATAATAGAAAGAAAAAAACTGCTTTTAAACATTTTTATAATACCACGTGTTCTACGAGTAGTATTATAGTAAGACATCAAAATGGAGCTGGATCAAGCGCACAGGTATTTATTACTATGTATCAGTCTTCAAATTTTTTTATTAAATTCTGACCGACAAAGATCGTCTCTTTTGCCTAACATTGTATTAATTTATCAAAATGGAATCGAATCTTTTGAGCGAGACGCTGTCACCAATTAGTTACTCCTATTGAATATTGGGATGGTCAGGTGGATGACCCACTCCAGTGCTATTTGATAATTTTTAATTCCAAATTTGGTAAATATATTCGACTTTAACTAATTATTGTGAAGAAGATTATAATTCATGATGATAAAGAGTGACGACTTTGTGCCAAAAGAAAAAAACAAAAAGTGACAACGAAACTAGTATGTTGCAACCCATGCGGAACATAATTTATACAGTTTAAATTATCTCAATGTTAAACGTGCCTAACCATTAATATGGACCATGATGACGTGGTAATAAATACCCCTTCACCCTTCATGAATTCTTCATTCATTCTCATATTCTCTCATTTCTCATCCTCCTTCTGTTTCATTGTTATATACTTTCACTCACTCTTCTTCATTTCCTCATATTCCATCATGGTCGATGAATCTGAGATTCTTGTAGAACCACCTTCTTCTGTTGATGAGAAGAGCCTAAACAATGCTCTTGAGTTCATTGAAGAAATGACCAAAAATACTGACTCAGTTCAACAGAGAGTTCTCGCTGAGATTCTTGCACAAAACTCTGAAACAGAGTACTTGAAACGGTTTGGACTTAACGGTGCCATTGACTGTGAAACTTTCAAATCCAAAGTTCCCGTTATCTCCTACGAAGATCTGCTTCCAGATATTCAACGCATTGCTAAGGGTGACACTTCTCCTATCTTGTGCGCTCATCCAATCTCAGAATTTCTGACCAGGTTTTCATACTACATTTTTTTCTATATAGTTTTTCAAGCATACATGCTTCAATGAGTGTGTAATTATAACTAATAATTCGATTAATTGAACAACTTGCAAATGAAAATTACAGTTCAGGAACTTCTGCTGGTGAAAGGAAATTGATGCCTACTATTCATCAAGAAATGGACCGTCGTCTGTTACTGTGTAGCCTAATCACGCCAGTGATGAACCAGTAAGTAATTTCTGTTCATTTTTCATTGATGGAGTAATAACAATTATACTATAGGAATGCCATAGAGCCTAGAGGGTTCCATGAATCGATGGTATCTTAATTTTTTAGAATATTGGAAATACTTGATGTGGCAAAGATGATAACATAAAAAATGTTGTAATATCTTAACTAAAATATAGTATCATATATCTTAATCAATTGATTTTTCAATCCGAGACAATATCGAGTGAAAATATAAAATATAAAAATCTGGATTGCTCAAGAGTTGCATACTTTTTAAATGTGCATGAGTTGCATAAGTGTACCATGTGGCATTGCGGTACTACTTATTAGCAATCCATGAAACTGAAATGAGTTCATTAGAAAATAACTATTATAGATTCCGATCTAATAACTTTTTTTAGTTTTAACATTACTACGTTAGTCTCAAATTCATGTCTTGCAAATTACGAAGGTAAACGAGCAACAAATGGCGACACCAACCTTATCAAAATCATTCATTTTAAAAACTACATTTATAATCCGAGGAGATACAACATTATTATGCAACATTTTATCAAATAACATTTCTTAATTTGGTTGAAACAGGTATGTGCCTAATTTGGACAAGGGTAAGGCACTTCACTTCCTTTTCATCAAAGCAGAAACAAAAACTCCAAGTGGGTTAGTTGCACGTCCAGTTATCACAGCCATCTACAAAAGTGAACAATACATGAAAAGACCATTTGACCCTTACAACGTTTTAACAAGCCCAAATGAAGCCATCACATGTCTAGATTCATTCCAAAGCATGTACACTCAGATGCTTTGTGGCCTTATCATGCGCCATGAAGTTCTTCGAGTTGGAGCTATTTTTGCTTCTGGCCTTTTAAGAGCCATAAAATTCCTTCAACTTAACTGGGCCCAATTAGCCCATGACATATCAAATGGAACCCTAAACCCTAAAATCACAGACCCTTCAATCAAAGAATGCATGTCCAAAATATTGAAACCTGACCCTGAACTGGCAAATTTCATAACAAAAGAATGTTCAGGAGAGAATTGGGAACGTATAATCCCAAGAATTTGGCCCAACACAAAGTACCTTGAGGTTATAGTCACTGGTGCTATGGCTCAGTACATTCCTACCCTTGATTATTACAGTGGCAACCTTCCAAAACCATGTACAATATATGCTTCATCTGAATGCTATTTTGGACTTAACCTTAAGCCTATGACAGAACCTAATGAAGTTTCTTACACCATTATGCCAAACATGGGTTACTTTGAATTTTTACCACTTGACGAGTCACCTCCAAAACTAGTAGACCTTTCTGATGTAGAAATCGGTAAATTTTACGAGTTTATTATAACTACTTATGCTGGTCTTTGTCGCTACAAAGTTGGTGATATTCTTCAAGTAACCGGATTCCATAACTCAAATCCACAGTTCAAATTCGTGAGGCGAAAGAATGTGTTGTTGAGTATTGATTCGGATAAAACAGACGAGTCAGAGCTTCAAAAAGCGATTGAAAATGCTTCTGAGTTGTTGAAAGAGTTCAAAACAAGCGTTGTTGAATACACTAGTTTTGCTGATACAAAATCCATTCCTGGACATTATGTGATTTACTGGGAGCTTTTGATGAAGAATTCATCTCATCCTCCAACAGAAGAAGTGTTGAATCAATGTTGTTTGGTAATGGAAGAGTCATTGAATTCTGTTTATAGACAAGGAAGAGTTGCTGATAATTCAATTGGGCCATTAGAGATTCGTGTAGTGAAAAATGGAACATTCGAGAATTTGATGGATTATTATATATCGTGTGGTGCAAGTATTAATCAGTATAAAGTTCCTAGATGCGTGAGTCTCACACCTATAGTGGAACTTCTTGACTCTAGGGTAGTTTCCTTTCATTTTAGTCCTGCTCTACCTCATTGGACTTCAGAACGTACAACGTCGTTGAGGGATGAGTAAACTGTACGTATTAACATGCAATCATGCATTGTCAATCTTAATTAAACTACTAGTAGTGATCTTGTAGTTCTAGAAATGGGAATTGGGTTCCCATTTTTTTTCTCCATTCTTTTCTTTAATTTTTATTATTATTTGTATTAAATTATTATTGTTATTCCAGTAAATAAACATTGTTACAATAGTGAGAGAGCACATTTGCACATGTCCTCTCTTGCCTAAGAAACTTGTGTTTTTTAAACACAATAGTGGTATCTTGACCCGGAAAACAATATTTTTTTTGTTCAGTTTTATGAATAAAATACTGTCTTTTAGTATTTTTGTGGTGGCCTCATATGACACGGGCAAGGTTAGTATAGTTATATTGTATGTCTTGGAAGGTGCTTGCTTAGTGATTTAAGTCGAAATTTATCATGGTTTGAACTTTGAAGACAGTTTGGAGTTAGGTTTTTGCAATGGAAAATGTATGATTTACACCACATGGGTTAATACAACTTTATGAAAAGATATAAAAAGAGAGATGTGATAGGAAAAGAAATAAAAATAAAATAAAACTTTTATAACTTTTACATTTGTATAAGTTTGTTAGTTAGTTACATAAGACTTGTTATCTAAGTCATCTTATCTTATTTTATCTTATCTTATACTCCCTCCGTCCCTGTATGTAAGTACCATTTGCATCTAGGGTTGCATACAAACCCTAGATAAACCCTAATGTAGTCGTACCCATTTTTACAGATTTGCTCTTTGCTTGGAGCCAAAACCATGCCTTTTCAAAATGACAATTTAACCCTTCATCTAATAACACACTCTCTCTCTCTCTCTCCTCTTTGTCCTCCCTCCTCTTTCTTCTTCCTTTGTTCTCCAAACTTTCCTCTTTTATCTAAAATTTCTTCTCAATTCATTTTTTTCTTCAAATCTCATGTTATCTTCTTCAATCCCTCAATAGTCTCAATCGATTTGGGGTTAAGTGAGTAAATTTCTAAGAGAAAAATTGGGTGATTATAACCCCTTTAGGAGTATGTTTATGATTTTTCATGGGTATAAATTTTTTCTTTCTCCACAATTAATGTTTTGTTTTTACAACTGATATGTAGTTTTTTTTATTCTGTTGTATGATTTTGATTTTGATTATGTTGCAGAAATTTGAATCTATGGGAAAATCTTACCCAACAGTGAGTGCTGATTACTAGAAAATTGTTGAGAAGCTGAAGAGGAAATGCGCTCCTCTTATGCTCCGTTTCGCGTAAGTTCTATTTTGTACTTATATTTTGTAGAATCGTTTCTATATGAGATTTTGACTTATTAGCTTGTTTTGCTTAAATTAGTGCTTGATAGGTTTTTTTTTTTTTTTTGTAATTATTTGTGTGATTTTTTTGGTAATGATTTGTATAATTTTTTTTTGCTATGGATTTTTTTTTTGGTAATGATTTTATTAGTTTGTGATATTTTTTGGTAATGATCTGTGTGAATATTTTTTGGGATGATTTGGGTGCAATTTTGTTTTGTTTGATAATTTGTGTGATTTTTTTTATGTGATGAATTGTTTTTCTACTTCCTACACCAAGAGTTTTCTATACTACGTGTGCTGGGAATTGTGGAGCGAAATTGTCATTGATTTTACTTCAATGATTACGTCTGATGTTAAACGAAGAATTATATCATATTTTTCTGAGATTTGAAAAACTTCAAGTAAAGTTCCTTAATCTTTAGTCTTTAAACTTTATGTCAACTGATGACAGGTCATCTTACATTATTCTTAGCATGTTTTTCGGTTTATTTTAGTAGGAAACAGCAGCAAAAAGGAAGAGTATTAGAACGATTGCCTATGATTTCGGGACTTTTGTAATGTTTTCTATATTTTTGAGTTTGTAATTCTAGTTTTCCCGAAACATAGCAATTTGAGGGGGGTTTTGAAGTAATTCACGAATAAATCATGCAAATCAGCAAATCAAGAACAACCAAAGAATTGTGAAGATTCAAGAGACAAGAATAAAGATTCAAGAGGCCTCGAAAGACTTACAAGTGGGAAGAATTTTGTTCCCAAAGTACCGAGGCAAGTTATTTGAAGACGGAGACATAAAAACGACAGAAAATCAGAGATTGGGCTCGGAAGGAAGATAGAATGCGCCTAGGGCATTTGAAATGCATCTTACGCATGAAAATTCCATTTCATGCACCTAGGGCATGCATGGGGAAATGCCATATGTGCCCCGTGCATGCAAAAAGTCGGGGCGCAATTGTCTTTTCCTGCTTTCGAAATGGGTAAAGCCCGCTATTTTAGCCGAAAGCCAGGTAGAAACTCTCTCTATAAATATCAGCCTTCCTCATTCAGAATTTCTCGTTCAGAACTGGAGCAGTTCAAGAGGAAGGCTGCTTTGGAGCTTTGGGAGAGTTTCTATCTTCTCCTTGATTTTCTAGGGTATGATTTTATCTTTAGTAATTTATTTTTAGTTACCATGTGTAACTAAATCTTTTTAGGTTAGAGTTCTAAGATGAACCTCTGTATATTTTTGTTGGATATTAATTTAATATAATATGTCGTTTATTTTATTTATCTATGCTTTTGTTCGTTATTAAGTTTTATTAGGATATAATTTTATTTCTGTGAGAGGTGCAACCCTAGATTAAGCACTTAGGTTGTGACAGGGCCTAATATTGCTATCACTAATTGGATGCTTATATCTTGATATTTATATCCCTTTACTAATAACTATCTATCTTGGAAGTAAGTGATTATTAATTAGCCAAAGATACCATAGGTATTGTTGACCCTAGACGTAGGTACCCAGTGGATGATACCCATTGGGTCGTGTGGTGCATTACCGAAGCTAGGATTTATCTGGTTAGTAATTAGGGAAACAAACACCTAGCTGTCCGACTTAGAGCTATAACCTAGTAAGACCTTTCTCTTGAAACCCTTAGTAAGGTAGACGTAGATTAGGGTTGCCCGTTTGTAGAACTACTAAGTAAGCTTAAAGAGAGTGTGCAATGAGTGTCCTAAGATTCATAGATGGGCAGACCTAAGGGGACCTTGGCCTTCATTTCCTTGGGAAACACTGGAAAGCCAGTTTAAGTTTATGTTTCAATTATCTTTGAATTAACAAGACCCCGCATGTAAGGATCACCGTGCGATCAACATGTGAAGTTAGCCATCGGAGGGAAAGGCCTAATTAGGTGCGCAGTGGATGATTCCCATTGGGTCAGGTGGTGCCCTACCTATTTAGGAAACTCCCAACGACCTCATCACTTGTATAGTCTACTTAAGATAAATAAATGCGACATTTCTATTACTTATTATCCAACAACGAATATACAAAGGGGATTCGAAGAATCCTAACCACTGCTTACTTTTCTGCAACCAAAAACAGGTAAATTCGCTCTGTTGCAAACATATAAAAATTGCAACTCACTTTTATACCGTCAAACTTACAAAAGTAAGTAACAAGAATTGTTCAAACGAAAGGACAATCCTTGTGGATACGATACTTTACTTACTAACTTTATCACTTGATGAAAACGACTGGTACACTTGCCATTTAGTCAATTGCAACTAATCAGACAAACTACATCATCAACTATATTATTTTTCTATAAATTTCATCATATATTAATTACAACCTATGAAATATCATGAACTTGAGATCTGCAACCATTTTGGGTAGCCATATTGAGATTCATGTTTCTACTACTTCATTCAGTTTTTGCCTAGTTCCTTTCTTCATTTCCTCTATTTCATGCTTCTGATTGAGTATCAGTATATTTTTGTTGATTAATGTATCAGCCTTTGTTAGATAACTCCAAAATATGTTTTTTTTTTTTTTATTTTCATATTCAAATGTTTGTGCTTAATTTTTGGCTGATTTAAGGTGGTTTTCTACATAATTTGGAGCGAGTTCGATGTAATTTTCTTCATAATTTGGAGCTGGATTTCGGCATGTAGATTGTTGCTGTGCAGCAGAGGTGTTTCAATAGTGCAGATGTTACGTGGTTGTTATATAGCAGTTGTTACGCGGGAACAGTTGAATTACCAAGCTTGGCCTCCACATATGGAAGCATGCGGCGACGATCCTCTCCCTAAACATGTTGCCATTGCATTGAAAGCCCGCAAAAACAACATTGTTATTATGGTAGTTAATTACTAACTAACTTATTACTCCACTTTCTAAATTTGTATGCAATTATGTTTTTGTCGTTTTGAATTTTGTGAGTTGTTTGGTTTGTTTGAGCTTACTTCTTACAATGATCAATTTTATTTACTACCTCTTAGTTTGGAAACGAAGCTTCTTCTCCCCACTAATTTTAGCATCTCATTCTCTCAAATTCCATTTATGAATCCATTCCCAACTATCTCACATGTGATTTCTTTATGAGCAATATTTTAGTTGCGTCAGATTATTATTTTTTAATCCATTTATGTTTTTTAGGTTTTTAATTATGGTTGTTTTGTTTTTGTGTTGCAGCGGCTGTATTTATGCCTCTTCCTGCAGATTCAAAGTTGAGGAATGATAGAATGTTATCATCAAGGTATTTGTACTTACACCAGAATTCTAGTGCTTTTTTAGTTTTTTCAGCTGATTAACAAATTTGGATGTTTGATTGTAGAAGCTTTTGCACCATGTGACTACTTGGATTTTAACATGGGATTTTATGTTAAGCATTCCACGCTACAATAAGAATCCTTTCCTTTGGTTGTATTTTTAACTATAAAGTGAGTTCTCTATGATTTGTCCTTTTTATTGTGTTGATTTCCCCCTTTTCCTTACTTTCACTGAAATTTATTTATGACTTTAGATTCAGTTTTGTTGATGCAAAACTGATTGTGCTTTTGAATCACTTCTCAAATATAACTTAGTTTTATGTTGATTACTTTCTCATATTTGTTGTAGATAAAATTGGGTGCAAATTGACATTAGAAGATTCAAAAGAATTTTTTTTAACCTCCAACAAGTACTTATATAAAACAAAGATAGATGACTCTGACTCCAATTTTGCTTATCTGCTTTGCTTTCAATTGATTTTTTATCTCTTAATTTTTTACATGATTTAGGTGACTTTTGCTTTTGGTTGTTTTTTCTTTAGATGACTCTTTATCCTCCCAAAGGCTAAAATGTTTATTGAATACTTCCACCCATATTTTATTTGTGCCAAATTCATGTTTTTGATCTCTTGAATACAATCTGTAAGTTATTTTTAAAAGAAAATAATTATAGTTTTTGTTTGACATTGTTTTTATGACACCCTTTGTCTTTCTGGCATTGGAGGAGTGATGGCGAAAATCTTGACGAATCTATTCGAACGGGTCTTTTAAATTTGAGGACATGTCATATGGAATTTGACATCACAAATGTGAGAAATACTTACTCAATCACAAACACAAATAAAATATGATTAGACACAGGAGCAATGTTAGCAACACACATTTTTCAACACACTCTCTTTGATTGGTTAAAATCCACATGAATCCCACCAAATCATGTGGGTCCCATATAATTTTGGTGGGTCCCATGTGAATTCTAACCAATCAAAGAGAGTGTGTTAGAATGTGTGTTGTTAGCATTTCTCTTAGACACATACACATAAATTGAAAAAAATTAAAGGAGAAAGTAATTGAATGATGTGACTAAATTCTTTCTCATTTATTTTTCTTCATTCATGTGAGAGTGCCCAAACATTTTTCATTTGTATTTGTGTCTAAGTAAGACTTGCTCCACAAATGTAAGTGACAGTGCTTTATTTTAAAAAAATGCATTGTTAACATGGATGATTGCCAAGGTATTGATTTGCTTCATCAAACTTTGAATATGTCGAGATTGGATAGTTTTATCATGATTGCCAAGGATCAAGAAACAGCTGATGCCCTCATCCAATTGAAAGGTTCATGGTTCATTTATACCCAAATATTCAAATGCTTAATTAGTTTTTTGTGTTATATTTGTTTTTTCCTCTTATGTTTTTAATGTAATCAGTGTACTTATGTTCTTTATTTGAACTTTGTTTATCACTACCAGTTCAGAACAACTCAGCTCCTGAAGTATGCAAGGCTGTGAGAAGTGATTTGGCTAAATTAAGGACATTTAGCATGGAATATCATGTTGGCACTGTAAGTTAATGCTACTTGATTTAAAAAAAAAAAAACTGATATGTTACTATATTATTTCGATCCATACGCCTATTAGGGTTTTCATGTCAACACGTTTATGATTTTAACTTAAAACTGTGATAATGTATGATTTATTGAACATGTTTATGATATCTAGAACAGGTTTGTGGTTTATACTTAATTGTGATAATGTATGCTCTGAATTTTATAGTTTTATAAACATATCATAGCAGAAATCTGTTTGCATTTTTTAAAATGAGACATAAGGAAGACACACTCAGTATGGATTAACTGCTCTTTGCATTTTTCAAACTGAATATCAACTATTAGTACTATATATGTGTTTTCATTTTTGTAGTATATCAAGCTTTTGTTTCCTGTTTTTTCTAGTATGGTCTACAAGCTTTTGTTGACAGTAGCCATTCAAATTGTTTTGCCTGTAATAAAAAAAATATTAAGTAGATTCTGTTTGAACAATGCTAAGAAATATATGCATTCAGCAGCGATACGAACTGTTAGCAATTTTCTTTGCATGAAAGACACTTTAGATTCAACCCTTTTTACGTCTTGAAATGATTAAAACTGAATATTTGATTAATTATTTGAAATGCGTGATTTAACAACATAGTAAAATACTTATTCGAATGGCTAAAATTATAGCATGTGTATGGAATGCAGGTTGCGCCCTATGTTATGCTTCCTGATCCAAATACTAATGAGTTTGAAGTTAAAGTTGAAAAGAAAAAAGGGAGGGTATATTTTACCGATGGCTGGTCTATGTTGAAGAATTTTTACGAAGTTCTTGTTGGAGCTTAGATGATTGTCATATTCTCAAATAGAAATCTGAAAGGTTAAAAGAGATGTACATCTAATGTATTTATATGTTCGGGTTTATTTAGGGTTTATTTGCCTCAACCAATTTTTTTAAATTGGGCAGCTATATGTTGCATTGTCAAGAGTTACATTAGGGAAATGCTTGAAGATATTGGTTATTGATAATGAAGGAGAAAATAGCTATGTGACATCTAATGTAGTTTATAAAGAAATTTTTCAAAATGTACTTTAATTGTTTAAACTAATGTCGCATTGATCAATAATACATAATATAAGAATGATTTATTTTTCAAATTACTTGAGTTGATTGTAGTCAAAGTATATTGATCAATAGTCTATAACAGATTGCGCGGGTCAAGAGTCTAGTGTATATAAATACTTTGTAACCTCTGTATTCATCAATCAATGAAAATAACAACTTTCCGGTACTCTCTTCTCTCTCCATAACAACCTCTAATTACTCTCTTCTTCCTCCATTTTTCATTCATAATTTGAGATTGGTTGAAAAGCAAGAAACTTGTGTTGAGCTAATAGAATCATATACTTCCATGGATGCATGCTAAACGGAAGTTAGGATTCTCTCCATTTATAACTTTCTCCGTTTGCTCAAAAAAAGATAAAAACATACGAAAAGTAAAAAATAATTAATGATGGTGAGACTCACTTGATGATAGGAAGTACCACCTATTTTTGTGTTTATCTCTTTCTAAAGGACCTTTTGTTATGTATACGAAAAAATGTAAGCTAGTTTTTTTTTTTTTTATACGACAAAGCTAGTTGGTACCTAATAAATAATAATAGATAGGGAAAAAAAAATTACCACGAGTTCTACGAGTACTACTATTATTAAATCATCAAAAGGAGCTGGATCAATCGCACGAATTTTTTTTTATTACATGTTTAGTTCCCATGTTTCAGGCTTCAAAAAAAATTAATCACTCTTTTGCCTGACATTGGGTTAATTTATCCCTAAACTAAATAAATAGTACAGAGAAACGAATATTTTGAGTAAGACGTAATCACCCAGTGCTATATGATAATTTTTTTTATTCCAACTTGGGTGGATTGGCCTATTTTTTTTGTTAGATATGAGGTGGATTGGCCTTTAATTAATTATTGTGAAGAAGATTATAATTTCGGGAACTTCTACGGTACACCCGCAAATTAAGGTGTACCGGTACTCCTACTTCAAAAATCTTTAAATTAACTATTATTTTTATGGAATAAAGAGGTATTTGTTGATATTTATATTTTAGAAAATGTTATTTCATAAGAAAAAACATCATTTTAATGTTTATAAAAATCATACTAATTTTTTTTACATTTTACCGTAAAAAATAATCAAAATTCTCTATTATGAGTACCAAAAATTTAGAAAATTTTTATTTTATTTCTTCGACGTTTTTGGTAAATAAGATTTAATTATTATAATTATAGGTGACATAAAACAATTTTTCTCTTCAAAAAATAACACATTTAACTATTAATTTATTGATTTAGTGTACCAATACACTCAAATTTTTAGATGTACCATAGAATTTACGTTATAATTCACGAGGATAGAAAATGTCAACTTTGTAGAAAAAGAAAAAAAGTGACAAGTTGACAGCTACTCCCTCAATGTTAAACGTGCCTACCCATTAGTAATTCTAAAAAACACCTAGAATATGATGACGTGGCTATAAATACGCCACCCCTCTTCATGCATTCTTCATTCCCTCAATACTTCATTCTTTCCTCCATCTTTTCCTGAGTTTACATCATGGCCGTTGAATCTGAGATTCTTCTTGAACCACCTTCTTCTGTTAATGAAAAGAGTCTAAACAATGCTCTTGAGTTCATTGAAGAAATGACAAAAAACACTGACTCAGTTCAACAGAGAGTTCTCGTTGAGATTCTTGCACAAAACTCTGAAACAGAGTACTTGAAACGGTTTGGACTTAACGGTGCCACTGACCGTGAAACTTTCAAATCCAAAGTTCCCGTTATCACCTACGAAGATCTGCTTCCAGATATTCAACGCATTGCTAAGGGTGACACTTCTCCTATCTTGTGCGCTCATCCAATCTCAGAATTTCTGACCAGGTTTTCATATTACATTTTTTTTCTATATAGTTTTTCAAGCATGCATGCTTCAATGAGTGTGTAATTATAACTAATAATTCAATTAATTTAACGACTTGCAAATGAAAATTACAGTTCAGGAACTTCTGTTGGTGAAAGGAAATTGATGCCTACTATTCATCAAGAAATGGACCGTCGTTTGTTACTGTGTAGCCTAATCACGCCAGTGATGAACCAGTAAGTAATTTTTGTTCATTAATTATTTTACAAAATTATCTTTCCTTAAATTGAAAGAAATGGAAGTAAATTGTATGATAGAAAAAGAAACAAAAATTTTGAAATAATTTTGTTTGATAAGTGATGGATTGGGGATTCAAATTCATGTTTTGCAAATTTTGTTTTGCTTAATGCAAAATCATTCCTTTTAAAAACTACTCCATTCATAAGGCTAGGAGATACAACATTACTATGCAATATTTTATAAAATAACATTTTTTAATTTGGTTGAAATAGGTACGTGCCTAATTTGGACAAGGGTAAGGCACTTCACTTCCTTTTCATCAAAGCAGAAACAAACACTCCAAGTGGGTTAGTGGCACGTCCAGTTACCACAGCCATCTACAAAAGTGAACAGTTCAAGAAAAGACCATTTGACCCTTACAATGTTCTAACAAGCCCAAATGAAGCTATCTCATGTTTAGATTCATTCCAAAGCATGTACACTCAGATGCTTTGTGGCCTCATCATGCGCCATGAAGTTCTAAGAGTTGGAGCTATTTTTGCTTCTGGGCTTCTAAGAGCCATAAAATTCCTTCAATTTAATTGGGCCCAATTAGCCCATGACATATCAAATGGAACCCTAAACCCTAAAATCACAGACCCTTCAATCAAAGAATGCATGTCCAAAATATTGAAACCTGACACTGAACTTGCAAATTTCATAACAAAAGAATGTTCTGGAGAAAATTGGGAACGTATAATCCCAAGAATTTGGCCTAACACAAAGTACCTTGAGGTTATAGTCACTGGTGCTATGGCTCAATACATTCCAACCCTTGATTATTACAGTGGTAACCTACCAAAGTCATGTACAATATATGCTTCATCTGAATGTTATTTTGGACTTAACCTTAAGCCTTTGACAGAACCTAATGAAGTTTCTTACACCATTATGCCAAACATGGGATACTTTGAATTTTTACCACTTGACGAGTCACCTCCCAAACTAGTAGACCTTGCTGATGTGGAAATTGGTAAATTTTACGAAATTATTATAACAACTTATTCCGGTTTTTGTCGTTACAAAGTTGGTGATATTCTTCAAGTAACAGGATTCCATAACTCAAATCCACAATTCAAATTCGTGAGGCGAAAGAACGTGTTATTGAGTATCGATTTGGATAAAACTGATGAGTCAGAGCTTCAAAAAGCGATTGAAAATGCTTCTGAGTTGTTGAAAGAGTTCAAAACAAGCGTTGTGGAGTATACTAGTTTTGCTGATACAAAATCCATTCCTGGACATTATGTGATTTATTGGGAGCTTTTGATGAAGGATTCGTCTCATCCTCCAACAGAAGAAGTGTTGAATCAATGTTGTTTGGTTATGGAAGAGTCTTTGAATTCTGTTTATAGACAAGGAAGAGTTGCTGATAATTCAATTGGACCATTAGAGATTCGTGTGGTGAAAAATGGCACATTTGAGGATTTGATGGATTATTATATATCGTGTGGTGGTGCATCGATTAATCAATATAAAGTTCCTAGGTGCGTGAGTCTCACACCTATAGTGGAACTTCTTGACTCTAGGGTTGTTTCCTTTCATTTTAGCCCTGCTGCACCTTATTGGACTTCAGAACGTACAACTTCGTTGAGGGACTAACCTGTATTAGTACATGCAATCATGCATTGTCAATCTTATGGTGAAAAACTTATTTTCAAGTTTTGTTTAGCTTAGATTTCTATGTTAATATAGCTTAGATTTTTATGTTATATAACATTATTGGAGTTGTAATATTATGTGATATCAATCTTGTGTTTAATATTAATAATAACATATGTCAACTATTGTCAATCTAAGTGACTATCCGACTATAGTTCTGTTTGGTAAAAATAGTGGATAGCTGATAAGCTAAGTGACTAACCGATTTAGAAAGACAGAGGCATAAAGGCTTTGATACCATATGTAAACTATTTATCGATTTAAACATGTAAACAACATTAACTACACGTTTAAATCAGAAAGCGGAAGCAGAATAAGAGAGCACTAACCTCCGGCCATTGCTAGGTGAAAAAGAGCTTACTGTTGCGCTTGTTGCTGCTGTAACCGGACTGTTTCGCTATTCCAAACCTTTACTCGCTTCAAACTCGATGGTGCAGTTGCTTTAGAGAGGAGCGGGTTCAGTGACTCTTAAACAGTGAATACGTTTCTGACTTTATAGTGCCTTGCCCATCACAAGGTCTACAGAACGTGTAACACAATTTGAGGGAGCGTTAAATTGAATATGGGATAAGTGGGAATAAAAAATGGACCAATTCGGCAGATTTTTCCCCCCTTAAAAATAGCATTCCACAACAATCAACTTTAACTCAATATTGGCACATGTGGAAAAGAAAAAACAGGTAAAAAATCTAACATAAAAAACTGATTTTCAAGTTTTGTTTAGCTTAGATTTCTGTGTTTATTTAGCTTAGATTTTTTATGTTACATAACATTAGTGGAGTTGTAATATTATGGGATATTAATCTTGTGTTTAATATTAATAGTAACTTATGTCAACTATTGTCAATCTAAGTGACTAACCGATTATAGCTCTGTTTGGTAAAAATAGCGGATAGCTGATAAGCTAATTTATAGCTTATAGCTAGCTTATAGCGGATAGTTCATAACTGATAGTTTATAGCTGATAAGCTAATTAACATTCACAATGGTAGTTCCTTAATAAGGACTCCTTAAATGGACCCCACGTTACACATCACTTATTTATAATATTTTAATAAAAGTACATATTAAGGACTCAGTGACTCCAATGCGAGTACACTAATAAGGACACCAATTAAAAGTACTTAAATATGCCCCACTAACTTTACATCATTAAACAAAAATAATTTATTTATTAAATATAAATTACCTCATAATATTTAATTATAATCTTTAAAAAAATTAAATTATAAAATATTTATTTATTCGTATGAACTTAACTTTCTGCCACATTTGCTAATAATTTGAAAATGGAAAAATTAACATTACAAATTTTACATTCCTTCATTAAAAAATAATAATAATAATAATTTGCATGAATTACATTTTATTTAAAATGATGACAAATAGATAAAATAATATTTAAAACAACTATTAATTATTAAAATATTACTACTTTTGTAATTGGGAACAAATAGTACATATTTTATTAATTTTTTTAAACGTGGGACCCGTTAGTTGCTTAGGAAAGAAATGGTCCTTAGAGCATCCACAATGGCAGTTCCTTAATAAGGACTCCTTAAATGGACCTCACGTTACACATCACTTATTTATGATATTTTAATAGAAGTACATATTAAGGACTCAATGACTCCAATAGAAGTACACTAACAAAGACTCAGATGAAAAATACTTAAATAGGCCCCACTAACTTTACATGATTAAACAAAAATAATTTATTTATTAAATTATAAATTACCTCATAATATTTAATTATAATCCTTAAAAAAAATTAAATTATAAAATATTTATTTATTCGTATGAACTTAAATTTCTACCACATTTGCTAATAATTTCAAAATGAAAAAATTAACATTACAAATTTTACATTCCTTCATTAAAAAATAATAATAATAATAATTTGCATGAATTACATTTTATTTAAAATGATGACAAATAGATAAAATAATATTTAAAATAACTATTAATTATTATTTTTGAAATCAAAACAACTATTAATTATTAAAATATTACTTCTTTTGTAAGCGAGACCACATAGTACATATTTTATTACTTCTTTTAAACGTGGGACCCGTTAGTTGCGTAGGAGAGATAATCCTTATATAGTTACCCTTTAACGTGATCCTTGTTAAGTAAGGACCTCCCATTGGAGATGCTCTTATATAGTTACTCGTTCCTTAATGGGGACTCATTTTTTCTTCCTCATGGGGGGTCCTTAAGAGAGACTGGTTCTTGTTAAGTAAGGACCTCCCATTGAAAATGCTCTAAGTATTTGGTAAAATTAGCGGTTCAACTAGCTGATAAATGTAAAATGACATAAAAGGACTTTTTTTATAGCCATAAAAGAACTTTTTTTTTTATCATTCTAATTTTTATGAAGACAAGAATAACCTGCTTTTTTATTATTTTTTTTAAGAAACAAACAACATGCCTTTTTTCTATTGAAATTCAAGCTTCTTGGCATATACCATCATCTTCGAATTTCACTCGAGGTAAAATAATGTGATTTTTTTTACTAAATAAAATATTGATTTATTATATATATTTTTTTGTAAACAGTTATTTATAAAATATTGATTTATTATATATTTTTTTCGTAAACAGTTATTTATAAATATATCTTACGTAAACAACCAATGAACCCCTCAAAAGAATATCTTCCGTAGAGAAAATAATATTTATTACCTTTTTTTTTCTTTTTCTTTTTTGTAGTTGCGTACTTTTTAAAAAAAGAGAAGAATTACGATGTATTTGTGTTTCTTTTATTTGTACTAGATCATTGACCTGTGCTGACGCCCGGGTCATATAAGAGAACAAATACAGCGGAAATAAGAAAGTAAAAACTTTACTTGAATCGAAAAAATAGTATGATTTAGTTCATAAAATTAATTGCCGCAAACGTTTTTAATGTAC
>Ga0315915_1002324_pt1 | contig 23923 bp, 11 predicted proteins | sample MpolbnodulesMG_FD_207738 | JGI IMG/M metagenome (GOLD analysis project Ga0315915, IMG submission 207738) | Medicago polymorpha root nodule microbial communities from Los Angeles, California, United States - branched nodules | ecosystem: Host-associated > Plants > Roots > Nodule | place: USA...
GAGAATGTAATGTAATGTAGATGAAATTAAAACTCAATAAAATTGTGTATTTTTTTAATTGATTTTGTGTACTTATGCCACTTTATTCGAATTTATTCAACACACAATTTTATTTGAATTCACGCTGTGTTTAATTAATCTTTGAAGTCATTATATTATTTAGATGTCAAAATCATAAAATAAATGCAAATATAAATAAAAAAAAACAAAATTGATTTACATAAAATCCCATTTTATTACTATATCGATACATTTACAATAAGGTATATGTTTCTTGTCTAAAAATGGGGATTGGAGTAAAACTACATCTACTACAGAAGAATATGGAGGTGAAGGGGTAAAACAAAGTCTGTGGAGGGGGGGCATGGAATTGGGGTAAAGTTAAACCTCTTGGGATACGTAAAGCAAAACCCTCTTGGGGTAAAACTAAACATCTTGAGGTAAATCTAAACCTCAAGTGGTGCAAGGTGATGGGGGAGAAAGGGAAGGAGAAATAGATGGTGGGAGAGAAGGGTACTGGGGTAAGGTATGTTTTTTGTCTAATGCAAAAAAGACCTTCAATGTTAACCTTGCACCCAAATAAACTGCACTTCTTTGTAGTGTGTTGCCATCTCCATTAACCGTTCATACAATCTCTGAAATTTTCAAAGATAATTTCAAAGAAAAGCCAAGGATGGAAAAACATTGTTGATGTAGAAGGAAGAGGAGGATAGAGTGAGGAGGAGAGAATGTGAGATGATGGTATGAGAAATGGTGAAGGTTGGAAAAATATTTATAGGGGAGATGTCGCTTAGGCTGTATCTAACCATTATGGTGAGTCAAAAACGTGTTTTACCATCTGATCACTGTCCAAACCGTCCAAAAACGTGTTTTATGTGGTGCATAAAGGTGTGTGAGTTAACTCTCGCCACCGGCCAAAGATGCATGAGTTAAGTCACGCCACCAGCCAAAGGTGCGTGAGTTAACTCACGCAGGAAGTACCCTGCGTTAGTTAAGTCACATAGGGGTACTTTGATCATTTCAGTTGAGAGGGAGTGTTTTTTTGTTGGGAGAAGCGCATTTTTCAAATAGATAGGGTCTTCTATTAGATTATGCTTTTCGGATATGTCAAGCCCAATACCACCCACATCATCTACATAAGCATCCCATTCTAACCTGTAAAGGTAAATCACTATTATAACTCTTACATTCATCTGACTTCTAGTGACGTAGTGTAGGAGTGTTTGCAGATATACCTTCACCATCAACCGAAAAACCTCCATTCAAAGAGTATTTCCTTCATCAATCCACTAAAAAATAATATCTTTCGCCTTCCTTGATAAATAGGTCATGTTTTGTTCAGAACAGTCATCTTCACTAACTATATATGATGTTTTTTCGCTGCTCATTTAGTGTCAGCATGTGGAATCAAATTCATAATTGGCTTGGAGTTAGTTTTGTTCCTGGTATGGGTGGCTACAATTTGGTGTCTTTTGTTGGGATCAAATCAGATAATCCTTAACTATGAGTTTATGAAAGTAACTAGTTTGGTGTCTCAAATTCAAATTGTTTTTTTGGGGACGATTGATTGGGAAGAATGGGAACATTGAGGGTGTCAATTATTCTAATTTTTGTGTAAGTCCAATGGATTGTTTTCAGTATTGTAAACATTTATGTTCTTTTTTTAGGGTTTAGTACACCTTGTACTTCTCGTTAATAAAATTGTTACTTATAACTTGACTAAAAAAAAGAAAATTGTTGCTTATAAAAATAAATTGAAAAAATTGACACTCTTGTTTAAACCTAGAACCTACGACTTTGCATTGCTGAGTTACATAGTCTATCACCGTCAATATAAAATGCTTGATTTCTCTCACGCACATCTTGTTTATATTTGATTTGGTAGTAACTTATCGTTCACACGGAACATCTTGAACACTACATATAAATTAGTGGAGTATCAATTGTGAGTAAGAAGACTCGGATTATCCTTAAAATAAAATAAAAAGGACTCGGATTACATTTGATGGAAGTATAAGTGCTAAAAAGTATATAAGTAAGGTAACTTGAAGATGGAGGAAACACAAGAAAGTGAGGATTGAATTGTGTTGTCATATCAAAAAAATCTAATTAGGATCAAAAGTCAAATGATTAAATTTTGCAGTGGCGGATTAATAACTTCAGGGACGAAAATTCAAATGGCATATATTTACAGGGACGAAAGACTTATTTAAGCCATAAATAAAAATTCTTGAATTTGACATCAAAATGTCTTTTATCTTATTATCATCTGTGTGCTTGACCACGAGAACCATGATGCTTGAGGCATGGTCGTCATCCACTGCTATGATTAAATATTCAAACCATTATTTATCTTAGCTAAAAACAAAAAAAAAGCATACTCTAAATATTGCAAACTAAGAGTACTGTGCTAGTAATTAGTGAGACGATCCAACAGAAAAAACAAGTTCACGATGGTCATCGTTTCCCCTGCAATCGATTAATTATTTTTATTTTTAACATATATGAATGCATGATAGCATAATGTTTTGCATCCTTAATTAAAAATAAAAATAAAAACAAAAACATAATGTTTTGCAAAACATTGGTGGAGGTGTAGTGTGGAGGGTTTTTTCGAGTGCATAGTTAATTTTGTGTCTGAATTAGTAATCACCATTCAATAATCTCTTGTTGAAATTTTCCAAATAACACAATAATATCTGAATTTATTCTTTACCAATCAGTTTCATTCCTCCGGTAAGAGTATTACTACTATTCAAAATTCAAAATATTAGACAATTGTGAAAAATTTAGAGGGAAAAACGTTATAACATGTGATAGACTTTAACATGTAAATTTTTTGTCATTTTTTCAAGGGATCTTTACTAGTATGTGATAATAATTATTCTCTTAACTTTTTTTTTTTAACAAAAGTTATTCTCTTAACTCTAAGAATTGTTTATGTGTTAGTTTTTTTTAGGGCAAATTACACCAAGGGTCCTTTAAGTTTCACCTTTGTAATAAATTAGTCCTTTAAGTTATTTTTATAACATATCAGTCCTTTAAGTTGACAAATGGTTTCAACATAGCCTTTAGTTGTATTCGCATGTATGAGTAACTTTATATATAACTTTAGAAAGTTGTTTGCATGTATATGACTGCTTGTTTGTTTGTAAAATAAATGCACAGAGGAGTATTATGACTGAATGTATATGACTGTGAACATAAACTATTAGAAGTATCCAAATATGTGGATTTTAGTTTTAGGTAGTGAAGGAAAGAAACTGTGAACATAATAAGGTTGTAAAATCTAACATTATATGGCTGTTTTCAGGTAAGGCTTTGAAGTACTTAATCTCGAAAGTTGCTAAGGCATCCTCTGTTATGGGAAAAAACTATGAGAGAAATAAGGACTATGTCGAAACAATTTGTCAGCTTAAAGGACTTATATGTTACAAAAATAATTTAAAGGACCAATTCGTTACAAACGTGAAATTTAAAGGACTATGTCGAAATAATTTGTCAGCTTAAAGGACTTATATGTTACAAAAATAATTTAAAGGACCAATTCGTTACAAACGTGAAATTTAAAGGACTCCTGGTGTAATTTGACTTTTTTTTACTAACTTATATGTTAGTTTTTTTTTAACAAGAATCATATTATTAACAAAACAAATATTACTCTTATCTATATGTGGAACCTGTCGGGGAAAAAAAATATACACACCTAAAGTTTTAGGTAAATTCTTTTTTTTTTAAAGATACCTTATTAGAGAGAGTTAGGGTAGTATCCATAGTAGAAAAGATGATAGACGTGATAGGATTAAGGATGACACTATCTGAAAGAGAGTTATGGTAACTCCTGTGATAAAAAAGATGGTAGAAAATAGACTTAAGTGGTTTGAACATGGAGATAAAACATGTAAATATTGAAGTACGAAGAACATATCAGACAAAAAAGAGTCATATCAAAAGAGATAGAAAAATATCTAAAAAAAACTATATGAGAAACTATTTTGAAAAAATTAGAGGTTAATAAATTGGATGCAAATATGATTTATAAATAGGCTTAATTAATGATGCGGTCCCTTAAGTTATTTGTTGATTACATTTTAATCTCATAAGTTATTAACGTTACAATTTGATCCCTTTAAGTCATCTTCCGTCAACCAAATAAATCATCACCATCAAAACCGTTAAGCCAATGTCTAAGGTGGACACACATTGCAAGTTGTCACGTCACCATTCACATGTACTTATTTAACATTTTGGCAAAAGACTGATGGAGGATTTATTTGGCTAACAGGTACTAACTTAAGGGACCAAATTGTAACGTTAATAACTTATAGGACAAAAATGTAACCAACAAATAACTTAAGGGATCAAATAATTAATTAAGGTGTAATTTGATCCATGTAACCAACCTCATTTAATAGATTATAAAGTTTGATTGTTGTTCAATTTTTTAAAAGTCGTTCTAACCTTTTTCAAATTTAATACTTGAAAAATATGATTTTTATACTTGTCTTAAAAACAGGAAAATTATAATTTTTTGTCCAAAATTTCATACCGTAATTTTAAAATTTTAAAGTTAGGCCATTAACATTACAACTGTACTGTGATGTAATGAAATAGTAGGTGGGGGATTTTAATTGGGTCAACCCTATCTTCCAATAATATTTTAAATAAAAGTTGTTCAATTATTGTTTTTATGCAATAGAAAAATTTCCCTTCAAGAAAAAAAGTAATAAAAAATCTAATAGGTATGGTTTCAACGCATCTTCATGCACGAGCTTCCGCGTGTCACTACTGCCGGTGGTCCCCCCCAGCCCACAACAGAGAAATATTTCCCTTTCTCTTTCCATCATCACCCTTACTCTCCAAGTTGTATACGGCTTCTTTATCCTTTTTTATTGAAATTTGTATTAGGCTCTTTCTATTAAAAATTACAAATTAATCTGAAAATTTTATAAAAACATTCATACTATTACTTTTGCATATTATGGAATGAATATTATTTTGGAAAAATTCTCATCTATTTCAAAGGCATGTTTTGTCCATTATATGGCATGATAGAGAAATCTGTAATATGTTTGTCTCTTGTTCCGTTATTTTTCTATGGTATATTATTTTTAGGTGATTAGGTTGGATTCTAGTGGCTCAAGGGGATTTGGTTAGTATTATGGTTATCTTTCAGGTTTTGGTTCATCGTGTCATTTTAAGGTGGGTTTGTGTCGTCAATTTGAAAGTCTCATAATGAGTTGGTCTTGTCCGTAAGAACTACCTTTATTGAAAAGATGGTGGATATGGCGAAACTCTCATCTTCAAAGTGGTTTCTAGATAAGTGTTTCGGTATTTCTTGTACCTACTATTTGGATTAGATAAATTTTTTCCCTCATTAGTGATTTAAACTGAAATGCAAACAATGTATTGTTATGGATTGGAATTAGTTAATAGCGATTTTCTTGTACCTTGTATGTTAAACTATATGAATGAAAAATTCTTGGAAGTTACATACATGGAAGTTATTAGTTTTTATACAACTTAAGTTTTGCCATATCCACTACCTTTCGGCCAATTAAGGACGACTTAAAGTTTAGATAGTCGAATGTATAATTCGTTAAAGAAAGAACAACCTAAGTTGATCTAACTGTATCTTTTTCGGTTTCAAAGGGTCCTAGAGAGGTCATAGGAACGTCAGAACTAGTTAAAGCAGGAAAAAGGGATAATCTAAGTAAAAGAGTTTGCTTCTTGTTTTAAGCTAATTAGGAATAACAGACATGAATAACTGTGTAACATTGAGTAGTGTAAAATGTATAGAGTGCACTTACATAGGCAACATATATATTCTTCATATTTTAAAATATAAGTAAAAATTGATCAACAAAACTTAATGTATTTAATTTAAAATTTATATTAAATACATGGCAAATTCTATGGTACACCCAATATATTTGAGTGTACCGGTACACTCACTATTTAAATTAATAGTTAAATGAGTTGTTTTTTGAAGAAAAATATTATTTTTTATCATTTATAATTATAATAACTAAATCTTATTCATCAAAAGTGTCAACGAAATAAAATTATTTTTTTTTTGAATTTTTATCACTCATAATTGAGAATATTGATTATTTTTTACTAAAAAATTACTATGATTCTTATAAACAATGAAATGATGTTTTTTCTTATGAATTGATGTTCTATAAAATATAAATATTGACAAATAGTTATTTATTACATAAAAAATGATCATTCTTTATAAAATTAGGAAGGAAGAGTACCGGTACACCTCACTTTGTGAGTGTACCGTAAAAATCTCCTAAATACATCAATTTATAATAACCCATTATTACTTATGTCGTGTGACGGAGAAAATATTTCACACAAGCAACACGAGATTAGCGGAATAGCGGCAACCAGGGCATAATCTTTGTAAGCCACGTTCATGGCCAATACAATTTTAGGCTATGAATAATTGTCATAAATGAGACTTGTAATAAATTTTATTTTGGACACCTCAATCAATCAAAAACAACTTATTGTACTTGTAATTTATCAATATTTTTCTGCTTCTAACTTTTACTTTTGTTTTCTTCTAGCATTTTAGTTATCAATTTTTTGTCATACTACTCTACTCTTTGGAGAGATAATGCAACCCAAAGTCGAGGGACAATTTTCTTTTTTTTTTGGTGTAATCGGTTCAAAGAAAGACTGTTAAGAGAACTATTAGCATTAGCCTGATCGGTTCACTTTTGATGAGCAACTTTTGGATTGTACATTATTGAAAATTCCTTGTTTTCGGTAGGGTTTTTCACTTTTTTGGTCCAGGAAAAGGATTGTCATTTACTTGTGTTGCTTTCTAAATACAAGATACTGCTACAAAACTAAGGAATGTATTGTTTTTATCTATAGCAAACTTTAGTAGGCATGTGACTTCAATTATTTTCAATTATAGAATCACAATTATTTAAGAGTTAAATAAATTTTTCGTCCCAACATTGTCGTGTATCCTCTCTAACTTTACCCTTTCTCAAATTCTAGTTGGCATAACTTATCTTCTTGATCTACTAAAGAGAGGTGATTTAGCACCCATCCGAATTATTTTTCTTTATCTTTTAGTTAAAAAAAAGTGATTTTCACATATTTTTAGCTTTCTTTCGTTGGTTTTGTGATTTCGTCGTCTAGCACGACTTTGTTTATTTTGTGTTCCCATCTTTGTGCGGTGTGTTTTGATTTCCCGTCTTAGTGCGGTGTTTATTTGATTCGGGTTGAAAGATTAGCTTTGATCACGTGCGGATTCAACCAATGACTTTTGTGTCGTCAATATTGCAGATCAGAAACATGAGTATTTTGGTGGTTTGAATATAGTCATATTCGTAGGCATATGTACTCTGTCGTTTTATGCTACTAACATGGATGTTGTCAGTTTGTTCACAAATTCATCCTTTTTGTTTTAGCGATTTTGAATGTGTATTGTATCGATGTACTACATTAATTTGAATGAACGAATATTGTTAGTTTTTCTAAAAAAGAAAAAAGTTTTTTGTCCCTAAAAATATAACGAAATTTTATTTTAGTCCTTAAAAAATAAAATGGGGTGTTTTCATCCTCATATAAATTGTTTTGTTTCTGGTCCTTAATGACCAATTTATGTTCATATTAATGTCAAAATTATCACTCTTTTATGTTCAAGATGTCAATATTATGTTCATCTATTATGTTGATCAATTCTTGGATATCTATATTAAAAAAATGTCAATAACATGCCAAAATTATATACATTAGAGACCAAAAACAAAATAAATTTTTTTGTGAGGATGAAAACATCTTATTTTCTTCAGGGACTAAAATAAAAATTTGCTATATTTTTAGAGACGAAAATTGAATGATTTTTGAGTTTCTGAGGAGGACCTATATACGGAGGTTTAATCACTTCATTTTATTTCCGTTGTGGCCTTGATCGTGGCTCACTTCTTCGGATAATTGGTGTCTTCTCTATGCGCTATGATCGTGTCTCTTGTCCATTTGATCTAGTAATGAATTGGTGTCTTCTCTGTGCGCTATGATCGTGGCTCACTTCTTCGGATAATTGGTGTCTTCTCTTATGTTGAAATATTCAACATAAGAAATGCATAAACACATGTATAGATCCAGATAAAAGAACACTTCAATTAGATTTAGACATGTATACATCACAGTCAGATATTATTCACATTTAAATATAAAATTTCATTTAATAAAAATCAAATAGGCATCAATCAACATCTTATAATAACATGTGAGCATCAACAACATTTAAGAATATCATAAAGACATCTATCAAAATACATATCATTCACACATGACCATTTAGAAGCACATCATTGAATATCACATCTTTAAATAATTACACGCCTTTAAGTCACATCTTTTAATTACACATCTTCAAGTAGACTTACAGTTATGTATGCAATGTCCCTAACTCGACTCTATATGCATGTGGTATCAAACCTACTCACCAATTTTATCCCATCATCTTTGAATACAACACCATCAAAGTATTTTAAAAGCAACACCGTCTTTGAATACAACACCATCAAAGTATTTTTAAAAGCAACACCATTTTTGAATACAACACCATCAAAATATTTTAAAGAGAACATCATCTTTGAGTACAATACCATCAAAGTATGTTAAATCACATCGTTAAATAGACTCGACCATGAATGCATGAACACCAAATAATGACTCGACAATGCACATCTTTATATGACTTGACAAATACACATCTTTAAATAGCACTATCGTCAAATATCACATCTTTAAATCACACATATTCAAACAACACATCGTCATATATAACATCATTACACATCGTTAATTAATACATCGATTTTACATCATCAAATAACTCATCATTGTCATTTTTTTTATTACCTCATCAATTCAATTCATCGTTCAAAACATAAGTAAAATAAGCCACGACACACGTGTAGTATAAAATTGCCAAACTTGCAATCATAACTATAAGCCTCTAATAATTAAATTAATTAAATTACTCACATCAGCTAAGGAATTTAAAGACCAATATATAATATCCTTTGAAAATATCACATGTGTATATATATTCTAATTGGAGCATGGTACTTAATTGATTTCCAAAGCCAATAATGACTCCTTATCATTGTTATTACTAGATGACATTGATCCAAAAAAAAACTAATTACATAACCCGTTATGTCTCTTTTGATTGAATCATGTTAAAACAATTACTATAATATGATTTGTTGTCATGCTGAAAAGTTGTCACGTAATACAAAGCCCCTCGAACAATTTCATAAGACTTTTAAAGCAAATTTTCACGCGAGGCAAAAAAACAAGATTCACATACTCTTGTAACTCATACATCAGATGTATCGTGTTCTAATATTAACACGAAAAACTTAATTGCATCAGATAACCAACAGAGCTATATCGCATATAGTCATGATCAAACACATGCCGTAAAGAAAACATGATTACAATTAACAATTCTAATTGAACAGAAAATCATAAACCATAATTATAAATAAACTAAGAATTTAGCACATGAAAATAATAAATTTAGAGACAAGAATATACTCAAAATCACAGCAGTAAATTAGGGCACAAATATAACATAAATTTATCAAGGTCATAAAAACAAGGAAGAAAGACACAAACTCTTCACTACCCATATATGTTCGTACAACCCTTATGGTGATAGAGACTCCCCTTACCTCTAGTTTTGACGAATAGATGAATTTCTACGGTTGAATGTCTTCCTAAGCTCTTCTCTCTTTTCCTCTTTTCTCCACAACCGTATTTTTCTTTGATCTCTAATCTTTTTCTTTGTTTGTTGTAACCTTAATTCTCTAATGCTCTCCTCTATTTATAACCATCAATTGAGTTTGTTTCTCACTTAATCTTTTTAAAAAATTCAGATTTTATTTATTTTTATTTTCACAAATAAACTTTAGACACATTTACTATTTGCACCCCACTTCCCTATTTTCACCAAAAAGACTATTTTTCTTCTTAAAAATTATTTTCTCTCATTCTCTTTTTAATTAAACTACTACCATTAATTTAAATCCCTAGATTATCTATATTACCCTTATTAATCCAATGTCTCTATCCCAATTAACTAAATAACCTCACCAAAACATGCCAAAAAATGATTTAATTTTTAAATAAAAATAATAATGTCAAATAATCAATGCAAATAATAATAATATTTATAAACTAATATAAAAAATCGGGGTGTTACATGTGGGGGTTTTGGTCTCCCCTCAAGGGGAAGGTGTTTTCTTGTAAGCTGCTTAAAGATAGGATCTCGACTCGTCACTTTTTTGGAAGGAATATAGTTCACCTTAGGGGTATTTCTTGTGTATTCAGTAGTTAGTCCATTAAGTCGGTTGATCACTTTTTTGGTTACATGACCTTTTTAGGCCAAGTGTGGTATCACATGCTTATGTGAATAATGTGGGAATCAATTTTACCTTCAAATTTAGCAAGTTTGCTTACTATTTTGTTGGACTTAGGTGGGGGAGAGAAGAGACTTGGTGGATATGATCCAGTTCACCTCTTGAAAATGGTTTTTAGGACAACGTTATGGTCACACCTCTTGCAGTCAAGTATATCAATGATCCAATCATGCCTCTAAATTCTTTTTGAGACGAGTTTCCCATTCTCATATTTGTTAAGACTAGATTATGGATGCAAAAGATTGTTATGATCTTTGCTTTATTCATTTTGACCTTTTTAAGAAGATTTTGACATATTTTTCTTGACCAATGAAGATGCCATCAATATGTTGCTTGATTTGAAAACCAAGTGAAAATCTTAATTCTTCTATCATACTTATCTCAAATTCATCTTGCATAAGGTTAGGAAATTCCTTACACATAATCAAAGATGATATCGTCAACATAGACTTGAACAATCAATAAACAACACGTGGCCGGACTTGCATCACCTTAAGACTTCGCACCTTATGGGGCACACCAGCTTGTATGCACCGTGCCACATAGGAGTGTGCCGTCACGCGAGGATCACCCTACACGTGTCCTGCTCTGTCCCTAATCACACGCCGCATAACCCGGAGACGGTTAAGACCAACTAGCGCCTATATAAGGGCAAACTTGCTTCATCCTTAAGGTACATTCTCACTTTCCACATCACTTTTTACACACTCATTCTCAGTTCCATTAGTGTCTTGAGCGTCAGAGTGCTAATGTGCTTGCAGACACCTTTCACTCCACCGCGAAGACTCATTCCCGCCGTGCCGGAAGACGTTACCGTCACACCGGAGTATTATCTGTCGTCGTTGCCACTCATCCGTTTTTACCGGACAGATCAATCTGTATTCTAGAAAAGCTCTTTTTTTTTTAAAAAAAAGAAACGAGTTCAATCTCTCATACCAAGTCCTATATAGTGTTTATAATTTTAAAAACACGGTTAAGTTTTTCTTTACCGATAAAATCAAGAAATTGATGAACATAGACTTCTTCATTAAAAAATTATTCATTAATGCAGTTTTTACATCAATAAACATAAAAGAAAGATTGAAATTATTAAAATTTATGAAAGCCATTTAGTTCAAGTTTGAAAACTAACAAGTTCTAAGTGACTTTTGCAAAATGACATAGTACAATAATATCCAAATTTCTTCAATTTTTGATTTTAATTTGAATCAATTTTGAATATGAACCGTCCTAATGTAGCCTTATCATAAATTTGATGGCAAAACAAAAATTTGAGTTGACAACCAAATCACAAGAAGAGAGACAAATGAAACCAAGATTGTCTAATGTTATGATTTCGTCGTCTTGGTGTGTGGTATTATTTGTTTTGATTTTCTTTCTAGAAGCGATGTTTTTTCCGTCTTATCACAATGTTTTTTCCCTTCCAATCAATGATTTTAGCGCCGTTACCAATTACATATTTGGAGCCATGCATATTCCTAACACTTGATTATAGTTATATATTTAGACTTATGTATCGTTTTGTTTTATGCTATTAAATTGTATATTATGAGTTTGTTTGCAGATTCATCTTTTGTTTTTAACAACTTTAAATTTGTGTTGTATTAATCTATAGGCAAAATTACACTTTTAGTCATTTAACTTAATTTCACGTAATAGTTTGGTCCTTTATCTTTTTTTTCATTTTAATTTGGTCATTTTTGTCCATTTTCATATACATTTTCAAGCTTCAAATATAATATTCTTATGCAAACATAGACGATGATCATGGATTTGAAGACTGAAAGACCATAAGAAAATAAAATCATGAATTTTAAGCTTAAAAACTCATATGTAAATGGATCAAAAGGACAAAATTGAAATGAAAAAAAGATAAATGACTAAATTGTTACCTAAAATAAAGTTAATGGACTAAAAGTGTAATTTTACCTAATCTATACTATAAATTTAAATATAAATAAATGAATACCGTTTATTTTTAGTAAAACAATACAATTATAACTACAGTCAATTTTATTCTTTTGGTTTGAATCGTGTATCTCGAGTCGGATAAATCCGCAATAAGTGACAAAGTTCAATCTCAAGAAATTTGATACTATTGTATTCTCAAAATTGAATTCGAACGCAAGACGTCTGTCTAAACAGAAAGATATTTCTGATCATCTTATTTAAATATTTCTGATCTCCTAGACATAGAATAACTTTTGTGTGGATTTAAAACTCAATTAATTGAAGTCTTTTCAATAAGTGCATTCAGCATTGAAGACCACTCAAACTCGTGATCTGAACCAAAAAGATAAACCGTGCACAGCACTTATTACTGCATAAAAACTGAGACAAAAAAGTAATTTCACCTAGTATACTTCCCAATTTATCTAAACAAAACCTCTTTACTTCTAAATATAGTCTTAACCTTTGTTCTTTCTTTCTCTGTTCAGTAACTTTCTCTGTGCCACGTTCCATCCATATTTGGTTTTCTCAAGGGTATTCTAGTAAAAACAGTTACTGTGTGAAACACACAACAAATCTGAAAGCTGGAATTATCACTCTGTTCACTCCTTATTGGCTGCACCTCCACAGCAACAAAATCCAATGCTATTTTATATTCAATCCTTTTCTCTCTTGAACCTTCCTATAGAGGTCTCTTCATTTTCATTTCTACACCACCACTCTCTTCACTACACGCTACATTAAATCCACACCCCCCCAACACAACAACAAAAAAAGTGTTGCAGTATAGGTATTTTTTTATTTTTAATATCTTTTTTTGGTTTTATGTTATTGTTAAGTTCATGGTATTCATATTTCATAGTTCATATCTTTGTCTATGTTTTTTGTTTAACTATTGAGACACGGTAATATGAAGTTCGATACAGGTAAGTAACGTCTGATAAAAAATTGTTCCATCAGAAATCGAACTTGGTTTCTCCCGAACTATTGTCTTTGTTGTTTTTGGTCATGTCTTGTCATAGTTAAACACTTTGCCGTTTGTTTTGATGCTGAGTGATAGAAACTTGGAAAACCATAAACACAAAACAGCTCATGTTTTTCTTGTCTTTTTTTGTTTTTTACTTTTTGCACCCCCTTTCATATTTTTCTGATTTTGAAGAATTTAAGTGAAATAAATTGATTTCCTTGGTGGGTTTTCTTTGTTATTGATTTTAATTAGATCTTAGAAATTATTGTGTTGAAAATTTGAATAAAGATCAAATTTTTATTTTTACAGGAATTGTTGAAGAAGAAGAAGAAGAAAAAAAATGGAGTCAGATCTTCAGCAGCATCCAACTATGTTTCTAGATCATCAAAATCATCATCATCAACAACAAATGAATTCAGGGTTAACACGTTTTAAATCTGCTCCAAGTTCATATTTTTCGAATATCATTGATAAAGAGTTTTATGAGCATCTTTTCAATAGACCTTCAAGTCCTGAAACAGAAAGAGTTTTTGCAAGGTTTATGAATAGTCTTAGTGGAAGTGGTGGCAGTGGTGGTGGTGGTGGTGATGCTGAAAGCGTTTCAGTTACAGCTTCTATAGCTCCTATAACTGATTCAGTAGTTGATTCATTGACTCAGAATCTATCAACAGTTCAACAGCAACAGCTTCCTATAGTGAAGGAAGAGATTGATCAACAATCTCAAACTATGCAAACAATGAATAATAATGAATCTGTGGAACTTCAACAACTTCAAAGACAACAAAGTAATAATATGAGTAATTATGGTTCTTCTGTTGCTCCTCAGAGTTTTTACCAAAGTTCTGGAAGACCACCTTTGCCGAATCAAATGAAGACCGGTCGGTCTAGTCTTATTAGACATGGTAGTTCACCTGCTGGATTGTTTTCAAACATTAACATTGATACTGGTATGTGTCCATACTCTTTTTCTTATCATGAAAAAAATAAAATAAACCATCACTTTATTTTGTGTTTTTTCTTCTTCCTTTTTAATTCCTATTTCCATTGCCTCTTTTTTTGTGATTCCCTTTTTATTTGTTTTACATGGTAGCCTAAATAGCTTTACTTTGTGATTAATAGAAACTTTTTGCTATTAGTGACTTCTTTAAATACCTCCGGAATCCGGGATTGTATTGACATGATGATTATATCGAAGCTCTAAAGTGTAGCTTATATCAAAATCACGGTGGATCAGTGTGATTTTGCTGAATTTACTGTGGATCCAAATATGCACAGAGTGTTAATTTGACTGAGTCAAGATATGCCATCCTAATTTTAGTTAGGAACTAGACTTTAGAGCTTTAATAAAAGCATAGTGACATCATGATTTCGCCGAACTCACTGTCGATCCAATTAGCTGGAAAATGAGAACATAATGGTTGTCTTAATAGAATTTCATGAAAGTACAACTCAGTTGGTAGGTGCAGGGACGTTGATATACAGAGGACTTGATTTGAATCTAGGATTCTCCACTTTTCCACGCCTGCCACTAGGCTACTTGACCTGAAAAAAATGACTTTCATGAAAGTGTGATAGAAAAAAGTTAGTTAGAAATCCAATAGGATTAATATTTATTGCAATTTTTATTTTCTTAATCATGAATAGGTTGTTATAATGATGCTAGCTAGCTTGGTTGGCAGGTTTTGCTGCTTTGAGAGGAATAGGAACTATGGGAGCAGCTAATAGCACTAGCAAAGAAGCAAATTTTTCTTCTTCTGCGGTACGGTTAAAGAATGCTCCAAACTATGCCTCAGCGTTAGGAGCTGAAATTGGGAGTAATAGCATTCCACAAAACAATCTTGAACCTGAAGGTTTTGCTGAAACCCGGGGTAATGATTTTATCCCGGGTTTCCCCTTAGGTACTACATGGGAGGATACTGCGATGATATCTGACAATATTACTGGCCTAAAAAGATACAGAGATGATGATGATGTAAAACCATTTCCTCCAGGTTTAAATCCAGCTGAAACTAAGGTAGTTGAATTGTACTATCGGAATTTGGTTATTAACATCAGTGTTGTCAAATAGCTCTATTATAACGTAGCAGAAATTAAATTTATAGCTATGTTCTGCAATGCGCTATTTGTGCAAAGTGTTGTTAGTGCGGCACAATAGCACTGAAGTGTAGCAGAATTTTAAAAAAAGACTATCTTTCTGTGATGTGCAATTGACAACACTGATTACATTTGGTGTATAATTTATCACTATTGACATAATTTTGTTGCATTGATCAGAATGAAACAGGTGGCCAGACTACTTCTGCTCCTTTGGCTCATCAGATGAGTATGCCAAATACTACGGCCGAATTGGCAGCCATTGAGAAGTTTTTGCAGTTCTCAGATTCTGTTCCGTGCAAAATTCGTGCTAAACGTGGCTGTGCCACTCACCCAAGAAGTATTGCAGAAAGGGTATCAATTTTAATTCTATTATAAATTATTCCATTCTCTTTTTCACCTGTACATAATTTCTTGATTATAGACAATCTGAGTTTTCTTAATCACTTATTCATAATTGACATTGAATAATTTTTCGATTCAAAGAGTCAGAAAAGTCATTTTGTTATGAAATGTTGTGTAATTTCACACTTCTATTTTCTGTTATTTTTCTCCACATTTTTATAATCTTGCACGAAAACTGAATAGTTGACAAAAAATTAGCATCCACAATGGAGATTTTTATTCAATGGTTACCTCATCGGATCCAAATTCCTTATTGTAGAAGTCATTAATCAGAGATCAGACAATTCAGATAACACACTATAACACTTTTAAACAATTTCAGCAGTTAATTTGAAATCGGATAATTGAGATTGAAAACCGTGTGACACATTTACTGCACCAAATCCGTTTCCTCACCTTTGTGCAATTTGACTTTCAGGTTAGAAGAACTAAAATCAGCGAGCGAATGAGGAAACTACAGGATCTCGTGCCAAACATGGATAAGGTAAACATTTTGACTTGTGGCACACTTACCAACCTACATAACTACTTTGAATCGTGGATGCCTTAACAAACCAAACATTGTTTCTCACTTTTTGCAGCAAACAAACACATCAGACATGTTGGACTTGGCTGTTGAGTACATTAAAGACCTACAAACCCAAGTTGAGGTATGTACAAACAATTGACCAATCTCATTCGCATTTCTCTACAAGTTTCAAACAATATATTCCATAATTATCCATACATCATTACACATTCTGTTACTCATTATTTTCTCCTTTCTATAAATACTTCCTCCGGTCACATTTATAAAAAACTTTTGCTTTTTCAGATCCATTAAATAAGTGATGTATCTGAAACATAATATAGCCTAGATACATCATTTATTTAATGAATCTAAAAAAGCAAAAATTATTTATAAATATGACCAGAAGGAGTATATACTTTGTATGTATAGACTCTTTCAGACAATCGAGCTAAGTGCACGTGTTCACACAAGCAACAGCAATAAGGGAAAAGAATTAAAGGATGATGATAAAAGAGACTCAGAGTTTTTTGTACAGATTTTGTTGTAATAATATGGTCTAGAAATTAGAGCAGCTTAATTTTCTGATATAATAATATTTATGATGTTGTCACTTTTTCTATGGTTGTTTGGGAATGGTGGGGAATGAGCTCATAAAAAGTTGACTTTTATTATAAGAAGATCATATATTTTGATGATGATGTATGTCACATATGTCACATATGCAAAGCATTGTGGTGTACAAAATTTGATGAAGCAAGTTTATTATGTTGCCTTTACACTCTAGGGCCCCCATTTTGAGGGAACGGAGGATTTTGCATTTTCATATGGACTGTTGGTTATGAAGGAACACTAAATTAAATAGATGGTATGTGTAGGTTTGATTTAGTATTAAAAATGACGTGGCAACATGGGGGACCAATACCGACATTTTTTTTACTACTTATATTAGTTCAAGTTTATTTTATTTTGTTTTTTGCCTTCCTTTTTCCCATAATGATCTTAATCTTAATATGTGACTAATACATAAGGTTAAATCCTTTGTTACCATTAGTTATGATTTGAGTTCAAAGTGGGAATCTCTCTTTTGGTATGTCTATGTAAAACTCCTCACAAACCTTTATTGAAGTTGGAAAATTCTCCCTGAATATGCAAAAATGTATCTTTTAAAATAACTTTAGGTGTTTAAGTTTATTGTACACACTTTGAGAAATAATGAATGGATTTTCCTGTTTTTTTTTTACAAGAATTGATATTTCTTTTTGAACTCTCTTTGTTGAGTAAATTGTATAAATATTTCTGTATTATTCTTAGCTAAAGACATGATTGATAAAAAGGAGTATAATCAAATTTCAAAGATATGGTTCTATGCATAACCAATAATAAAAGTTAAAACATTTTTAGGCATGAAGCAGCCGTAACTTCTTTTATTTTGTTGTATTTTGTCTTTGGTCATTTATTACTCAAGCAGAGCTATCTTATTTCCTTTTCTTTCATTTTTTTTGACAAATTCCTTTTCTTTCCTTTTCTTTCATTGTTATTGCAATTATTATTCACATTTTGAAGAAAATAACGTGGTTGGGTATACGTGTACATAAGGGTAAATGGGTTTTGGCCCTTTGGAAGTTGATCTGCTTTGGATAGAATAAGGGCTTATGGTTTGCTCTTCTCTCATAAAAAATTCTTGCTCCCAACCAAACTTTCAAAAATTCCCCTCCATAAGATAACTCACGCAGGGTTTATAACCTATGTGAGTTAACTCACGCATGATCTATAACCAACGTGAGTTAATCCACGCAGCGTGACTTAAGGTACATAAGAGTATTTTTGGAAATTTGGTTGAGACCGAACAATTTTTGATGGGAGAAGAGCAGAATTCTTATGGATATGGCACAGCTGGACAAAATGGACAAGTCACTATCTCTAATGGGCCAATTGTGGGTCCTGATCCATTTAAGTGAGGACCATGTCATGAATGACGTCATATTTAGCCAAGGACAAGGTTCCCTTAACGTTAAGTAAAATGTGCTGAATATTAGAAAGGTATACCCAACAAGCTACATTTATAGGTAAGGTAGGTATAGTTGTCAACGAAATTAGATCCCTAACATACAATTACAATATGATGTTGCAGTTATAGAGACAATTAAGCTTAGAGATAATATGGATCATTCAATTTAGAGAAAGAAAATTTTGAATTTGATTTCTAATCTATCAGCCGAAGTCTTATATTGTAGTTATAAAGATTTCAGGTTCAATTGTCAACATTTAACACTAAGCATGAGCAAGAAGTATTCACACTTGAATAAAATTAGGGTAATTAGGATTGCTATATGACAATTTGTCAAAAGATAGACTGCGTTGTGAATGGATAATTAGGCCTACTTTACTTTCTAAGAATTAGTTTGTTTTAAAATTGAATTTTAATTACTTTTAATTTAACTCAAAGTGAGTTTATTTTTATTTTTTTAATAGCAAATTTTTATTAAGCCGGCTGTGTGAGAAAGACAAAACCAGACCAAGCAAAACAATACAAGTGCCTCTTTCAGAAAAAAAATAATACAAGATGCCGTATATATGCGAACACCAATAGAAAATTCAAAGTTCCGTATATACTACCAGAACCCATAAAGCAAAAGCCCTAAAACACTAAAAAACCATAAGACCGTTACTAATGACAGAACCCCAAAGAACACCTCAGAACTCCTTCCAAACAGATCAAATTGTGATCAACAGGGGAACCAAAAACTACACCTTAAAGATACCAAAACCGCCTAACATAGCAACAAAAACCAGCAGCACCCGCAGAATAGAACAACCGAACAGTGGCAAAAAGGCAATAACAAAAGAAAAACCACACAGCCAGACAACAGCAGCCGGACAGACGATGTTGAAACATTGTAGTTATATTTTCTTTGTTCTGTTTATTTATCGTTAGCCTGATGTTGAAACATTAAACTCAACATTCCACATGTGTCTCGGTGTTGGAACATTGCGTGCAACATTAGGAAACTAGCATGCCAGAATTTCAATTGGTATCAGAGCAGGCACCCTGTTCTGCTATTGGGTGAGCTCCAGGGAAGATAAATTCTGGACTCATGGACAACTTTAAGGAAGGAGATATTTGACGTTTCTTTATATATGCCTATTAAGGGGGAGTATTACCTGAGGGGGAGTAGTATGCTTTACTGATCTGTCGTTGAGGGGGAGCATTATTTTTAACTATCCTGATGATGTCATGATGCTAGTTTATGTGATTGATGTATGTATGGATGTGGGTGTGTTGTGCTTTTGGTGTACTGATGTTATACCAGATGTCCTGACATCCTGATGATATGAGAATTAATTTTTCTCTGTAAGCATTGTATGTGGGAGTTTATTTCTCCTTGGGCTGATTATTTTTTGAGTTTATTTCTCTTGTTCGTTCGTCTGTGAGGCTGCCTATTCTATTCTGCTGCGTATGTCTCTGATGTGCTGGATGATGTCTCAACATGTCCATTTTGTAGATGTGCTACCTTTTTTCATGGTTGTGTGCTTATGTTGTTTTTGAAGAAATGTATGTGTGGTATCCCTCTAGTTTGTCTGTATGATCTCAGATTGTTTTAGCCAAAAATTTGCCAAAGGGGAGATTGTTGGATATTTGTATGTTGACCTCATTTTTGCTAAAACAAATTTACAAGCAATATGTTGGACCCAATGTTTCAATATGTGGGTACGACTTCAGTGTACCCTGATTTCGTGCCATATTTAACACGTTTTAATTATTTGAGGAATCCACGCCTTTTTACTTGTGGTCCAAGAGACGTGTGTTTCTAGAAGCTGCAGAGGCGGTTTAGCTTTGCCATGTTTCTTAAGTGTGATGTTGCAACATTTAAGGAAACAATATATATGCTTCCAGAATATTGTGGAGACTGAATATATGATTTGGTCTGCTGATTTTTTAGCCTGTGACGAAAAAGCCCATGTTGTTGAATGGCTATATAAGGAAGACTCAGACCCTACTTTTATTCACTAATTCAATTGTATTGAATTGAGTCTTTTAGGTTTCAATGTTAAGCCTTGTGCTTTATTTGTGAGCCTCTCTTTGTATCATCTTGATGCATTGAGCAGGACCTGTAGTCGAATTGTATTGGATCAAAACCATCGCTTTACAAAAGAGTCATTTAAAGGGTTTAGAGTCTCTGTTAATTGTGAGCCTTTCTTGTGTCTCCTTGATGCAAGTTTAGGACTGTGTTTATTGAGTTGTAATATTGTAAATTGCTCCTAAGCTTTGAAGTACGGAGTTAGTGTGTGTTTGAAGGTGTCTTCATCATATTAATTGTATTTGTGTAATCACAGGGTGTGTGATTGAGTGGATGTGAGATGAGATCTCAGGTCTAGGAGTTCCTAGGCTGAAGTCAGTACGGGTAGTATCTAGGTGATAAGTTGTAAACTTGGAGTTTGCTGAGAACTTAGAACTAAGACTACACTAGTGGATTTCCTTCCTGGCTTGGTAGCCCCCAGAGTAGGTGTGTTTGTCACCGAACTGGGTTGACAAATAATAGTTGCCATTTACGTTTTTGTCATTTATATTTTCCATGTTCTGTTTTTTTATCGTTAGCCTGACGTTGAAACATTAAACTCAACATTCTATCCGTGTCTCAGTGTTGGAACATTGCATACAACATCAGGAAACTAGCGTGCCAAAATTTCATATACTTATAACCAAATTAATTTTTTAGAGGCTTTTCTTCCACCCAAGATTTTGAGGCCTAATGCCCTTACTTGGGTTGCTTGGCCCTTAGACCGGCCCTATTCTTAAAACCTTGTGTGCAATTTGCACCAAGTGCGATTCAACCTTTAAAGATTCAACTTTTCTACAAGTTACAAGTTCATAAACCTTGTAACTTAGTTCGTACAAAGTAACTGTAGAGAAATTTCACCACGTAAAGATTAGATATTTCTTGTTCAAATCATAGCAATGCAAGTAAGAGATAGAGAGAAGAAGATGAACACAAAAATTCATTCAAGAAGTTCTCCGACCATCCTTGCTATGGGTACGTTTGCCCCCAATTTTAAATGGAACTGAGATATAGATTTCTTTTGCAAAATTGTTTACAAGAAGAAAATATACACCAAAAATCAAATCCAATTGAAACTTCAATACTTTGATGATGATGAACTTTCTTCTTCTTCCCTTGATCTTCAATCAACATCAAGAGCCCAAACCGCCTGACAATCCTCTGTTTGCTACTACTTTGCAAGACTAATAAAGAGAGATTTTCAGTATCTTCTAGCTCAGTGGTAAATGGTATGTATTGTGCCGGTTTATAAAAAATAATCGTATCAAATCACAAAAACCGCGCTTAGTTTAGATTGTTCTTAAATTTGCATAAATTCTAAATCAAGTTAAGAAAAATGGTTTGTTTACTAAATTGTAAATAACCGATTGACAAATAGAAAGAGAGTTGTGTTGGGATTAGAATTTAGTAACTTCTCAACCAATGGTTACTTTTTATCGATCGTATACTTTCTCAGATTCAGATAAAATTAAACACAATTATATAAGAAAAGAAAACTGAAAATTATTAAACACAAGTATCATATATGATGCCAACTATTATACTTGTGCTTTAATCATACTTGTGTTTTCGATTGTCCTTTTAAGAAGACAAAAGGTGTTAAAACAACAACACCCAAATGGAAAACTGAAAATTATTAAACACAAGTATCATATATGATGCCAACTATTATACTTGTGCTTTAATCGTACTTGTGTTTTCAGATTGTCCTCTTAACAAGAAGACAAAAGGTGTTAAAACAACGACACTCAAAAGGAAAACTGAAAATTATACTACAAATATAGTGACTCCTAAACATGTAAGAGGTCGAATACTCTAGTGATGAAAAGTATATGAAAATCCTTTAATTTTGGACTTGATCCATGACCACACCAACAATTTAACCATGTCCTAAGGTGTTCATGTTAAACGATCATGTTGGCTGAACACCACAAAATTACACTACTTTAAAATTGACCAAATACATGCCATCTAAACAGCATGAAAACACTCCTTCACTTTCTTACTATAACAACATGACAAAAACAATTATTTATCATTACACTGCTAAAGCCTAAAAGACAAAACATTTAACCAGAATTCTTTAAAATTACAACCAACTACACATAAAGGTGATGCTATGTTATGCATATCTCTCTGGATTAAATTATTTTGCTTGGAAGATGACAAAGTTACAACTTACAAGCAAACAATGATATCTTCGTTCTCATAATCATCGTCAATTGATAAAAAAAAATACCAGGATTCGGATCCAAAATCCAAGTGTCCTCTATAATATCTTGCAAAATAACGTTAAATATAAGAACACTCTACACTCCTCCACACCCTAAATCTTCCAAACAAACAATTTTATTTTCCAACAACCTCCCTATATACCTCTTCCTAACACCATATCTCTCACCGGAATATTTTTCACCGATGCTAAATCAAACAACCTACTAAAACATTCCTTTAAGACATCTCCACCGGCCCACAACTCATGCCGAAATAATGTCTTGCTCCTATTCCTTATTTTCTTAATTACTAACATATCCTCAAACCAACTCCCTCCATTCACCTACCTCATCACCTCTTCCAATACTATAAAAATCTTTCCACCAAACCGAATCTTTGTTTCCTCCTCCTACCACTACCCCATTAAGAATCCCATATTTTAAAAGACAACCCTTGATGCCAAAGCATTTTATTTTCCCTCCTTACCCTCCAACACCAATTCCTTAAGGCTTTGTGGAAAATGGAGAAATCTTTCACATTTTTTGAAAGAGTATTTTTTTAGGGAGTGATAAATTAATGCTTATGATGAATATATTTTAAATTCTAAGAATAATTGGATGCCATATTTTTAGCAAATCCTATTTTATGTTTTAACAAAAAACAAATGAAAGACAAGACATAACAGCCAAACAACCACAAACAAAATAAAGGAACATAGAAAAGAGGGTTAAATATGTTTTTTGTCCTTATAAAATTGGGACCTTTTAAGTTTAGTCCTTACTTAATTTTAATAGTTCTTTTAGTCCTTAAAAAAAATCTGCATTCAGTATTAGTCCCTACTCAATTCAAATCTGTTTAATTTATGCTTAAACTCTTTAGTTTTTGAACAATTTTTTGCAGACGTGTTAAGAACATTACTAAAAGTTCCTCTGCAAAAAATTGTCGCAAAATTTTATTTCTACGTCCAAATTTTGTTAATTTTATCTTTAACTTTTGTCGTTTTAAAAAATTCATAGTTAATTCGTTTCATGTTAAAAAATTCTAAATTTTTGTAAATGAACCTTTCATAGTGTTCTAAACTTGTCTAAAAAAATCGTTCAAAAATATAAGAGTTTAAGGATAATTAAACAAACTTTGTTGTACTATGGACTAAAATTAGAAATAATTTTTTTTTTGTAGGGAGTAAAAAACCTATTAAAATTAAGTAAGGACTAAACTTAGAAGTTTTCAATTTTATAGGGACCAAAAACATATTTAA
>Ga0315915_1002325_pt1 | contig 23919 bp, 20 predicted proteins | sample MpolbnodulesMG_FD_207738 | JGI IMG/M metagenome (GOLD analysis project Ga0315915, IMG submission 207738) | Medicago polymorpha root nodule microbial communities from Los Angeles, California, United States - branched nodules | ecosystem: Host-associated > Plants > Roots > Nodule | place: USA...
TTATCAAAAAAAAAAAAAAACACTATAGCATACCGAAATTTGATCGAACCTTTATTTCATATTTCAGCTATGAAATTCCATGATCATCTCTTATTAAATCATTCAATAAAAGATAGTAAGTTCTCAAGTTTATTTCACCTATGAAATGATTTTCGACCCTTTTATTATGTGATTTGTAACAATTTATACAATAAATATAATGTTATTCTTACTATTGCTATTTCATTTACACCGTTAAAAAAATATTTAATTTACAAAAATTTAATCATTTCAGGCGTATTTTATTGATATTCTATATGGTGATATTAAGGTCATGCACTTTTTTTTAAGAAACTAAATTAGTAAATTAGAATCGGAGAGAATCGAGCCTGAAATTTTAAGAATGAACACACTCTCATGTTCCAATACCACCAAACTAACGCAAGTGGGTTAAGTTCATACACTCTTAATATCATTTCAAGTGAGAATGAAGTGAAAATGTGAAATGGATAGGTATGTTTGATTTTAACATAACATTTATATTTTAAATTTTAATGACAAAAATGACATTGTTTTGATTTTATATTTTTTTATTTTTTTTAGAGGAGTTTTGATTTTATTTTCTGTTTTCATAGTTCTGTAAAGAAAAAATAAAGATAAATTTTTATTGTTTATTCAACACAAAAACTTAGAAAACAAGAAACAAAGTATAACTGAAGTGACCTTTTGCATGATTAAAACAAAAAATGGAAACATAAACCAAATAGACCTTAATTTTGTCAAGTATGGTTCTAAAGAAAAAATGAGGAAAAAGGGAAAAATTGATGTAGGAAGACATAAATTTCAAAGAGACAATTTTAGTGCTTTAAAATTTAGGGTTAAATATGTTTTTTTTTTATCTTTATAAATATATTAATTTTTCATTTTAATCCCTCTAAATTTTCTTTCGGCTTTTAGTCCTCAAAAGTTGTCCATCTTCATTTTTGACCCCTCCTTTTAAGTTAACCCATGTAAAATTCTGCAGAAAAATTTATAATATTATAAGAATCTCTCAAAAAAAAAGTTAGAATTTTTTAACAAAACATGAATTAAATAATTTTTTTTTTATATTTTTTGTGAAGAAAAATTTATATTTAATTCATGTTTTGTTAAAAAATTCTAATTCTTTTTTGGAGAGATTTTTACATTATTCTACATATTTCTACACAATTTCATTAAAAAATACAAGGGTTACACATACTTAAAATAGAGACCAAAAGTGGTGTTTGAAAATTTTATAGGAACTAAAAGTCAAAATAAAATTTTAAAAAGACTAAAACGAAAAGTTAGTATATTTATAACGACAAAAAAACATATTTAACCCTAAAATTTACCAAGGGTGAAATGAACTTTATGTCAATTATTAACTTTATTTTTTCTCATTGCTTCAATTCGAGATAAATAATTTATTTCCTTTACTTTTTATCCAAATAATATACAAAATCTGTCTGTTTTTTCAACTATTTTCTATTTACTTATTATTCCTATCGATCTCTTGGTTGGAGTTGATTGAAACGGAACACCTTAATAGTCATTCAAACAAAAAGTTTTTTAAGGATCAAGTGACTTTGTAGATGAAAAATATGACAACTTTAATGTAATTTAAGATGTTTTATAAGAGAAATAGATGAAATAGAAATAAATAATAGTTTAAAATAAGAAAGAGATTAATATTTGGAGAGAGATAAAAAGGAAGTAATGGTGATTTTCCTTCCTCCATATGGAGTCATCTAATTTCAATCCATATCCACTTTTAAGGTGGAGTAAGAGTTTCTTGTTTTTCATTTTTGTCGATATTTCTACACCTTAACAATAAATTTAAGGCCAATCCAATGGATTGATTTGATAGTGACGACTTGAGACTTTCGAATGTATTTTTCTAAAGATCTTAAATTTGATATTTCCAATGTTAATTTAATGCTAAAATCAATTGTGCAAGTTGAAAGCTACATATTTTAACTTTAAGATAGAATCAACTCTACAAATAAAATCAATTTCCCTTTAAATCATCTAAACATGATAAGATTAATTCAACAACCTATAAAATCACTTTTGATCCTCCAAAATTTAAACTAAACACATGCTACTTTTCCCTCGTTCTAAATTGGTCTTTTCTGGGATAACCAAGCCGCCTACCCTAGGTATGCAGCTATCAACTTATCCATAAGTTTTACTTTAACATGCCCACTAATACATGAATGAATGACTTTACACACATACTTGTTTATTGTTTATTTGAAGATAATTGGGATGTGTGCATTCTCAATCCTATACTGTTACGGTCTTAGTTACATTGATGGTATTTGGATCAATCAAACGATACAAATTTTGATTTAAAACAAAATTCATAGAATATTATGACGTCATATGATCTATGCAATCAAATGTTTATGTAAACAAATTTGCAATAAAAAATAGGCTTAAATGTGTCATTAGTCCTTGCACTTTCACCATTTTTTGGTTTTGGTCCCTACAATTTTTTTTTTTTGGCTTCAGTCTCTGCAATTTGTAAAAAATTTGTCATTAGTCGTTATGTTAACTTTAAGTTAAAAAAAATGTTAAAACTAACGGTGTGCCACGTGGACCGGTTATTTCACACAATGTGGCACACTAAAAGACAAAATTTTCAGAATTAGAATAAATAAAATAAAACAATTGATTTTTAATAGTTTTTATATTACTTTTTATTTAATTATAAATAAAAATTTAAAAAAATAAAAGATATCGGAAATAAACAAAGAAGAAAAGAAATGCAGAAACGCATAAGCTCTGATAAAAGGGGGTAAATGGCTTGTACGGTTTCAACTTTGAACCAATCTGATTCGTAGCCTTGCCTTACGTTTCAATTTCGACCTCCGTCATCATTTATCAGTTTGCTTTTGCATTCTTGTTTTAGTTTTCATTGAATTTATGTTAATGATGAGCTGCATTTGTTTTGGAAGTCTTTGCTTTTGTTTTAAGCTGGTTCAAATTGAAACCCATTTTTCCCTTTTTCTCAAAGCTTATGTGTTTCATTTTGTTCATTCTTTCTATATTTCCCCCTTGTTTCATTTCTTTTCTTTCTATATATAAACTATTTAAAAATCAATAATTTTATTTCATTAATTCTAATTATGAAAATTTTGTCTTTTAGTGTACCACATGGCGTGAAATAACTGGTCCACGTGACACACCGTTAGTTTTAACATTTATTTTTAACTTGAAGTTAGCAGAAGGACCAATGACAAATTTTTTACAAACTGCGGGAACTAAAGCCAAACAAAAAAAAGTGCAGGAACCAAAGCCAAAAAATGGTGAAAATACAGAGACTAATGACACATATAAACCTAAAAAATATTGCGGAAGTAGCATTAATATAACACAATTACACTTAGCATATATGATTCATGGTTGTATTGTAAAACAAACGTCACAAAAGTTCCATTGCATGCAATCACCACAAAGTAGGATAAGCATTATATAAAAGAAGGATAATTAAGTACTATAGTCTAGTAACTTAATTAATTTAATATTCCTAGTTCCATGTCTCCATTATGCTTGAACCAAGGGTGGTTCAAGAAGCCCTCTTGATCAATTCCTGATAAGAACTTCTCTAATGGATTTGAGTTGGAATCACCATATAAAGGCTCTGGAAATCCGTGTGCATTAGGAATTAGCTCCATATCCATGTATGATTCAAAACTTTGATTATGGTAATATTGTGTTCCATTATTTGAGTTCATTGGTGCTTGAACATTGCCACAATTCACAACACTAACACTTGAATTTGCCATTACACTTCCAAGAATATCTATCTCCTCTTGCAAGCTAGCAACCTGCACAATTACACATAAGAAAATCTATCTCCTTTTAGCCATTACACCCCACAATTATGTGTAGGTCAGGGCCGTGTGAGAATTTTTTAGGCCTAAGAAATTTTTTGTCGAGACTTTGTAAGATCCAACTTCTTATTTATAACAAACTCAATTTAAGAGCTTAAATTTTATTATCTGTTTGATCTCGTAGATGTACAAGTCAGGAGCAAATCTGATACTTAATTTTTTTTATCTGTTTGATTGTGCATTAATTTTGTGCTTTACCCCGATAATGGGTAGTGGTCTACGCATGGTGTAATGTTTCGCTCTTTAACTAATTGAATGAATGAAATATCTTATTTGACAAAAAAAAAAAGTTTTAATTTTATTCAATGCATGTGTAAGTAAGGATGGATCCAAAATTTTGGAGTAATGGAGGTAAAATCATATACTAGAAATATTTGCCCAAAAAACGCATCAATATATATAAGCAATGGATACTAGAAATATAGCGGTGAGATTTACAAGCCATCATGATTTTGAAAAGAAATACATTTAGATTTTGTTTGCAAGTTTTGAGGGTAAGGAAGGGGAGGGTTTAGAAAGAAGAAAAAAAATGAAGAAGTAAGTGGAAAAAATAGATGACATTGGGATGAAGGGCTTTGTGAGGTTTATTTTTCTTCAAAATATAAAACCCTCCTCATTTGGGGAACTAAAAAATTGTATCGGAGGAGGGTTTTGGGGGTTTGGGAGAGTTTATATGAATTCTTCAAATTTAATATATGTTGTTATAATATTTTTAAAATTAAAAATATATTAATCATAAACATTAATTTATCACTCTCAAAAAAATACTCTTTAAAAAAATATGATTTTTTTTTCAATTTTCCCTTACATATATTTCTCTCCCCCAAGCCCTTCATTCTCATCCCCTCCAAACTCCCAAACAAAGCTTTAATATTTTCAAAAAATTACAGTGGCTCATCCAAATATGCACCAAGGTTACATTATCTGCATATGACCACAATTTTCCACAATATCCATGATTGCTCGACAAATTAAAAACCTTGGTTGTGAGGGCACAACCATGGTTTTAAATTGTGGTCCACAATTGCATCTATGGCGTCAATCTAACTAACATCCACAACAACATTACAATCGCAATTTTGACCGCATGGACCATATTTTACCGCATTTTAGTGCAATATAAAGATTCACAACGTAACTGCAATTGCAATTTAAAATCATAGTCGCAGCATAGAAATTAACCTGATGTTGCAATGCATAGATATGAGCAACACAACCATAAATAGGATCTTGCATGCGAGCCAAGGCTTCATAAGATATAGTGATGGCAGCATCACTTCTATTTTGAATAGGAAGATGTGACAATAGTCTAGAGACATTACTAGCCCCATAAACCTTATGCACTGCTGAAAAATGAGTTGAAGCCTGTTCATAGGAGAAGTAAGGAGCAAAAACACAATCACTAGCACACTTTCTCCTTAGGAACTTGCATGCTCCACATGATGAGCCAAACCCTGTCATTTTCCAAAGTTTTATGAAAGTCTTTCTAGTTGTATAGTACAATTAAGACTATAGTATTTTTTTGTGCCTAAAGAGGGTTTGAGATTCTGACATTTTATAGCCATCACCTGAGGGGTCAATTCTTTTTGTTGTTTCCAAAGGACATTCATTCTCACTTCAAGTTGCTTTAAAGTATGTTCATTTAGGTCTCTTTTGTGGCCTACATTGTCATTGTCAATTAAGGAAATAATTTCATCTTTCGTGCCTCAAAAGTGCTTTGGTTCATCAAGTTTCTAACCACATGTGACTATTTTTTTTTTTTTTTTGTTCTTATGAGTACATGTGACTATTATTGAATGGGGAGCTTCTAGTTCTAAGCCCCGGACCTTTTCAATCATAAAATTCAAGTGTCATTTAGGGAAATATTTATTATTTGAAAAAGTAAATGTATATAAAACTTATTTAAGATGTTAAATGTGCAACAATTTTTTATCAAACTTTACTTATCTTATGATCGAATTTTATATTACTAGGGCCCCTTTTCCTAGAAATTGAAAGGTTAACACAAAAAATTACTTAATCTGTTAATTTTCAATAATTTAAAAATTTACTATGGAAAAGGTTTCCTCTCTAAATATTACGTCAAACAATAAATCAAAGTATAATTTTGTTTTTATAAGTACTATTTCATTTCAAAGAGTTACTTAATATGAATTCGTTCCAATAGTAAACCCTAATTTTAATAAAATAATATTTATATTTTAGATTTATAATTCAAAATACATTATAAGTCATAAAAGGGGCGGCTTCTTGCATTCGAATAAGTATCTAGTTACAACATTTAAATTAGTTTCAAGAAAAAAATCTTTAAATTTGTTATTTTTTGATGGAATCTTCAAATTAGTTTTATTGAGCACAAAGAGATAATTAGTGTTATTTCAATATTTAAATTGAAGCTTCTTTCTATTGATCAACAAAGTAATGGGACATGTCCCTTTTTTTTGAAAGGGACAGTAGAATTTCACTTATTGAACAACCAATCATTATCATTTGTTGGTGATTGGAAAGAGTTTTATACTATGATCAGTTTATAAGTTTGAAGTTATAATGCATGCTTTACCTAATCTAGTTTCTTAGTAGCATAGAGTTCATGACTCATTGCGGCTATTTGTCTTGATATTGTTAATGGTCCTTTAATTAACCTAATTTAAACCCACTTGCTCTATGTGAACATATCAATGCTATTTTAATCACACCATAATTCAGGTTTAGCTGTTTGCCACTTAAACTATGGTCTTAGGTGTGTTAGACTAACCCCCTGTAGTTCCTTTTGTGTTCATTTCTTACTGTTTTAGACCAAATATAGATAGATTAATAATACAAGCTCATACACACAAACAACAATAGTTATATATGTGTGCTGAACTTATTCCCTATGTTCCTTTGATGATTGTTGTAATCTTGTGTTATGAATGTTAATTAAGGTTGTGATATTGTTACGAGTTAATCTTATAAGAGCTCAATTCAAAAGATTAGTTTATTAGAAGGGAGGGTTTATTTGCTCCAAAAAAAAGAAAGAAGGGAGGGTTTATGACTTAATTACTACATTTAACATCCTTATCTACTAAATGTGTCGGATTTATAACATTGCCGCTCCCTCTTAAGAGCTGATGTCTATAGCGGGTTTTATTATATCGACACTAATCTAATGGTAGAATATTTCTCTTTGTGACTTCACTCACTATCTATCAATATTTGATGTTGCATTTTTGTTCTGGACCGGCCAGAAGGCCAATCCTACGATGACACGTGGACAGGAAGTCCTCCCAGATCAAGGCACATCACCTGAGTGAACAAGTTAGTGTTGGTGCACCCCAACCTTACTGAAGCACGCCCCCGTGCATCCTACGCCATACATGTGGTCTCCAGCGGTCCCCTGACGAGGCTCCGCATTTCACGGAAGCAATTATAGCCTCCTTTCTCTATATAAGGGTGACTATGCGTCACCCTCAAGGTACAATTTCATTTTTCCCACACACTTTTACACATTCAACCTCATTTCTTACACTAACTTGAGCGTTGAAGTGCTAACGTACCTACAGACATCTTCCGTTCCACCGCGAAGACTTTGTCGCCACCGCAACATAGCACCACACTGTTACCGTTGCCTCCACCCGTCTATACCGGACAGATCAATTTTAATTCTAACTTAAAAGTATGATTCATCTATTTAATATATATTTTGGTTTGCAGTGAGAAAAATTGATGTTGAGTGAATTGATTCTGCAAAGTTGATTATGACTAAAATTAAGTTGAAGGTAAAATAATTTATGTTTGGGTACATTTATATAAAAGTGAGTTGAAAAATAAATTTATTTGTTAAAATCAATTCAAAAATAAGAAGCTAAGATTTCTAACTTAACTAATGTCAATTTTAAAGATAAAATCAATTATAGTTTATAGTATTCAAACGTGTCAAAAATCAATTATATACCTCTAAAATTTATTTTAGCTCCTCAAAAAATGGAACCTAGTACATGGGCGGATCTCTGTAGAGACCCGTAGGTGCCACTGTACCCCCAGCTTTGAAATGAATATCATATCAGGCATGATATTACAACTAATATGTTGGTGTTGCAGTGGTTTTAAAGTCTCTCAATCACTTAAAGGTCGCATGTTTGATCCCCTTCGCACCCTCTTTTTATATTACTTAGTGTGGTCCTATTAGGATTTGAACCGGCATCCCTTATGTACAATCAAGCAATTGTACCACCACATCAATTTACAATATTGTATTTTTTTTGAAATTTTTTAATATATATTCCACAAATATTTGACACCCCTAAGAAATAAACTCAAGATCCGCCACGGACCAAATATACTCTTGATTCTTAAATTACATTGGAGATGCCCTAAGATATTGACCGGAACTTGGAAAAGATGAGCTGGGAGGCAATGCTATTTACACATACATAACTTTCCGGTTTCTGTCATATCAAAACAGTGAACATTTTTGTCTTTGAACTATTGGCATGCATGAGATTGAGAAGGGAGAGTAATTATGAGCTGGTGGATGATGAACTTTGGGCTTTCGAGTTTAACGATGAAATTGTCTTTCTCTATCATGCATCAATCAACATCATTGTTTGTTAGATTATTTGAACATCATTAAAATGTATAAACATGAATCAACCATAATAAGATCATAAGTGCATGAACTTGAGGTTGAAATAGGTTAGGCCACAAACTAGGTTTTATAAGACCTAACCTGTTCAAAAACATCGACGTCTAAACTTGATTTGTAATATGTCGTAAACTCTCTTTTAGATCTGAGTTTGATTTTTTTTATTTTTTTAAGTCAGGTATGACCTCTTAACTTACTTTAAAGTTTTATTTCATATTAACATTATTAAATAAGTAATTTAATATATATACGTAAATAAAGTAACAAGCTATAAGGTCAATGCGATTAAATTCAGTATATTTTTATATTTAACATGCTATTTAGAGAGGATGGCTTTATATGCACTTACGGTCTGTTTGATGTACATGATAAGAAGACAAGATATGATAAAACTATCATATCCTGGTTAAATCTGTTGTTTGGTGCACCAACAAGTAAAGATAATTTAACCTATTTTTAATCTTATCCTATTGATCCTTTGTAATTCTTATCCTTGGTTTTTGATGGGTTAGTAAGCTGATAGCATATAAACTATCAGAAGCGTGTTTTCAGTTTCCTCCAAAACCTTTCTTCGACTCTCAATTGATTTTTTCCTCTGTGTTTCTTCTTTCCCACCCTCTGCTTTTTGTGCTTGGATTATGTTCAAAACCAAATCGATATTGTTGCTACTATCGTCTCGCTATTTATTTATTTATTTATTTGTTCTTTAATTAATGTTACTCTAGATGTTAGTAGTTGCTTCTAAATTACTACTGATTATTGTGTTCCTTCAATCTCTTCTTACGATTGCTACCATGGTGATTGAATTTTCAAGGATAATTGCTACTATGGTGGCTGGTATTTGGAGAAGAAGAAGACAATTCAAACCCCTAATTTTTATTTTTTATTTTTTTGGTAAAAAAACCCCTAATTTTAATATTATTATAAAATATTAAAATTTATTTTTTTAAAAGAAATCTAAAGATAATTTTATCACTTTTTTTTGAGAAATTTTATCACTTAATATAATATATATCATATCATGTAAATATCAAGTGTGCACCAAACACATGATAGGATTAAATAATGCTTAACCAAACATGGGATATGATAAATGTTTATCCTATCACTATCATATCCTATCATTATCCAGCTCTTAATTTCTATATAGGTTTAACAAAGATATTGACGCAGACGTGTGTAGCAACAAAGATTTACTTAGACATACAAATTCTTCTAGTAAAAGCACCATATTTACTTAGAAGCTCTTTTCAGTTTGTATAGTGTTTACTATCTTACGTAAAATTATTTTAAAAATAAAAGTTAAATTTGAAAACATAACTTTTTTTTACCGAAGGCAAAGAAATTTATTAAAAAATAAAAAAGGAAACGTACAAAATTGGGCAACTAAGCCAAAACTCAATTCAACAAGAAAACTATTTCAAGGAAAAAAAGTGGAAATCCTCCTAAAGAATTCTCTAAGGTATAGTCAAACAAACACGGAGGGGTGATATCTATGTATCTATCAAATATTGTAAATGGATCCCACATAAAATGGTGAAACCCACATACGTTTCACTCAATAAAAAAATGAGTGTTAAAGAAAATACAAAAAAAGAGTCTTCGTAACATTTCTGAACAAACCGGTAGCCATAAGCCCATAACAACATTCCATAAAGCTCTATTACAATCAATAACTAATGATATAAAGACTACTAGACAATCCTCAAAAAACGGTATCCTCCAAAGGGCAGAAATTGGAATAATTTACACGAATTATCAAAGATTTATGAGTAGTTGAAGGTTGTAACAACATTGATATGCTAGGTTGTAAAAATGTGTACCAGAGCAAAAAGACACATTTTGTACCATAGGGAAATTTTCTAAGTTAGCCATTAAGTTCTCACCAACTACAACATGAGATTGAGGATCAGATTGTCTGTCTAAAGAATTGTCCGCAGCCTGAGAATTTGGAACAACAATCAAGCTAATTATAACATTATCTAGCAGAGAAGCGTCAAGTATAGCATCTTGGTTAGACTCCCAGCTCTCTGTTGTTTCCATAATATGACTGAGTTTACTCAATTTTTTACCACCTAAGATCTAAAGATCTCATAACAATAATCAAGTTAAGGATAACATTTTCCCTTTTTTACAATCAAAGATCTCTCAGATATCTGTCCTTGAAGTGTCTTTGTGCCACCTAAGATTAGGGGTGGCAAATCGGGGTTGACTCGTCGGCCCAACCTGTTTAACCAGCTATTTTTTGCAGGTTGAATCAAAGTTTTGGACTCAATTACCTAAATTGACTCGGCTCGTCTTGTTCTGTTTTTTGGACGTGTTTGAACGGGGTGGGCGGTCGACCCACTTTATTATCCTAATAGATGATTATTGACATGGATTAATTTACTTGATTTACTTACTAGAAAAATTTTGTTGGTGGATTTACTGAGACTTACTTTATGTTTTTGGGTTTGTCTTGGTTTTTGATTGTGGATGATTTTTTTTTTTTATTTTGAGATTTATTTTGGGTACAAACTTGATATTTATTTAATATTGTTAATTATGCTGCTGAATTTGTTAAGAAATATGTAAATATAGGGACAAAAAAACATCACGATAGTTTTAGGAGAGTTAGTTTACGTAATATCAATCTTTGACCTATAGTTATGACCTCCCACGATTTCCGGTAAGGAAGCAATTAAATTGGTTATAAGATTTTCGTGAACCGCTCGGGATGAATTGTCTCAAGATATATAGCAAAGCTCATTTGTTAATTATGATGTTTAAGTGGTTGATATTGTTATGCCTATTTGGTTGAGGGATCTCTTCCCCTCCCTCTCCAACAAGCCGGCCCTAATTTTCTCTCTCTAGGTTTTCTCTTCCAGATTTTTCATTGAGGGATCGTTTTGGGTCAATTCTTGACTTAAAATCACCCATTTTCATCTTTTTCTCTATATTTCAATCTAAATAAGTGATTTTCACACAGATCTAGGTTTTTTCTTTGTGATTTCATCATCTAAGTGTGGTGGTTTGTTGTTCGTCGTCTTGTGCGGCGTTATTTGATTTCCCGTCTTCTTGCGGTGTTCATTTGATTCATATTGAAGATCGACTATTCAATCAAAGATTTGAGTGTCAACGTTGCAGATCCGGAGGCCATGGATATTCCGGTCACTTTAATTTTATCATATATTTTTGTAGGCATTATGTTGTTGTATGCTATTAACTTGGATGCTGTGAGTTTGTTCGCATATTCATCCTTTACGTTTTTAGCGGTGTTGAATGATGTAATCTCTCGATTTGAATGAATGAATATCATTTTATTTTTGTCAAAAAAAAAAGTGGTTGATATTGTTGGATTTGTCTCACAAATTCGTTTGCTTCCTTTTTTTTTTTTTTAAATAACAACGACAACGGTTTAGCCTAATTGATCTCTGTTAGCGGTGTTGGTTCTTTGAGGAGTTGATTCGGCATTTTGAGGGTGTTGGTGGTTGTTCTTTGGGGGTTTTCGGTGTTTTTATTTTTTTTCTCTTGTTGGTGTAATACTTGGGATTTAATCCCCTTATTTATATAATATATTTTGCCTTTCAAAAAAAAAAAATTACCATACTTTTTAAATATAAAGACACGTAAATAACAGTTTTAATTTGTAGATATTAATGAGTCTTTGATTTTTCCAATATATACAATATAATGTTTATAATGTCAAGTATTTTATAATAATGTTATTATTTTATCTCTTTTGCATTGCTAAAAAATTTGTATAAATATTTATTGTATAAAATTTTGTCTCTGCAAATTAAAATTTCAAAATCCGTCACTGATTTGGAGATGCACCGTTCACCACCACAAGATCCGTAATTTGTGAGTTCTCTTAGAAAAAGTGCATCATTATTCATTAATTAATTAAATAGTAATGCTATTTCTAGCAAACAAAATGTTTGTGTAGCTAGTAAAACAACTCAGCATGTAACTAACAGAAAATAGAAAGGGACATAGGATGGGGAGGCAGATATAGCAATGGGAAAAGCAACTTGCATTGTGTGCATCAGTCGTTGAGGTCATTGGTCCCATAATCCTTTTAACAAAGAGTGGTTCGGGTCAATTTTCCCTTTTGATAAGATTTCTGCTCTTTCCCCTGCATAAAACACTCGCGCCTTGCAGCCTTTTTAAATATACTCATGCGTAAGTTAAGTCACGCAGCGTGACTTAACTCACGCATTGTATAATCTCTGCGTGACTTAAGTCACGCACCACTGAGCCTTTACGCGAGTTAACTCACGCAAGTTCGTCGGTGGTCAGAACTGAAGAACAAACGTTTTTTCACTCTGGTCAGGTTTTCAACATTCAATCCACACGTTTTTTTTACCAAATTTTACACGTTTTTTTGACCATATTAATGATATTTATAACCAAAACTACTATTCCCACCTATAAATACCCCTCTATACCTCCCTATTTCCTCACACCATATCACTTTCTCTCCATCCTCACTCTCTCCCTCTATTTCTCTTCTTTCTTTCTTTTTTCTTCAATATTCTTTTGGGGGAAAAAGTGAGCAGACTTCTTGGGGCAAAATAGTGGCTAGCCCGCTTGGGGAAAAAGAGATCAACATTTGGGGTAAAATTAAATTTGCTTCTTTTTACCCAAAAACTTTTTACCGCGGGTAAAAAGAATCTTCTTGGGTATAAAAAGAACCAGATTTAAATTTACCCCAAGTTGATGATGTCGTTTCCCCCAAGATGGTTGGTCACTATTTTTCCCCAAGAAGGCTGCTCACTTTTTATCCCAAGAGGGTAAAAAGAACTTTTTATGTTGTTATATGTATTAATTTTGTTCATTTCTTTTTTATTTATATTTGCTTTTATTTTATGTTTATGATTATGATTTGAATAAATAAATATTGAATAAATAAAATCGAATTTATTTTCTAATTTTGTATTTAATGAATAAATAAATTAGAATAAATATTGAATTAGAATAAAATCGAATTTATTTTCTAATTTTGAATTTATTTTAAGTGCATAAATAAATTGGAATATAGCAAATAAATAATTTAGAATAAAGTGAACAAATAATTTAGAAAATAAAAAATTTAGAATAAAGTGAACAAATGATTTAGAATAAAGTAAATAAAATAATTTAGAATAAAATAAATAAAATAATTTGAATATAGTAAATAAATTAAAAAAAAGTAGCCACTATGCGCCACTTAACTCAGCTTAAATAAATTCAGCGTGAATTAGAATAAAAATTGTGTATTGAATAAATTCGAATAAAGTTACGTATTGATTAAATTTGTGTATTGATTAAATTAAATTTGAAGAGAAATTGCGTATTGATTAAATTTGAAGCGAAGTCGCGTATTGAATAATTTCGATTAAAGTCACGTATTTTGATTAAAAATTGCGTATTCGAATAAACCCTAATTAAGTCCAACGTGAATTCGAATAAAAGTTGCGTAATGAATAAATAAATTCGAAAAGTGGTAAATTCATTACATTACATTACATTCGGAAATATACCTTCCAACAATTATCTTACCCCTGAATGGGATAAATTCAAACTTGCTAAGCAACATGACTCCAGCATTCGTCCGACATTTCTATTGTTCATTCAAAAGATTAAATTCTTGTTAGTTTTGGTTTAAATGACGGTATTCAAGTGTCAAAAGAATGAGGCCCATTCCTTGACACTTTAATACCTTCATTTAAACCAGTCTAACAATAATTTAATCTTTTGAATGGAACAGTAGAAATGTTGGTTGAATGCTGGAGTCCTGCCGTTTAACAAGTTTGAATTACCCCATTCAGAGGAAGACAATTGTTGTAGTTGGAAAGTGCATTTCCCTACCTAATCACGATCTTCTGGCGGAATCAGACTATTGATAATATCTTCAGTTGATCTCAGCAACGTTACCCGCATATCGATTCACTGGAACATGATGTGCTCCCAAAACATGTTCTTCACATTTTCGTCGTTCGTTAATTCCACCCAAGTGAATGATATTCTCCCCTTGTCGAGCGTTAGACGTTTATACCGAACATATTCCACCCTTCTTGTGTCTCTGGGGTTGGCTCCTTGGTTGAATTCATTCAGTTGATCCTTGAGACCTTTTAACGTTACACCAAGGCACCGAACATTCAACCTCTTAGGTTCTCCGCCGTTGAATTGTGCATAAATGTCGATCCACTCGGCCATTGCTTCAAATCTACACAATAAGAATTAAAAACAATCAATGAAAAACTCATTCATAAACCCTAAAACTCATAACTACAACATTAACATGCAACATGTAACATTGTATCATTTCTTGCAAGCAAAATCAAAATTTAAACAAACCCTAAATCTAAAAAATTTCTAATTTTAGAGAAAAAAATCTAACATATAAACATAAAAGGTTAATGGTGTTTGATTATGAAAACTTACTTGTAATTGGAGTGTTGTTTGATTTGAACTTGAAGGAATTTTGGTTTTGGGTGATTTGAGAGAGGTTTTTGAGATTTTAGATGAGAAATGAGGAAATGAGGTGTTCTGCCTTGTTTAAGACAGCACGTAGCGTGAGTTAACTAACGTTGCGCTAATTAACTCACGCGGCGTTAGTTAAGTAACACAGAGTTTAACACTTGCGTTACTTAACTAGCGCAAGGGCATTTTCAGAATAGCTGCAGGGCGCGAGTGTTTTGTGCTGGGAAAGAGCAGAAATCTCTTGATAATCATCATCTAAATCACCAACATTTTAATTTCTACCATTCAATTAAAACAAAAAAAAAACATTTATATTCAGTTAAAACAAACATTATATTCATAGATGCCCCATTTTCCTACATAGTTTAATCAAAACAAAAATATAATTTGGAATGTCCATATTTTTCAATATATAGTTTATGTGGCTCAATATAACATAATGCATCGCTGACTTTGTATAAATCTATTTGTAATTGTTCACATATATTCAGTGTTATTTTTTCTTTTTTGACAAAAATATATTCAGTGTTATTAATATATACATTGTGTGGATAATATTAAATTGTCTTTTATGTATAAATGTGTCTTATTCACTTTTTATTTTTCAACATAAATTAGTAGTGTTAATAAAATGTATATTTTTAAAAAATAATATGTATACTCCCTTTATTCTATATTAGCGGGCGTGGTTTGAACATATGCACTATTTATATAACATATTGATATTCATATAATATACTGGTAGTATATAAGATGTTCGATTTGTCTCTGTCAATATTTTCAAAATATCAACTTTTTTTTATAATTTTTGTTAATAGATAATTAAATATATGAGATGTTAAAATTATGCATTGACATGTGTAAACCAATTAATCATGTGAGTTGATATGAGATGAATGAAGTAATATACTCCATACATGGTGAAATAGAAGCAAAAGTGATAATTGTAAAGTTAATGCATCTGATTAAAAATTTAGTCCATATACATTAAGTTTTCACCGACTCTTTTTGCTTATATTTCGTTTCAGAAAGAATATTTAATAATTTGATGTAAACATATTAATGGTAAACACTTCTTTTTATTCCAATAATGAAACAAAAACATGTCATTGCATGAACCTAATGAGATGAGGACTATACCAACTTTATGTGGTAGTAACAACAATTACTCGTTAAAATTGGAAAGGGATGTAATTCTAGCAGGATCTAGACCTTTGTTTGTACGTGTCAGAGACCACCTATGCAATAAGTGATTGCCATGTGGCAGTAAAATAATCTTCATTGTGTGGATGTTATAGATTCTTAGCTAATCTTGTTGAACTATGGATTTTGTACACTCAATTAAGTCACTACTATAAATTCTTTCCCTCTGGACAAATTTGCTCACCCCAAAACAATACACATTTCTCTATCTTTGCAAGACAACACAGCCATGGTTGCATCAGTCTCAGCTGTTAGAGCTGTCAGTGGAACACCAGTATGTTGCTTTACCTAGCTACTTATCAATTATTTTTGTTCTTGTGTAATTTTATAAATCATATATAGATACTTAATTTTGATTCAAAAAAATTATTTATATAGATACTTGATCAAATCATTACTTTATAAATGTAATGTTGTAAAATTGTGTTGCAATTTTATATCAAATAATGATTCAAATGTTTGGAATCTGGATTTGGATTCTCTACGGTAAAAAAAAAATCCAATCAAACAATCTAGACCGTCCTATTAAGATCGTACAAATGTTGACTTAATTGGTATTGCGCAAGGACCGACTAATCTAGCGGACCAATCCATGGTATTTTGATTTATAAATATAGTATGCTATGATGATCTGGATTGCATGTCTATAGCATTTGAGTAAACTTTCGGATAATTTAAATAGTACAAAAGAGTGGCTAATTCCTAAGTAGAACTGATATTTTAGATTAAAGTCGTGTCTAGGGTCTAACATGTGTCAGTCTCAGACACCAACATACGTTACCGACACTTGTGCTGACTTACATTCAATAATTTAATTTTCTTAAATTATTACTAATGTCTACGCATCGGTGTCATGTCTGATGTGTCTCATAGGCTAATACTCTGATATTGCAGTTAAGCTTGAATAGCTCTGGAGCAGTAGCTTCAGTTCCAAGTTCATCATTCTTTGGAAGCAGCTTAAAGAAAGTTACCTCGAGGGTTCCAAACACAAAAGTTTCATCTGGAAGTTTCAAAATTGTTGCTGCTGAGATTGATGAAAGCAAGCAAACTGACAAAGACAGATGGAGAGGTTTGGCCTATGATACTTCAGATGATCAACAAGACATCACAAGAGGGAAGGGTATGGTTGATACAGTTTTCCAAGCACCACAAGATTCTGGAACTCATTATGCAGTCATGAGTTCTTATGAGTACATTAGCACTGGACTTAGACAGTAAGTTAGAGATACACTTAACTTATTTATCATCTTTTTTGTCATGAGTAGAAATAGTTTTAAGCAGTGTTTTAATAACCAAACCAGACGCTGAATCGGCGAGACCTCTAGGTCATGGTTCAACTGCTTGAATTGGGACAGGGCCGGTTCACAGTTCAATTGTCTGGTTCGGTTCGGTTTTTGAAAGATTGGTTTCAAATATTTTTTTATATTAAGGTGATGGTCACCATGTATGATGATGGTATTTCAGGTACAACCTTGACAACACCATGGATGGTTTTTACATTGCACCGGCTTTTATGGACAAGCTTGTTGTACACATCACCAAGAACTTCTTGACTCTGCCTAATATCAAGGCACGTAATTTGAATTTGATATATTATTATTCATGTAGATCATGGTTTTAAATTGTGGTTGCAGTTACGTTGTGAACCTTTATATTACGGTAAAATGTAGCCGATGATGTTTAGAGACATCAAAATTCTTTATATGACACAATTGTAGTTGTAAACTGCAATTTAAAACCATGCAATTGGAGCAGATATTGCCACTAAGACTCGAATAAAATAGAGAGATTTATTCAAATATTTTCATAATTTCTTCAGGTTCCTCTCATTCTTGGTATCTGGGGAGGTAAAGGTCAAGGAAAATCTTTCCAAGCTGAGCTTGTCTTTGCTAAGATGGGCATCAAGTAAGTTACTTCCATATCCAAAATTGAAACTTTTTTTTGGAACAATTAATTGATGGCACAACTAACTATAGCTTCAGTTCAACCTAGAAAAAATCATAGCTTCAAATCAAGGTTTTGTAAAACGGTTTTGCAGCCACGGTTATAGTTGCAACGTCAAGATTTTTGATCTCTTGACAACCGTATGAAAATCGCAATTACAGTTGCATCAATTCTATTTGACCACAATTTTTCGCAATTGCAGTGCGACTGATTTAAAAGATTTGTTCATATATGCATTAAACTATTGATGTGTGATGTCATCTATGAAGCATGAACACATACACGCGCAACAGACACAAGCTGACACATAGCTACTAATAATAATTTTGAAAAATAGACGTGGTAACCACATATGTTGGATCCGGATTGTAAATAGTCACAACTGTGTGATTGCACAGTCACATATACCTTGGCCGTCCAATCAAGATCAGATAGTCTAGATTGCAAGCTAAGTATTTTAGATTTAAAAAAACCAAAATCCGCTTTAAAATCTGGAATGTTCTATCGTTATTGACAGCCGATATGCGTGTGCAGTTACACTGCACCCAATCCAAATGTGTGACTGTTAAACACCGGCAAATGTCGGACACAAAACATGTGTTCCATCTGATGATGATGATGATGTATTTATACATTTTTTTGCACAAACTTATATAATCCATATGATTTTACAATTCCAGCCCTATCATGATGAGTGCTGGAGAGCTAGAAAGTGGAAATGCAGGAGAACCAGCGAAACTAATTCGACAAAGATACAGAGAAGCATCAGACATAATAAGAAAAGGGAAAATGTGTTGTCTCTTCATAAACGATCTTGATGCAGGAGCCGGTCGTATGGGTGGAACAACACAATACACTGTGAACAACCAAATGGTAAATGCAACACTTATGAACATTGCTGATAACCCGACAAATGTTCAACTTCCTGGTATGTATAACAAAGAAGAGAATGCGCGTGTGCCTATCATTGTTACTGGTAATGATTTTTCAACATTGTATGCTCCTCTTATTCGTGACGGTCGTATGGAGAAATTCTATTGGGCACCTACAAGAGAAGATCGTATTGGTGTTTGTAAAGGGATTTTTAGACATGATAATGTGCCTGAGGAAGATGTTGTTAAGATTGTTGACACTTTCCCTGGTCAATCCATTGGTAAGTTCTCTTCTAGAATGTTCAAACTTTTTTAATTACTCCATTCGATCTTATATATAAGAGAAAGTTCGGTCATAAAAAATTATGCATTTGATTCAAAATTTGGACCCGACATATCGACTGTTGAACAAAAGAATAATTGGCATGCATTTTTTATTTTTTGCAGATTTCTTTGGTGCACTTAGGGCAAGAGTATATGATGATGAAGTGAGAAAGTGGATTGCTGGTGTTGGCATTGAAACCATTGGGAAAAAGCTTGTGAACTCCAAAGAAGGACCTCCAACTTTTGATCAACCCAAGATGAGTTTGGAGAAACTGTTGGAGTATGGTAACATGCTTGTCCAAGAACAAGAAAATGTGAAGAGAGTTCAATTGGCAGACAAGTATTTGGAAGGGGCTGCTCTTGGTGATGCTAATCAAGATGCTATCAAGAGTGGATCTTTCTATGGTTTGATCTTTTATCTCTTAGCTTTAAGCCAGTTTATTACATATATTATAAAACAAAATGATTTTCACATTCAATAATTTAGAGATAATAGTCAAAACATATAATATATGTTGTGTTTGTTACCATAATGAATACAACTTTTGTTTATAATAGAAATAATTGACTTGAAAACATTTTAAGTATGAATAGGTATTGATTAAACATAAAGTCTTGAAATACTTAGGAAAAGTCCTTCAAGGATAAGTAAATCATTGATATAGTTTTACAAACATTTGAAAGGAGAAAGATGCAAAGTAATATAAAACCTAAGTCTAGACTCCGTTTGTGATTCGACTTCGACCTAACGCATTGAACGGTTAACAAGTACTTACAACCCCAAGTCCTTTAATATGTACGATCAGGCACAACCGGTCGATTCTTTTATCGAACATCTTACAATGTTGTATTTACCTGAATATAGATAGATTCTCATCTCTCTTTTTACAAAATTGTGTAAGAAACCTATCAAAACTCTTAAATAATTATTAAAAAATATTTTTTTCACCAAAAATGGGTAACAAACGATCCTTTTTTTGACAATCTAAACATGCATACGCATTAAACATTGATCAAAGAGAAGAAGCTTTTAAAATATATAATAATGTATTTCCCACATCAAACTCTTTATAATATGTACCACATCAAAATTGAACTTAGGAGGTAGAGTTAAATATTTTTTGTCCCTATAATATACTATGTTTTTTCCATTAAAGTCTTTATAGAAAAAATTGTTTGAAATAGTCCTGGAATATCTTTTGCTTCTTTTTAATAAAAGGTAAATTATAGGGACTAGGGACCAAGGAACTGAAAACAATTTTATAAGGACAAGTTGCAAAATATTTAAATTCTCAAAGAATCAATCATATATAGACCAAAATGGAAGAAAGAAAATATATGATGTTATAGATTATTTTGAACAAAATATTTATAAGAACTAAAATGAACAGTAAAAAATTATTTAAACTCAAAGTATGTATGATTGGATAAAAACAAATACGTGCCATGTAACCTTTTTTTATTTGATTTTCTATGCAGGTAAGGCAGCTCAACAAGTAAGTATTCCTGTTCCTGAAGGTTGTACGGATCCAAATGCCAAAAACTTCGACCCAACTGCTAGAAGTGATGATGGAACATGCTTATACACATTTGAATAATCTAAGCATTCTCATGTTAATTAGGTTAAAGGAGGAGAAGCTAATACTTGAGATAATAATCGAATAATTTTATCATCTTGTTAAAATATTGGATTGTTGTGCTCTATAGTTTTGGGATTTATTGTGTGCACAATGTTGGTCGGATTGGTTGCATGTTCCATTTTTTAATGAATAATCAATCATTTTATTAAAGTTATAATCAAACCCAATATGCAAGTGATCACTCATGAACTATCATTTTATTAAAATATAATCAAACTCGATATGCAAGTGAATACCCTCGCAATTTTTTTTTAATAAGCTAAAATGAAATATATTACCACAAAACTAATCACTCTCAGCATAATGTTGCCAGAAGGAATCATATTAGAAAATCCAGATACAAAAATAGCCAAACAAGAGAAAAGAAGAAAAAAGAAGGATCAAGAATTAAGAGATTGATCCCAAGCACATAAGAGGGTATTGCCACCAATAATGGTAATAAAAAACAAAAGTAGGATATTTCGCCTTCAACCACCCGAACGTTAGTAGCTTTACTTTCTCAAGAAGTTTATTCAAAGATATCTCTTCATGCTTGAAAATTTTTCTGTTTCTCTCGTTCCATATGACCCATACACATGATAGCCAAATTAGGTGTAACAGTAACCGATATTTCTTTGAAGATCCCTCAAGATGACAAAACTAAAGAGAGTGTTATGTAATGTGAGCTGGAAAAACTAAGTCAAAGCCTAACCAAAGAGTAACCATTGGCCAGATAGAACCATAAAAGCCACAATTCAGAAAGAGATGATATGCGTTTTCAGCTGAACTGCAACCACCCGAGCAAAACTGATGGTTGTTATGAAGTGCTCCATGCCTAATCAGGTTGTCTGTAGTAGAGAGACGATTCTGGAGCAATGCCAAGCGAAGAGGCAAATTTTCAAAGGAACCACTTTATGCCAAGTAAGGTCGACCGAAATAAAAGGAGGGTTGATGTCGTATGCAGACAAAAGATGATAAGCATTGTTGACTGTATAGTTATGAGATGAATGTAAATTCCAATGACATCTGTCTTCCACACCATCCTGCAAAACAATGTTAGTCAACAAAGAACTACACACCACCACCTCCTCCTCCTCCCACGCCAACAGACGCCTTCGCCACTTCCACCCACCCCCTTCCACATTCCAGCCTAAGTTACTCATATCGGCAACTGTCACCATCTTATTTTCAGAAAGATCATAAAGCCTTTTAAATCTATGGTTTAGGATGTCACCCTCTAACCTGGGGTCCCACCAAAACAAAGTATAAACCCCATTACCAACACAACGCCGTAAATTTTCATCAAACCAATTGCCAACCCCCAATCCAACTCCTTCACTAATATTGGTCAGGTTCCTCCACCAAACAGAAGCTAAACACCTTCCATCCCCAATTCGACCTCCTACCTCTCCATAACGATAAGGAAATATATAGGATTCTCCTTCACTACAAAATGTTTAGGCTTATGATTACCTCAGCAACGATAAGGAAATATATAGGATTTTCTTTCACTAAATTATAGGAATATATATATAGTGGCGCAGCTTGTTGCCCGCTTATCTTTTATTCAAATGTAAATAATGATTTATATATCATATTATTCTATTTATAAGTAAGAAAAACTTAACAAATCTTAATTTTATAGCCAAAAAAAGTATATTTAAATCTTTATCTTATACTGTTGTTATTTTTGAAATTTTCACGTCTTTCTTATAGTGCATGATTCTTCATTTTTTTTTTATATTTCGAAGAAATTTTAAAAATTACGCAATCTTTTGTGATATTGTTTTAACCTTACTTATTGTTAATGTTTTTAATTCTATTAACTAATGATAACATTGTTTATATGGAATAATATGTTTGTGTATATATATATATAAATGTTTAGTTTATTTTAAAAAAATAAAAATTATTTCTTTATTTAATCCAAAAACAAAAATTAAGTTTTTGAAAATATTCTTGTCTCTTAATAATTTCAATGGCCACCTCCACAAGCCAATAGATTCTATAAAAAAAATAGGCACATTAATTTACTACATCTATTTCAACCTTCAAGTTGTATATATAAACAAGTGTGGAATGTAAAATTATCACAACGACAATACAAATACAAAACAAACAAATAATTAAAAAAGAAGAAAGAAATATGGGTTTTACCGAGAAGCAAGAATCTTTAGTGAATAGCTCATGGGAATCATTTAAACAAAATCTTCCTGGTTACAGTGTTTTGTTCTACACTATGTAAGTTTTATCTCTCATAAATGTGTTTGATTTGTGTTTTTTTTTCATTTTTGTTGATTGTCAATATAAAAGAGATAAAGTAAATTAATTAGCAAGAATAAGCGGCTGTTTTGACAAAAATAGAATATTGGAGAAAGCACCTGCCGCAAAAGGCATGTTTTCTTTTCTTAAGGACACAACTGGAGTACAAGATAGTCCTCAACTTCAGGCTCATGCTGCAAAAGTTTTTGAAATGGTGAGTATGATCAAATATCAATTAATTTTCTTTTCTTTTTTTAATCATTTTTCATTTATTGTTGACGACTCTCTTTAAATTAATAATTATAAAATATTTTAAAATAAATTTATTTTATATTTTTTGATTTGATTTTTATTAATTCAATCCAGATAATAATATAACGAGATTTTACTAGTACAATTGTTTTTAAAAATTATGACATTGTATATTTCAAATTAGATCACCCATGTATCTCGAATAAGACATCAAATCATTTATGATAGTGTAATTTTTAACTTTGAGTCTATAAGGTCAATCAAAGTTGGCACTGACTTAGGCCAACTTCACAAACGAATTTGGCCAAAGAATAGTTACATAATATCACCGTGATTCTTCTTTGGTCGTGTTATCTTGTCAAGCTGTGGCATATGTTAGCACCAACTTATACTGATGTTTGCTCCTAATTGAAGATAAAGGAAGATTAATAGATAGAGGGGTATAATTTTAACTCTTATTAGTTGTGATACCT
>Ga0315915_1002326_pt1 | contig 23905 bp, 11 predicted proteins | sample MpolbnodulesMG_FD_207738 | JGI IMG/M metagenome (GOLD analysis project Ga0315915, IMG submission 207738) | Medicago polymorpha root nodule microbial communities from Los Angeles, California, United States - branched nodules | ecosystem: Host-associated > Plants > Roots > Nodule | place: USA...
GGTAAGATGAACTTGCTTCGTTGTTCTTCCGTTCTTCGCTGATACAAGCTTCTTTATGATATCATCAAGCACCGTATCATCCATCTCCAAGAGAAAAAGAGAGAGAAAGAAAACGGTTACGTTTAGAGAAAGAGAGAGAGAAAGTAAAACGACTAGCGAGTTTCGCTATAGCCGCCGTTTCCCTCCTTCTTGTTAACGACTGAGTTTTATGAACCCTAGCCCAGTTGATGATGCATCTTCAATTTGTGTTCGTGTGACAAAAAATTATGGATATAGAATTTAATAATCATAAAAATCATGCCTTACTTTATTTAATTCCTTTTATTTATTTCTGACTCAATCTTCAATCCTATCTCCTAATTTCTGGTCAAATTTTTTATCGAAAATTAAATATAAAATCTGGTCAAAAAAGGATTAAATCCTATCTGAAAATTTAAATTTATAAGTGTTCATGTGTGGGACCCTCAACCTCGCACGTGTAATGGGTTGATATGGTTTTCATTTTCAAAATCTTACATGCCTTCTTTCAAAGAGTGCTTCAATGGTTTTATTTTTTAGCAAAAAAATCGTTATTTAAAAAAAATTATAATTAAATAACTGATCTGTTGTCTTAAAATACTTACATCACCCGAGAATGTTTAGATAAGATGATATAGATCTTTTTTAACTTAATCAATGTTTTAAAACTCTTATGAAAAGTTTTTTCTCCATTTAGATTTCACGAGGCTTAAGTGATTAACCTCCACAATCATGCACGCGAAAAATAATGATTTATAAAAAAAAAATACTTACATCGATTATTTAATAAATTTTAAAATTAATATTATATTATATTTGTGGTAGTGCGAGGATGAAGCATTATATCAAGTGTTTGTTCATTCTCTAACAAAAAAAAAAATTCAAGTTCTTGTTAAAAAAAATCACAAGTCACAACACAATGATGTGATTACGTTGATGCATTATTACTGCCGGCAAAAGTTTCCAAAAAAAAAAGGTTTCCGTTGACCGTTTTCAAATTTAAACGGCTCAATTACTCATTTATGATTATTCTTTTTTTTTTTTAAGAAAATTAATTATTATTCTTTTAAAAGTGTTTTTGATTTAATTGCTTTATACCTTTCCTTTCACAAGATGGATATGGGTCATTTCTGCAGGGTAACTAACGTAAAAAAGGAAGAAGAAAAAAACTTTTGATAGAACAATTTTTTGTAACAATTTTTTTATTGTTGATGCATTTTCAAAATCAAATTTAAACTCGTGGATTTGCATATTATATTTGAAATTTGGATCATCTAATCGAGACATTATTAAATTCTCCGTAAAAATGGTAATAATATAACTTTCTTTTCACCCAAATGAGAGTGGTTACTACATTCTTGATTTTGACTAGTTTTGGATCTTAACTGTTTTTTCTCGTATAAATAATTTATTATGTTCCTAAGAGTTTAGTTCAATTGGTATAGACATTGCATAATTATATATGAATTGGGCTCAAACTTTAGATACCTCACGTATTCATCTTAAAACATATATTTCTAATCATTAGGTTGTTTGAACCCGAATAAAATAAAAAATGTGTTGTCACCCTTTGGACAAATAGGACACTATTGCAATAAAGTTTATATTCAAGAGTTGTAACATTGCATTACTAGAATTTAAAGGTATGATTTAGTTTTTAAAAAAACTTGAACTTCAAATGTTTAATTCAGAAGAAGGTGTAAGTTTTCTAGGTTTCCATGCAAGGTGTTTAATAAGATAATCTAGGATATTCTCTCTTATATTGTGAACGGGTCAAGGTTTCTTATCTTTGATGCGAAGGAACTTAGAAGTTTTTCTTCATCTCCAGTTAGTGAGAGAGGTGCAAGTTTTTTGTGTGTCTGTAATGACGAGTTTAGAGAATCTCAATTTGAGTGAGGAAGATATATTGTCTTCCGATAATGTTCCTAACAACGTTGTTCGGGCGGATCCCACAATGTGCTTGGTTGTTATGTTCCTTGCGAACAAACCAATCAAGAACCATGTGATGAAAGAAAGAAGGGTTGTGCTAACTAGTGTCCTAATGGCACTTGTCATGGAAACTAAAAGTAGTACATTTGAATTGAATTGAATTCAACAGTATATTGACTTTTAAAAAGTAAAATTCATCATTTTCACTATTTTTCAATGCAATATTTCTACTTTTAACCAATTCCATAAGAGCACTTTTTAACATTTCCCAAGAAAGAATGGTTACTATCCGGAATGGAGGTTGCGATTAAGGAAGTCGATAAAGGTGTTGATGTATTCTAGTTCTTTCATTATGTGGATATGGGAATGGTGTTTAATGGAGGTTCATGATCTATGTTTACCAATCAAAATAACAATTAAGAAAATAAGAGATATTATAGGAAAATTCATTGGAGAATATGTTGCGTTGTTACAAAATAATATCCAATTTCTAGAGGATGTTCATGAGGATCTGAGTTAAAGTTGACGTTTGAAAAGAGGAAAGAAGGCGGGCATGGCGAATGGGAACGAAGAACATATGTAAAGATATTTTTAATTTTATGAATAAGACATATATGGTTGCGGTTGTAAATACTAGAATCACCCTAATCATTCAGAATATTTAGGATATAAATGGTGACATTGTTACCAACGATGTCCGAGAACCTATGATAAAACATGGTGGGGAGGCCATCAGGGCCAGGGGCAACAAAACAATTCATTTGGCTAATTGGTGTATGAACCTCTTCGGTTGTGAATCTTTTCTCAATAATGCCTTTCATACCACGAGAGACTATGTTCTTTATTGTATGGATAATCTCATTTGTATTCATGGTATTTATAGAAGAGAAAATGTCTTTGAAATAGTAGGTAAATACTATATAAATATTGTCTTCATCATTGATTTGGATTTCATCTCGATTCATAATAGAGGTCATCCCATTACGCTTTTTTCTACGAGAGACTTTTTGATGAAAAGTATTTGGTATTCTTGTTTCCTTCTCGAAGTCACCTTGATCCTTTTATAAGGTGTCCTGATTTGTCGAATGACATAATTTAGCAACAAAGAGACTCAAAACACTCATGAAATTGCATGATTAGGTATGGAAGTGAATTACAACGACTCGAATAAAAACAGTACAAAATGTTTCTCAAACACTACATAACTCTCCTAAATGACCTCTGATTTGTCTTCAAATGCAAAGAAAATAACTAAAAACATAGCCTAAAGTAACATATGATGCTCTGTTATCACAACCCCACACTTAAACCGTTGGTTGTCCTCAAGCAACAAAATAACAAAAAGTTACGGTTGACATAAATTTCAGAAGTTGAACATACCTTTGTGGAGATGACACTCAAATTGTTGCTCTTTTCCATTTAGAGACTTGACTAACTTACCACTTTATGCAAGTATAACAAACTTAGATAGAGAAATGATAGGGGCACACCCTCTAACACACTCCTCTAACACACTCCAATCATAAGTTGCCAAGTCATCCACTTTTTAATTCCTTTTACTTGTTACCGGTTCAACTTTATACACTATAATAATTTTTATTTGTTTGTATTAATATTTAGAATTTAGCTTTTCGTCTTCTTCTTCTTTCTATGTACTTCAACGTCACACTGAGACTCTCTAACCACCATGACTGTCTCTTTAAATCTAGGACTAAACAATCCAACTTGTAAAAAGATTACAACAATCCAAAGCACAAATCCATTAAAAACATGTTCCACCCAACTTTTGTTTGCTTTTAATACAAAAATGTTGAGAACAAAAAATTGAAATGGGTTTGTGATAGAAAAAGTGATTAACCAACATAAAAGATAACACTTTTGTCATGAATTGATGCTTTGCTTCTGCCAGGAATTGATTTATGCTTTAAAATACATTAAAAACCTCATTTAAGAAAATGGAACCCAAATCGAAAAAACAATTGAATTCAAATAGAAAATTTGTGAACTCATATCTCCAAAGGTCAGAAAAGATTGGGAGAAGACAATGGTGAACAGTGATCTGAGAGACAAACTGAAATTTGTGTTGTCAAGGAGAATACAACAATGTTATTGTATGTGTTTTACAAAAAAAAAATGAAAGAAAGAAAAAAGAAAAGAAAATTGGTACAGGTACAACCGGTTATCAGGTAACATTAATAAAAAAATGGGTGACTTGGCAACTTATGATTGGAGTGTGTTAGAGGAGTGTGTTAGAGGGTGTGTCCCTAACATTTCTCAACTTCCAACCACATTTAATTCCAAAACACACACATATGTATCTCCTGAAGTCAGTGGGGCTGGTCAAGATATTTGCACACATAAGCCGTAATGTAATTGTATTTTGCTATGAATTTGAAGCAGTTCTAAATGTTCATTTAAAGTCAACATTACCACACAGATAAATGGGTCTTTTGAAAGTTATACCATGGCTTAGTGTGTGACGTATTTAGGAAAGTAAGCTAACAAAAAATTTGGAGTTAGTTCCTAAGGATTTCCTAATTGAAATGTTTATTTACTCTCCTGCAACCTTCAACTTTGTGTCCAAATCAGAAATGACGAGGTGCTAACATTTGTGCCAAACAATAAACGGGTACTAACATAACTACTTTTTTTTCTTTTTCTTTCAGAGACCAAACTTTTTTATGTTTTATCTATATTTTGATTTTTTTTTCCATTCACAGCAAAGTTCTACTAATACCCCACCCCAAACTTACGACGTTGCTAATTCCAAAGAACAATCACAAACTTAATTTCAAATCATGACAAATATTTCACTAATATATCTAGCTCAAAATAAGACAAGCATATGTAACATGTACTTTTGAAATGATTTAGTCAATAGAATAACAAAGAAAGAATTAATGCATAGATGACCAAAGGGGTTTAGCAAAGGATACAACAATAATATGTCATGGTGGCTAGAAAAGGGCTCAAGGTACCAAACAAGTCTCTTGTGTGTATGATTATATAACCAATAATCCATAGATAAGGATAATTTTGTAAAGTTACTTATAATTTCGGAACAACTTTTAGGATGGAGAGAATCATTCTGTTTCTAGCTTTTATATATATTTTTGAATTAACTCAAACTTTTATCATTGTTTAGGGTATGTTTGTATTAAAGATTTAACCTTTCCTTTTTAAATTACAGAAAAATAAACCCTTAAATACGGAAAACCCATAATCTAAAGATATTATTGAGGAGAGAAAAAAGTCAATAGAAATAGAAATAGATGTAATCCTAAGAAAATGGATAAAGCCACGTGAAGGAAGTGGCAACAACCCTAAAACAAATACACCGAAAAAAAGGGGAGAGTGTAAATAAAAATGAAAAATGAAAAATAAAAAAGAAACGTAAGATTGGGCTCACGCACCGGAATATTCGAAACGGACGGACTATATGAGAAGACATAAGATGATTTCCCGAAAACTATATATACCTATCTTTTTTCATTCTCCTAAATTTGCCCTAAAACATATTTTCATCAGCCGCAACGCAACACAACACCATGTTTTCTCATCTCATCTCTACCAACACTCTCTTCTTCACTTTCTTTACTAAACACAAACCCCTCTAGGTTTTCTCTTCTATGCAATTGACTTTCATTTTTATCACGTGTCGGCGGCTCAATCACCTAAATTCATGGGATCTGAGGGTCTTGGTAGACCCTCACACTCCAATTCAATTCACTTCTCTAACTCCTCTTCTCTAATCCAAAATGGTTCGTTACTTCTTATCTTTACCCCAATTTCATTTTTCTATGTTAATATTGTTCTTTCATTTTATCTTTTTTACCCTTGTTTTTTATTTTTAATTACTATATACTTTTAGTCTCGCCGTCATTAGCTTCTGTATGTGCTATTTTGCTGATTAATTGACAAAACTATCAAACTTTATGAAAATTGAATAATTTATAATTTTCTTTGTTTTTTAAAGAATGTAAATTTTTTGATGTGATCAATTAGGCCTCGTAATTGTCGTTTCCCTTTTTTATAATTTTTTATGTGTTATTCTACTGTCTATGACCGGGATATTCATGATTTCAGCACATTCGTAACTGAAAATTAACCTATTCACGACTGATCCAAATGTAGTCAAGGACTGAAAATTAACCTATTCACGACTGATCCAAATGCAGTCAAGGACTGAAAATTAACCTATTCACGACTGATCCAAATGTAGTCAAGGTTCAAGATAGTGTTATTAACCCCCTTTGTCACTATCTGTATGTTAGATTTAACTAAAGTTTGAATTAGAAGTTGCATACCGACAAATCTTAGTTGTTATTACGCCATTTGGATCTATTTAACACTATCACTTCAAATTGAAGGCGTGTCCGACACTAATGCGAAACCGAAAACCGAAACATGGGGTTATATCTGTTTATTATATTTTCTCAAATTATTATAGGCGTTGAAGTGACACCAAATTATTATTACCTGTCTGTTAGATTTAACTAAAGGTTGAACTGTATGTTTCATACGGACAATATAGTTGTTATTATGCTAGTTGTATCTATTTAGCACCGACTCTTCAGATCACAGGCTTATCTGGCAGTCCACCATGTTAGTGTCATTTTTGTGTCCGTGGTAGTTAAGTGTTACGATTCTGTGAGAACTCTGCCAAGTGTTATTGGGTAGTGGTGGAGATGCTTACTTTCTCAAACAGTCGTTACTTTGACTGTTTTGACTATTCCTCGAGTACTACCCTCGGTTATCCGTTTCATGTATATTGCAGCAGTTGAATTATCCATTTTACGAGGTTTAGCTTACTAATGACAGTCTTCTTAACTTTAGAGATATTCGTCATCTTTTTGTTTTATTATCATTATTGCATAATCTTATTCAATCAATGTTGTTGTGCCAGATGTTGCAAATATGAAAACGTCTGCCGAGTTTTCCTCCTGCAATGAATTTCTAAAGACTCAACCATGTAAGAGTTCCAATCAGTTTCCTCATCTCAAGGGTGAAGATTTGTCGAAAAATAAGCTCAGCGGTGATGGAAAAAGTTGTGCTCTAATTACTTCCACAGTGGAAGGTGTATCATTACAACGAAAATCTGCAAAATCTAACAGGACTAACAGTTCATGTTCAAAAAGGCCGCGGATGCCCCAATTAGATGATTATACGAACCCTAATGGAACTGAAGAGTTAAAGGATAGTTTCGACAGGCTTGGATCACATAATCTGAAGTGTTCTTCTCCAGGTATTATTATTTTACTCTAACAAACAATCTGTGGCTTTCTGTCTACATGCTCCTAACTTGTTTTTCCTTGATTTTCTTTTGGCACAGAGAAAGGTCAATTACCAAAGCAGAAGGGAAATAATAGCAAACGTGGTGATAAGAAGAACTTTAAAGTCCCTTCTTCAAAGGCTAAATTTGAGTCATCCTCTATGAAAATGGCTACATCAAACTTCAATTCTGCCAGTGGAGGGAACACCTTTTTTGGTATGTAATGTAATTATCAGGGGCATTGTTCTCTTTTGTTGCAAATCTCCGGCATTCATATTGTGATTGAAAATGAATGATTTAGTATATAGCCGCACCACAGACTCATTATAACCCTTTTTTATCTGATTTATGAGTTTGTACTTCATAGCATTAAGTATTCAAGCTATTTGACGATTCAGGTCATCCCGTTTAATGTTTGGGCAAAACCTATCTAAAGTTGTCTAATTGACTATTGCTTGTCTAGGTCAATTTTTTTCTTCGAAATATAAGGAAGTTCAAAATACATATGGGGATTTCTTTTTAGGAGTGTTATCAGTCCTGGATAGCGGCCGACCCCAAAAATGCTATAGCAGGATAGCAAAGAGCGGGCCGGCAGCTATTTTTAAATATTTTATACAACTTATATAATTTATTTATATTCATGAAAACTGATCAACGGGCTGCAACTTAACAGTGAGAGGGTGAAAAATGACAGTAGGAGTGAAACAGAATGAGAGAGGAGATGGGAAAAATGCTATTATGGTATTTTTTTTAACTGAAAAAAAATCCCAACTTACCCAGTCAAAAAGCCATAACAGGTCTGTTTTCCTCACATGCTTATCCAGCTTAAGAGCTACCAAACTTGTTTATATTGCTTTTAAGAGATGCATTTTAACCACTGTATTGTTACAGTAATGCCTTGTTTTCTCCTGAAGTTATCACTTCTTCTACTATTTTCCAGGAATCTTGAAATCAGTGTCATTTGAACTGTGTTATTTATGTTTAGTTATTTTCTCTCGTTAAACCTCAGAATGTCATTTATTTTGGTTTAATTATAACTTACAGTATTAATCCGAGATTACTCTTTATCCAAGCATTATCAAAATAATGGCATCGTAAATATGATATTATGCCAATAATGTGTTCTGATCTTTCATAGCATCATCAAGCTACAACTCCAAGTAACAAACATGCTCTTTTGTTTATTGATTCTTAGTTTAAGGCTGACATTATCTACCTGAATGCTTTTTTTTTTTTTTTTTTTTTTAATTTGTTGCTGCAATTACTGAGTGGAGTAGCTTAAATTAATTTCAGTGGATTTTTTGGAACTGTTTGCTAGGTTTTTATGGTCTGAAACATGATTTTCATGATGTCACAAAGCTCATGGATGAGCCCCCGTTAGATGAGCTCCTTAAGGGCACATTTGACTCCCCTGCTAGAAGCAAAGATAAAGGAAAGAAAGCATCGAATAACAATGAAAGTTTTTTGAGTTCAGTTAGAAAGGCTTGCTCTATCATTCAGTTCCCCAAACCTGTTCAGTCTCAAAATATGGAGATGGATTACTCCTCCAGCAAGAAAATGTCCATTTGCCAATTTAGTCCAGTTTGTGCATTAGAAAACGTTGCTAATGAGGATAAAGACCAGTCTAGCTCAACAGATACGTCTTCATGTCAGAAGGTTAGTATGGAATGGTTTCAAGTATACATTCAGTTTCTGCTTTGGTAAAATAAAATTTGAATTTATTGGACTGCTCTTGAAGGCTGCACCATCGTATTTGATTTCTTTGATCACTAATAGGAACTTACTGCTTGTGCTTGGCCATTTATGCTTAATTTAATTTACTTCTACTGACAATTGATCTCTATGTAATGTTACTGTTAATGTGATTTTGTACTTACTAGTGCTTGACATCCAGGATCCTTGTAGCGAAACAGAATGTACAGCTAGTCCGCTTGAATTTCCGTTGTGTCAACCTACGGATGTATTAGAACGGATCGCACTACATCCCTTCCGAGATTTTGAGTCTTTGCTGATTGATGTCTCCAAACTTGCGATTAGTACAAAGAATAGTAATGATCTACGTTCAGGCAAGCAGGTATCTCGTCGAGCAAGCTTGCCATCCTTCCCATGGTCACATGCTTTTGGTGGCAATTGTAGAACTAGTTCTGACACGCCTAAGTTATCAACAAGTAGAAGCACGTGCCAAGGTAAATGGGCAAGGACAGGTCTCATTGCCAGTTCTACAGATATTGACCGCAGTTCGTTCACAAACTTCGATTCATTTAGTTATGATCAGAGCCTTGTTCCCTCATCTGGAAATCCAGAAAACAAAGCTTTTCAATCTTTGTTAGCTAATCTTCCTTTCCGTCAATTGGATTCTTTGTCTCCTGTAACATGTTCTAAAGATTTTCAGGTTAATAAAGGTAATAAAAACTTAAACTTCCTAAATTTTGAACTCTATATCTACTTTTTCTTTGGGTGAACTCCCCAACTTTGGTGCACGTGATCATAGTAGTTATCCCGTATACTAAAGAAACACAATTAAATGGAATCAACCTATTTTTCCATCAACAACATCAGTCCATTTTGGATGTCCGACAAAAGATATAAACTGAGAACTCCTATTCCTGTTTCTTTAGTGTAGAGGGACTAATATGATGGCACATGTCAAGGTTGAGGATGTAACTTTCCATTTAGTCGTCTCCCTCCCCCTCTCGCTTCACTTTCTCCCTTTTGGAGTCATCTAACAGATATCTATCCTGAAAATGCAGAATTTGGAGGCCAAGCTGAAACTAAAGAAAATGGTATGATGTTATTGGGTAAAACACGTTTTTTGCAATTGGACACTTGTTTGAATATTTCTGTACATGGTGTTTTATTTTACCTAGATAGGTTACTGAAGTTGCTTTTATAGCAATACCTCCTGCTTAACATTTGTGTTTGCAACAGATGACCGTAGCCCAACAGTATTAGCTGCTGCACAAACTCTGTGTGAAATTAAAACTCATCCACTTCGGCAGAACTCAGATGGAATTTTAAGATGGCAAAGGAAACCTGTACACAAGGCCATGAAAACTTGCTATTTTAAATCAAATGAGAAACTTGAAGACTCGCCTTCAACGTCAGTTTCACTGGTTGGATCGAACATGGTGGCTAGGAGTGTGGAGCAGATAACGACCTCAAAGAAGCCAAGGCTTTCCACAGTCGAGAATAAGAATAGCGGTCACTCCAATAATGTAAAGAAAGGAGCCTGTCCGTGGCCCACATCAAAATCAGGTAGATCATTACCCCGTACACTAGTTAGGGACTCGGTTGTAGAAAACAAACGTACAAATGCGAGCATCACCAAGCAGCAACATTGTACGATGATGCCCCCACCTCCAAGGGATTTGGATAAGGCTTATGATGGCCAACATCATCTCGGAAAATTAGTATTGATGGATTGGAAAAGGGGAAGGGACAAGTCAGATTGATCAACCATTATTGACTGTAGACTCGTCAGCAGCTAGGAGCTGTTGTGTGATTAGCAAATGTTTAGATTATTATTGAAAAGGCTGCTCTTTGTATATATTTATTGTTATGTTGTGACCGCAATGAATTTGTTGCCAATCTCTTGTCCAAAGGCAAACATGATTCAAATGTTGTAACATTAAAAGATAAAGCACAGGTGTATAAAACAGCATAATTCATTGCTTATTCTGTGATTTCGTGGGTGCGTGTCTGTTATGAACTGTATCTGCTATTGCCAGCTTATAGAAATAAGGCACAGCGATAGAATACATTTTTAGTGCAATATATACCCCTTGGTAATGCTTGTGGTGATTTGTGGGTTACTTGTATGGAATTATAACAATCAATTTTCATTCTTTTGCAACTACTTTGGTCTAGCACAAGTAATTGAAAATTTTGGAATACAAAGTTCAAATCCTTCTCGTAAAAAAAACAGGACTATTGCAATTGTTTTTCTTCTTCCTATTTAAAATGCTCTTCAATGGTATGCGAGATACATAAAAACAGAATTGGAAATATATTATTATTACTCATGAAGTGTGTTATGTAAACATCTGATCAAGTACTAAAACAAGTGCCATAGCAAAACCAGGATCAAACCCTGGATGAACAACTAACTGAAAAACTTCAATCCCAAAAGACACGTCTTTTGTATTGGTCTCCTTTCTCTTGAGTTCAGCTACTGCTCTCTTGCTCTCATCCAACACCTTACACGTTCTTCGTGCATAGGAACCTTCAACCGTAAATGCCGCTTGTCGTTTATCCGAGTCAGAAGCTACACGGTGCACATATGCCTGAACATTGGTATTGCCGTTTAAAATATTTACACTCTTCCTTACACAACAAACTGGACTCTTTCTTGACCTTTCCAACTTGCCTGTTTTTCTCGTACTATGGTTCCCAGTTTCTCCTTCATACACAAACCAACTATCTCCTAATCCAAGCTTCTGCAATCAAATCACAACATGTCATTTTTTAATTTAAACTATAAAAGAGTGTTGAATGTTGTTAACAAAACACAACCAATCTTATGTACTATCAAGCAAGGCTGAAAGCAGTAAAAGCATAAGAAAGATTGATACCCTTTGGCGGCGCATAGAGAGAAGAGAGTTTCCTGAAGCATCCATAAGAACAACTTCATGGGGGTGCAAGGAGTAATTGTCAACACGATACACAAGGTTTCCACATGAATCTATGACTGTGAATCCTTTACAATTAATTACAAGGGATTTTTTCCAAACTGTTAGTGATGATGATGTACACAAACTTCCTTCATTTACAATAGGATATCTCTTTCTCTCCAAATTATGCTCACCTTCATTTTCCTCATGAACTACTGCTCTTGACAAAAACTTGAACCTAGGAAACACCCTCATAGATATGAGATGTTTTTCTACACTTCAACCTTTGTGTGTTGTGATCTTAGTATTTAAGAATGTGTTGATGGCTACTTAGCTAGACTATATGTTTCAGAGGATCATTCCCTAATGTTTATTGTATTATAATATTATTTATTTATTTATATAGCATAGCGGAGCAGCAATGTATGCGTGTGTGTTCACACATATCGCGTTTTTTCTAAGGTAAAAATGAGTACTAAGATGACGCACGTTGGTCCACAAATTATGCTCATAGGGTGGACTAAGCGGTTAAGCACACGGGATTTTTTTGGAAGCAAGAAAGAAGAATAGACACGGAATGTTGAATAGGACCACATGCATTGTGCTTCTTTTACCTATTTTAACGTCTTTCTTTTTTTACAACTTGTAATTTAGAAACATAAAAGGAGCTTTAAGAAACAAGTTGAGGCATATAAAGATGGCTAAAAGACTAATGTGTAGCTATATAGAATAATTCTAGGTGTTCTGTCAAATAAAAATTCTAGGTGATCATCATTTGATGATTTGTTCATATTTATTTGGATTTTTCGATGAGTAAGGAATCCCAAAATTAATTAGTGAAGGGATCAACTATGAAAGTTAGAATAAGCGTTAATAATAAGAACTCTAAAAACTACTAACTCTACAATGATAAAATTTACCCATGTTATTGAGATCGTTGGATCTATCGAGAGATCCAAAATCGAGTTATGGAAACTAATTGTTTAGACTTCAAGTTTTAAGGAATTGTTCACTTTGGCTTTATAATGAGTACTCACAGTTTCTAAATTCTTTTTAGCATCTATTTTTAAGTGTATGTTTGGTGAATGGAGAAATCACCGGTACAAAGTCTCATTGAGAGAAGCTACAAATAATAGTTTTACAATTTTAGGGTGAAAAGAGTAGCAAACGTGAGGCAACGATGGTCCACCGGGTAACCAAACACAAGCTAAGTATATAAGACTCTTTGGGGTATTAGAACAGTAGCCCCTAATTTGAAGTTAAAGAGCTATAGCATTTGTTGGTCCTTGAGCATGATTTATGTTTGACCTCTACCTTGCATGTCAATGTTCCGATCTCAAGTCACAATATTGTTTTTGAGGTATTGTCCACTTTGTGTCTTGTGTATGTCTCCACAGTTTTATCATTTGTAAAAGACGTCCGTAGAATTTAGAGTATAAGTATTGTTTATAAACTACTCTTAATTTCAATTCTCAAACAATGTCAAGAAAAAGGACTAGATTTAGCGTGTGTTTGGTTGTAAGGTGAGGATAATTGATTCTGTAGAACTGATTTTGGTCTGACTAAAAAAGAACCGTGTTTAGATACATGCATATAAAAATGAGGTGAATTATAAATTGGTGTGTGAAAATCAATTCTTCAATAAAAACTACAAATTCTAACTTCAAAGAATCAATAATAGAAAAAGAATTAATTCCACTTAACAACATTCAAATATGTGAGATTCAATTCTACACCTTAAAATTAATCTTGGTCGGAATAACCAAGTGAGGATCTTATAGAAAGAAATTAATAAGTTGAAAACTGTTTCCCAAAAACTAGAAAAAGGGAAATTACAAATTCAACAAAGTGACATAGACATCTATTAATATAATAAGTTGGTCTTATATTACGATTAAACCAAGAAAAGAACTGTGTAAGAGAGAGATATTTCATGAGATTCAACAAGAAAACTATTGAGAATCCATTGAACAGTGACACGTGGGTGGGGCGGCAAGGTATAATAAAAATTCGAAACACTGTTATCTTGCTTTCAAAGGTTCTTTTGCTAATGATGTTTCTTGGCTAAATCCACCACTGTCTACTGTCTGTAATCTTTGGAAAGAGACGGAAATCGGAACATTAGAATGAGATCAAATTTGTACTATTCTAACTTTTTTTTTTTTTGGTACAAGTAGTATTCTAACTTTTAAACCACAATTTTGTGATTAAATCAATTTAATTTCAGTGCCACACAAAAATAAAAAGAAGGGCATAATGTCAAGAAAAGATGAAGTGGAGTGACCGACCACAAGGACTTCAACCTTCAGTTGGGTCCAGATGCAAATTCCACGTGATATATCTGCAAATATTTCAAGCAGAGTGGACCTTATGCCGTAATTTTTACAATGAAAGCAATGCAACTTATCGAGTAATTTCTTCAACCAAAACTATTTTTTGTACTCTTGTTTCTTTATTTCAATAATTTTTCGTAAAAAAAAAAAAAAAAAAACTGTCTTAGTTTCTTGGTGATATTTGTATTTTAAAAATAAACTCTAATGCCCTACTCACAGTCATAACTACGTCCTTTTCTTCAAAACAAATAAAAATGACATAAGCAAGCTCTCAAACAAAAGCCAGTAGCAGTTGCAACGTTACATTACAAAATTGACTTTCATAAAAACAGAGAAAGATAAATAAAAGGAGTTGAAAAAAGAGAAGCTTATAAATAGTTATGGTATTGTAGGAAAACAAAATATTTTATTGGTATCGTAATTTGTAAAATAAAATATGAACGTCTACAAGTCTTGATTCAACCGAAAAAAATGTCAAAATTACGAGGCCGGACGTTGCGATCGGAGTTTGAACCTCAGTCCCTCTACTTATATGTGTAAGTTTCAATAGTTATTTGTCATTTCGTCTATCTACCAAAATAAAATAAAAAATATAAATGAGACCATTACTGACTTACATATTGTAGGACTAAAAAGTAGTTTGCCCTGACATAAAATTTTAAACTATTTTTTCAGGTAAACTATAAGCGTGCCCCTCTGTGCTGCTTATGTGACCAACACAACGAGATAATTGATCGTTTATTCATGGATTGTGAATGAGTCAAAACAGTATGGGTTCCCATGACACTTTAGTGATTGAGTTTTGAAGGAGGATAATTGGTACCGGCTATTATGAGATTTGGAAAGCGAGGAATAACAAATGTTGAAGGCGTGGACATGCAATGACATTAGTGTAGAATCAGACTCATCTAATGTCATTGCCGCAATTAACGATTCACAACATAGATATCTTAGAGCAATAGTTGAAGATTGTAAAAGGCTAACATAAGTTTGAGTACTTTAGAATTTTCATATATTCGTCGTGTTGTTGCGAATTAAGCTGCTCATTTCTTTGAAATACCATTAGAACGAATGTTGTAACCACTATCAATATTTTTTACTTGCTAAATCTTCAATTTTTTCTTATGAGCCTTGGATAAAGTAAAGTTGGCGTCTCTGACATTGGTAGGTGTAAGTTGTAACAATATCCTCCCCAAGTAACCTTATTTTGCAGTAACACAATTATGCAGAAACATAATTTATGCAGTAGTCAAAATGCAAACTAGCTTTTTGCTAAAACCAGAAATGCTGAAAATAACATAGCAATAGAAAATATTGTAGAACAACCCATAAAGAGAATTTAACACCACATTTTCATACAAAATCTCACGGTATATGTACCAACTATGAGAATTTAACATTATATCTTTATCCAAAATCTTAAAATATTAAGTACCGACTTTGATACCAGGGTTGGTCATGAAAGCAGCTCAGAATATCATTCACAAATGAGTTAGACATCACACCTTAATCCAAAATTTTAAAACATTACGTATATGAATTTTTTTACTTATAATTTGTTGAACATTCACTTATTTATATGATATGAATATGATGGGACTTTATATATCAACATAGTATAGTAAATACATAAACTTAAATTAACAGGAACGAGATAATAAGAATTGTGGACACAAGAATTGATCATGGGGTTCAGACCAAAATTGATGACTAACATATCCAAAGAGCAGCTCATTCAACATCAATCAAAGAATTCAATTTCTGTTACTAGAAAAACCCCTGGTTCTTGTCCCATTTAATGCTTAAGATGAAAAAAGAAAAATCAACAAAGAACTCAAGTTTTCTCACAAATCCTTAATCCCTTACTCTGATTTTTTTTCTTGATCCTCTCTTTTCTCTCAGCAATAGTCTTTCCTTAACTTTCTTCTCTTTCTCGTTCTGTTATGTTTCTTTTCATTGATTATGCTTCATTTGTTAACCCTTTTGACTCTTTATTTATCACATTACTGATTTCTCACACGTCTTATTGATTTCAGATTATATAATCTTAAAAGTATAAAACACACTTCTAAAGTCCAAACCATCCAAAACACACCAATTTTCAGATTTTTTATAATCTAAATAAGATGAGCACGAATATTTATGTGTGAGATAAGAAATTGTCAACCTTTTTTTTATAACCTTCTTTTTATAATCTTTATTTGCCAGCTTGGTATTTTTTGCTATTATTTTTTTCATCCTATAAGATTCTCGTGTTCCCTATTCGGATTCTAAAATCTAAATTTTTTTAAAGTGTTTTTATGCCGTTAGAATTATATAATCTGAACAAAATAGGATACGCGAGAAATCAATAGGGTTGAAAAAGAAGAAGATAGTATTTTTTTCTTCCAAGGAATAATAAACCCAGCATAAAAAAATAAGCCCAAACTTAAGGAAGATCAAAAGGCCCTTGTCTTTGATTTACGAGTCACACCCCACCTTTATAAATTACTAGTATAATGCTAAAAGGTTTTCAAAATTTGTTTTATGAGACTAGTATTTAATATGAACCCTGTCCAAGTTAGTCCAATTTTTGTTTTGTTATCGTCAAACTTAATGAGACACGTGGAAGAACAAATCTGTTAGTGCATGAATGCTACGAATTACAATGAGGACTATTTGCTTGAAGACGTGTATATGGATCCTTCATCCCCCCTTTACCCTATGAATTAAATCACGAAAGACATCCACTCTGAACGCGTGGACTAGGATTATAGAAGGACCTTTCCAATTATGCATGCATACCTATATTTCTTCAAACTCCATTAACAACCTAAGTCAAGGTCAACACCAATTCCATGACTCTTTATGCATAGTTCTCACCTCATTGTCTTGCTTTAGTCTTAGCGAATTTGCTCATCCAACTTTCTTGTTATTGTCTGTTACTACTCATCTTTTCCTTGGAAAAGAAAAAGATATCCAACATTTTAATTTTGGACCTACAAGACCAAGAGAAGCCTTATCTATGTTTTTTTTTTCTTTCCCTTTTTAGACTTATTATTGAAGACTTTTGGTATCCCAAATTCCCAATAATGCTTTGCAATTGCATGGCGGTAATAGTTCACTTTTGAACACAATGCATCTATCCGTTTTTTTTAAGCAACGATGCAATGTTATTTAACGTCCATTTCCTTCCATCGGGTTATAGTAAAAGAATGCCGATGTGCTCTTTGTTAACCGTTCTTTTATTTTGATTTTCTTTAAAGTTTTGTTAATCATTGAATGGGTTTCGAAACTAACGGTTCAAGCTTTTCCTTGTAGCATCATTACCTATCCAACTTTTATGCCTGACTTACTCTCTCTGTTTTTTTTTTTAAGGAGAATGCACCGGTACTCTAAGGGCAATGGTTAAACATCTAAAACAAATAAGTTTTGATGAAAATATTGTGTAATCATTACTTTATCAAATATAACATTTTATATTTCCAAGATAAAATTTCTATTTGTAGATTCTTTAACCATTACTCTTAGGACACTGGTTAGCAAGACCCTTTTTTAAATAACTCATTCAAAAACACCAACGATTCAACTAAACAATTCGTAATGTGGATTATCTGAATTTTTTTTATTTATTGGATCATCTTTTTCTATTAGGTAAGCAAGTATTGTCTAAACCAATTATGATTTTAGTTAGAGTTAGAGCATAAAGTTGTAGTAACAAAATATCTATTTCTATTTGTAAATAGAATAATAAAATTTGAATGGTGGAGCTCCTCCCGGATTTTGTTCTTTTTTTTAAGATTCACCTAAATAAATTTCTTTGCTTCTTTTACAAGGAACAATAAGTACATGACTGTGACATGGAAAAAGAATTAAGTTAGAGAAAAATATATAGATTTAGTGAACAGGTGAGGTGGAGATTCTAGAATTTGTCAAAAAAAAAGGGGGAATTCTAGAAGAGTATCACGCAAAAGGGTCAGAGAAGTCAGGGATCCACCAAATGCCTTCAAGTCAGATGCTCACCAACTCCTATCCTCCCAAAAGTTATAGCCTTATAGGTAGAGATTCTTTCTTTAAAAAAAATGAAAAGAAAGAAAAAGGTAGAGATAATAAAAAAAAAAAGGACAATTTTTTAATTTCTTAACACATTTGCCTGTTAAGCAAAGACTATGGTAGGAGACTTATTTTTTATAAAATGAATGTCAACCATTAGATATATTTGTAAATTTTTTAATGATTGAGATTTGCAGGTTTTGTAACCTCTTAGGATTCTATTTTTGAGTGGCTTTCAAAAACCTGCAATGAAACTAACAAAATAAGAAAAATTAGAAGGAATTATATGTGAAGTTGAAAGTGGAAAATGAATTGATCATGCTCTAGAAAAGGAATTGGCTCAGAACGATCTTAATTCTTCAAAGTATGCTATATCCGATGAAAACAAGCAATTAGCAGGCATATTCATTCTCTATTTCTTCAGATTGCGGTGATAGTTTTTGAGGTACTTTCTAGACTGAGATTTGCATCACAATTAGCTTTTAATATATTGTTGGAAGAAATAAATTGCGACGATCACACAGCAGAACGTGCCAAGCAATTGTCCATTGGCCTTGTGTGTGGTAAGAATCTCACTGGAGATTTTGGGTTCAGTTGTTCCATCCCGTGGAAGCAAGACACAACATTAACATTAGTAGTGTTCGTGTCCCACCGGGTGTGCTTCTACTTCTTTTTCTTTTGAAGCCTTCAAGGTGTTTGATACAATTCTTAGATCAGGAATTTTGTTAATTGGTGTGCTTGTGATTCACGGTTCATCTCCAAATTGAATTTCGGTGGACGGTTGTGAGTGCCGGCTTCAACGCAACATCATTGGTTTTTGCCCGATTCAATATTCTGCTTCCGATCACAGCCGCCATGTTTGATTGGCAGGCTGAGATGTCTTCTCTTGCAATCGCTTCCAAAGTTGCAAGGGTTATTCCGCCGCCTGCACCTTCTGTCTTGCCGGTTGTTTCTTTTGCACAGGCTCTCACGTCCTCGACTAAGACCGCCCCCAATGCTAATTTGCCGAAGCCAACAATTCTTGGGGAAACACTCAGTATCAAAATCACACAAGACCTATATGAATGTGGAATGAATTTTTGTAAGACTAACCTACGGGGGCGTCTGGTTTTAAACAAAGGAGAGAAGTCCTACTCTACAAAGGAAATTGAATCGAAATTACAGAAGCAATGGAAGACTGCAGGAGCCTGGCGCATGATGTCCCTGAGAAGAGGGTATTACGAATTCTTCTTTGCTTCAGAGATGGATAAGTGTAATGTCTGGGCAATGGGTACATTTACCTTAAAACCAGGTGTCCTTAGGATTTTCGAGTGGTCCAAGGATTTTAATATGCACACCCAGCGAAACACTCACGCTCAGGTTTGGATTCGTCTGCTAGAACTACCGCAGGAGTACTGGATGGAACAGACTCTCCGGGAGATTGCAAGTGCGGTGGGCATTCCTCTTGTGATCGACAATGCAACGTCAAAGCGATTGTTTGGACATTATGCAAGGATTCTAGTCGATATAGACTTCTCTCGTAAGATTTTTCATGAAATTGTTGTCGAGAGGAAAGGATATGCTTTCCCGGTTGCGGTGGCTTATGAATGGATGCCCGATTTCTATTCTCACTGTCAGAATATCGGGCATGATGTAACTGTCTGCAAAAGATTGTACCCTAGGAAGGAACCAATAAAGGAAACATCAGCTGTCAAGGAACAAATAACACTTGGGAAGAAGCAGGTACAAATAACGAAAGCTAAATGGATTCCAAGGACTGACAACCCTTCAGGTATAGGCTCCTCCCTGGCTTTTGGCGCAACACAAACCATTACTCCAGAACCGGTTCTTGTGGAAGAGGAAAGGGAAAGAAATGATGAACTTCAGTATGATATACATGTTTTCGGCCATAAAGAAACAGAAACAGCAACGGCTTCATTGCAAATTGAAACAATTCAGAACCAAGGGGAAGCAATTCCGATCCAAGAAGAAACACATGATGCGCAGAAGGAAGTAGTTCCTGTCAGATCAGAGGCAGTGACCACGGTTTTACCGACTCATATGGTAATCTCTCATATTCCTGTACTCCAAAAGAATAATTTTAGTATGCCTCTTAAGAATGTTTTCGATGAGATAATTGAAAATAATATCGAGGGGAATTATATGCCTGTTTTATCTCCCGTAGAAAATACACATCTTGATATCAGTAGCATTGTGGCCCCGGATAATGCTAAGATTGATCCGGTGCTGCAGAAGGACTTAAACTTTATGCAGACTTGGTTGGCAAAGGCAGCAGAGACCGAAACACCATTTATAGAGGTTGTTTCCAAGTCATAGAAAAAAAAGAATTTACAGACTTTATAGAAAACTTCACTCAGAACCCGATCTCGACCACCATTCAATTGAATATATTATGGGAACATCTGAGGAATCGGCAACAATAATTCTCGGCTTGTGTTTGTTGTTTCATGACACAGTGTGGTTCTGGAGAAATTTGTTGTTTCATGACACGGGGTTGTTCACTTTGTTGCCTCCATCTTTGGGGGAAGATTTTGCTAGGGACAGAATGAGATCCGAACTTTATTTCCTTAATTACTTATGTTCCTAGTTTTCTGTACATATTTCTTTTTCTTTCAAGGATATTGGCTTAGTGCCCCCTCTTTGTAATTTTTTTCCTTTTTTTAATAAAATTTACGTATTGGAAAGGCGGTAGAGGATGGGGGAATCTGTTGGGTGCCAACCTAGTTGGGATGCTTCAGATTCTCTCGGATACCCAACCTTTCTCTTGGCCTTATCGAAAAAAAATAACTTTAAGATAACATAATATAAAATCTATACATTTGATTAAAAAAGTTTTTTATTTCACCGTGCTTGGCACAGGTCACTATACTAGTTTTTAGTGATTTTAGTCAATTTTTTAAAATTATGCTTTTAGTGTTTGTTTTATTGAGGGCCAATTTATAAGTTTGAAACGGGGCCTTCAAATCGTTTAAGACGGCCCTGAACCCAAACCTTAAAACCTCTATAGGATGTACTTAGGGTTATTAAAATTGATTTATGATTTATGAATGTTCTTTCTATATTGTTGTTTGCATGCTAGAGAATCAGTGTTCTAATTATTGATTTATTTTACAAATTCTGTTTTGGGTAGATTTAGAAATAGTAGTATGGTTATTATTATGTTTTTCATGATAGACTATTTATATTTGTTATGTAAGAAGAGAATTAGTTGTTATTAGATAAATTATGTGTTTGATTTAGGGTACATAAGAGATAAGAAAAATTTGGATTTATATAAATTAAATTGAGAAATTAGAAAAAATAATATAACTTGTAAAGTTCTAATTTTGTGATAAAAATATTGTTCTAAAATGTTTTGTAATGTCTCTCTTCATGTTTCTTTTTTTTTTGGTCAAGTAGTCTAGCGGCTGGAGAAATTCACCTTAAAGGTGAAATAGTGGGGTGACCGGGTTCGAACCCCGACCCCTGCATACATAATGCATTATCCCTTACCAAGCGAGCTAAGCTAATAGAGACCTCTTCATGTTTCTTTATTATATTTTGTAGTGATTATGTGTGATTTTATGGGCTTTCATAATTCTTAGTTCAATATTAGTACAATGTACAGTTTCACGAGTTATATCTATAAATAAGCATTACATAAATATTATTATATGACATTATAATTATAAATGCTCTAGCTCATATGAAGTGGTTACAAATACATTTACTCATATGTCTTAGTAAGTATGTAAACACGATCGCTCTGTCACAGAAATAATGTTGTTTTCGACTTTATGTCACAATTCAACAAGCCGAATATTTAGTATGCTCAACTTCACATGCAATGGCCAACTTCTTCAAAGAGAGGGATGGAGTTTTTTTTGGGAAAAGGAGTTGATCAAACATGGAACTTGTTCCCTAGATAAATTTTCTCAAACTGACTACATGAGATTAGCTTTGAGTATATAACAAAATGTGAATTTGCTAAAGCTAACTTCTCAAACAAGGTGGTATCGTGCCTATTAATATTCAAACATATAGTCTAGTGGATATTGTCAAGGCAGTAAAAGTTGGTAGAAATTTTTTTGAATTTGGAATCTTGTGTAATAAATCAAGGTCAAAGATATTTGCTCTTGAAGAAATCAGGGTATGTCTGGAGACTGATGGAGTTCTACACAGAGATTGGTTGGAAGTTAATTGTAAAAGTATCATTGCACTACCGAGTTGATAAAGTTGGAAGTTAATTGTATATGCATGCTTTATGATTTTTTAATAATTTTTGTGTCATTTGAACCGGAATGACATTCCGATCTCTTGTTTGAGGATATTGACTACTAGTATCTCTCTTTAAGGATCTTTTCGTTTTTATGAAACTTTAAAAAAATATTAATTTCAAAGTTGAAATTGTTAGATGCATGGAAGGTTTATTCCTACAAAACAAAAGATAGTGATTGAGAAAATTATTAATTAAAGTGGCACTACTTACAACCGTTAATAACAAGAATAACCTTACTTTTCCTCTAAAGAAAAGAATAATCTTACTTTGATATATGCAACATATCATTGTATATATTTGTATCACTCTGTATAGAGCTAACTATATAAAAATGTATATATGAATTATAATTGGCTTAATTTTTTTATATGTGTAACCTATAAAAATGAAATAATTGTACAAAATAAAGAAAAAAATTGGATACATAAAGGGAAATTTTATATATAAATATAGATAGTAGATCACCGTGTATATTAGTACCACCATGTATACATGGCTAACACCTGACTAAAACCATTACTGAGCCAATTCCAGAGCTTAAGGATCACCGGGCATTGAAAAAATAAGTGAGCAGAGGTCTCAGCGTTTATATGACAAAAGTGACAAACAGAGACAATAACGGGATGAAAACCTTCGCCGTCGAGGTTGTATAACGGTTTCTATCTGTAATTTATGTATGACAACGGACGAGTCCTTCGACCATCTATTCCTTCGATGTCCCTTTGCAACGAGTATTTAGTGCTGACTGGGAGCTATTCTTCATATACCCTTTAATTTGGTCTCTTTTGCGGCCCTTCTCAGCTCCGTGCCACAAAATTGTTCCTCACAGGTTCGTGACATTTTTGTGGCCTCGGTGGTGCACACGCTTCATGGCATATGGCTGGCCCGTAACTCTTTACGGTTCAATAACCAAACGATCTCCCTGCATTCGACAAAGGTGCGTCTTCAAGCTGCTATTAGTTTTAGTGGTAATATTTCTACAGGGAAATGTATTGCTTCGGATGGTTATATTTTGGATGTTCTATCGATTTCTCCCCACAACCGACGTGTTAGTGATTTGATTTTGGTACATTGGAAGGCTCCATCGGCTCCTTGGATCAAAGTGAACACTGATGGCTCCCTTGTTGGCACTCATGCGGCCTGTGGAGGGCTGTTCCGGGATCACCGTGGTTCCCTTTTAGGAGCTTTCGCTTGTAACATTGGTTTGTCGACGGTTTTTTATGCTGAGATATATGGTTTTCTTCTTGCTTTGGAGTATGCTGCTCAACACGGCTGGATGAATGTTTGGTTAGAAAGTGATTCGACAAGTGCTCTGCTGGTCTTTAAGAATCGCTCCTTGGTTTCGATTTTACTCCGTAACCGTTGGCATAACGCTTGTAACAAAGGTATACAGGTCATTACTTCTCACATCTTCAGGGAAGGAAACTGTTGTGCCGATTTGCTGGCTAATCTG
>Ga0315915_1002327_pt1 | contig 23900 bp, 17 predicted proteins | sample MpolbnodulesMG_FD_207738 | JGI IMG/M metagenome (GOLD analysis project Ga0315915, IMG submission 207738) | Medicago polymorpha root nodule microbial communities from Los Angeles, California, United States - branched nodules | ecosystem: Host-associated > Plants > Roots > Nodule | place: USA...
CACACACACACAAACACAAAATAAAGTGATTTTCACATAGATCTATGTTTCTTTGTAATTTTGTTGTCCGAGCGTTGTGTTGTGTTGTTAGTCGTTTGATGAGTTATTCAATCAATGGTTTGTGCATCAATGTTGCAGATCCAAGGACATGGCTATTTCGATCACTTTAATTTTATGACATTGTTTGTAGGCATTTTGTTGTTGTATGCTATTAACTTGAATGGTGTGACTTGTGATCTTGTTTGCAAATCAACCCTTTGTCTTTTACGTTTTTATCGACATTGAATGATGTACTTTCTTAATTTAAATGAATGAATATTGTTTTGATTTTGTTAAAAAAAAACTCACTCGAAACCTACGCACCATTCTATGTGAAAATTATTTTCAAAGTGTAAAGTGCATATTACCTAATATCATAGCAAGTGTTAAATTTTATTTTTTTAGAGGGAATAATTCTCAAATTGATTTTTTTTAGGGAATTCTTAAATTGATTTTTCTTATTTTCTAGTTAAACTTTGAATTACCAATGTCCACTTCCCTAAAAATAGTAGAGTTTTTTTTTTAAGAAGGTAAAATGGAATTTATTAAAATCACAATGAGTCTTGACCAGCACAAGAGATGCTAGGCCAAGAGTCGTAAAATAACAATATACAAATGATAGATGGGGAGCCTCCAATTGTAAACCCATAAACCCGTGCATCTAAGACAAAATCTGAAAACCCACATGAAACATCACCTAACAAATGACTATCTTCAAAAACAGTAAAAGGAAACACCAAGATCAAAGACAACCCTTCGCACAACAACATAAACAAAAGTTGTACCAAATCCCTCAAACATCTCACAAGCTGCCACAGAATCCGAAACTAGATTATTCAAGCCTACCCCATCCATACCACCACACAAAAACTACACCTCCAAAACCCCCCAACCATCACGCAAGCAGCTAACTCCATCACACCACACAAACACCAATAACCTCGCTAACCTTCCCATTGGCCACCACCCATTTTGCAACCGTTTAAACATCATCGAAAACAACCGTAAGAAACGATTTTAATGCTCCGTCTTCCTACTGCATCACCGCCACCACACACCACAAAACCACCACCACACACACAACCCGAAACCTGTTTCTTCTCACCACCGGTCCACCAAAAAAAATCACGATACAATCATGTATCCCATGAAGCTGTTGAAAAGAAAAGCCAAACAACAGTTGGAAAACTACGGCTTCTACCCATAAAAAGCACCTTCACTCCAACATCTCCTAACAAAACCCCTCCTTCACTAAAGAAATGGCACACACGCTCTACTCATCACCAAAAAGACACCACCACACAGAGAAAACAACCACCACCTATCTTTCTCAACATCCACCACAAATACGGATCTAGATCTGGATCCAAGTCCGGATCTATAAACTTCAACCACAAGCCACCACTGCGAAATCAACACTAGCAACCACGAAAACCACCATTAACCGAAAACCCACACCTCCATGAAACCCAGCCGCCGGGGAAATAGCTCGGAGTCACAACTGCGAACTGTTGCTACAACCTCGTAATGCCACCAGTGCAACGGTTGCCAGAGGTGAGTGATGCGGAGGTCGTGCCTCGTCGCACCACCATCATAAGGATCTACATCTCGAAGATTTGAGGGATAGGGAGGCGGCTAGGTTTTTTTCCCAAGGGAGGCGGCTTTCTTATACGATTAAGAAAGTTAATTATCCTAAAAATAGTAGAGTTAACTCCAACAAAAGGAAATGGTATTTTTAGCACTCTTTAAAGCATTCATAATGGTGGGTGTTTCACCTGGAAGATGAAGATGAGGAAGAAGATGAAGAAAGTGATATAAATTAGGTGTTGGCGATCCACCGTTAGATATGATGGACGTCCTTTATCCAACAGTTTTCTTGTTTAGGGGTTTAAAATTAATAAAATAGGACCAAATTGATGACTAAAACAAAGATAAAGGACCATTTTAAAATGTTTAATAGCCAATAGACCAATTTAAAAAAAAAAAAGAATTAAGTTAAGGAACCGAATGATAGATTAAAAAAAACAAATTTTTTATGTTCGGTCAAACATAAAAAAAAATGGTTATATTTTAGGATGTAACCATAAATACATAAAGTGTAATTAGTAAAATTTAAAAAGGATTTGCAACTTGCAAGTGTACGGTAGCAGGGTGTGGGTAAAACCCTAAAAAGTAGTCGAAGGAAGATAGGTGTTGTGAAGAGTGGTAGCGGCGGCACATATCGCGAGAGAAGAGAAGAAGGTAAATCCATGGTTTCAGTTGGTTCAAAAGCATTGCGAAGAAGAAGCTCAATGGGTCGAGAAGACAAGAAGAGTAAGAAACCTAAGAAGGGTTCTTCTACTCATGAATATGATACGCCCACCGCATTTGACAACAACAACAACAGTTATTCTTGTTCGCGTATCAGGAAACAGGTTGACCCTGAAACTACTAAATATTTGTCTCAAATCGCTAATCTTTTTGAATCCGACGGCGTTGCATTGGAGGAACGATCACTTATATGTGCTAATGCACTTGAAGAAACCAAGGGTAAAGAATTTGAAATTGCAACTGATTATATTCTAAGCCACACTTTGGAAACCATCCTTCAGGGTTGTGATGTCGATAATCTCTGTGCTTTCCTTCATAGCAGTGCCAATCAATTCCCCTTCATTGCTATGGATAGATCAGGTTCTCATGTTGCCCAGACTGCCATCAACTCTCTCGCTTCTCATCTTCAATACGACGAACAACATACTCACTCTCTCGTTGAGGAAGCTCTAACCCTTATATGCAATGTCATTGCCGCCAATTCTCTCGATGTTATGTGTAATTGCTATGGCTCCCATGTGCTTCGGACTCTTCTTTGCCTTTGTAAAGGAGTACCCTTAGATAAGTCCGGATTCTATCTCTCTAAATCCACTACTGCTCTCGCTGAACGTTTGAATTTCAAACAATTCTCTTCAAACAAGGATGCTTTTCACTCTGGATTCCCAAATTTATTGAATTCACTTGTTTCTCAGATGTTCAACCATGCTACAAAATACATCAAGTCCCTACAACTTGACCAATTTAGTAGTTTGGTTTTTCAGGTATTCTATTCATACTGTAGAGTGTAGAGACAATATATTTCAAACTTCATTCTAATTTTATTTACCTTCAATAATCAATGGCAGACAACTCTAAGGGTGCTGGCAGGCAATGATGAACTGTTGTTAGATGTCATTCCTATCCTTCTTGGCTGCAAGAGTAAGAACAATGCTGAGGGGAATCTTATAGAGACTGCAGTAGTGCCGGAGCTCAAGAATTTGTTCAAAGAACCTGGCTTTAGCCATCTAATGGAGGTATAAGCAACCTAAAGGAGGGAACCTGTTTATAATTACTTATATTATTGCAAGAACTTCCTTATAATACGAAGGGAAGTTTAAAATATTCTCACGTTCCTTCCAAAACTGTCTATTCTGTGCATTTTTCCTATACTTTTTCAATGTATACTATTATACATTTTCAAACTAACCCTTCCACAAATGTAATCTAAAAGAAAGTTTGCTATTACAACTTACAAGTAACTATGTCAAGTTATGTATTATTGATAAGACTTGTTAGTCCCAAAATTATTTTTCATGGTTGACAATGGTCGGACCGTTAGATATATCATGCTTCTAAATTGTTCTGTGATTCTTCATACAACCTTCGTGTGATGCATATTTTCACAGGTCATTATATACCTGCATTTTTTTTACGGTGGCATCAATGAAGTTCTGTTTCTAAATAGACATTGAGGTAATCAATTTTTCTAAATGTTTTACAGGTTGTTTTGGAAGTGTCTCCCACAGCCTTGTTCAATGAATTGTTCACAAAAGTATTCAGGAATTCCTTGTTTGAGTTATCGTCTCATCAACATGGGAACTTTGTTGTTCAAGCATTGATTTCCCATGCAAGTGATCAAGATCTGGTATTACGCGTAGTTTCTTTTTCATTTGAAAGTATTGATAATTGATTTACTTTTTTAATCTTAGAAATTTAATGCTGGCCATCGTTTTATTTTGTCCAGTATAGGATTCGTTGGATTATTTTGCATGCATTGCATTTTTCTATTTTCTATTGCATGTTCTTTTAATGACATCTATTTGCATTATAACTTGTCTTTGCAAAATGTTATCCCTATTTCTGTTTTAACTTTTTCAATGCTTTGGTAGATGGAACTGATCTGGGATGAGCTTGGGCCAAATATGGAGGGTCTTTTCCAAATGGGAAAGTCGGGAGTGGTTGCTTCACTTATTGCTGCATGTGAAAGGCTTCATATTAATGAACATAAGGTTTGCAATTTAGTTATCATATCTAGGATTAGTGGGTTCCTATATACTTGCTGTTACTTTTTTGATGTACTGAAATTATTTTATGTCATTTTGTTCCACATCTTTATGAAAAGTTTAATTGCATTTCTGTTCCTTTGTGGCAGTGTTCTCAAGTCCTTGCTAAAACAGTGTGTTTAGCAGACGAGTCTTCAAAATGGATTGTTCCACGACTACTATTTCTTGATAGCTATTTCAATTGTGAAGATAAATCCAATTGGATCTGGCAAAATGGAGCAAAAATGAACGTCATGGGGTCTCTGATCCTGCAGTCAATATTCCGGTTTAATAGCGTAAGCAATTTTCTAGAACTTGCATTTTTTCTTTCTTTCCGGTTTTGATTGAAAAAGGGTAAGAGGGAGCATGCAGATATGTTAATCATCTCAAGGTATAGCACGGGAACAGGCAGATTCCCAACATGGAAATGTTATGTAGAACTATTTTTTTTTGGGGTGAGGGCATCCTTATTATGCAGAATAGGTCTCCAATGGTTGGTTAAGCCTTTTCTTAGAGACCTTTCACGAGGTCCTGAAATGGATGCTTCAAAGAAGATGCAAGCTGGTCTTGAAGCACTTCTAAGACTATCTATAAGACTTCCATCACCAATTACAACCTTGAAATATTGATTAATAAGTCCTGCCCACTGTCTATAAGACTTCCATCACCAATTACAACCTAGAAATATTGATTAATAAGTCCTTCCCACTGAACTGTAGGAAAATAACTATTTACATTGAATATGAACAGGGTCTAGGGTAAACTAAAATACTAAATATAGGAGAAGTATGTTTGCATTTTCAACTTTGTTGGAATCTTTTGCTGTCACTTCACTTGGCACATTCTTTTATAGGTTAGATTGTAGCTTTGAAGTTAGACTTACGGTTGTCAAACTCTCGAGTTAACTTAGAACTGTACGAGTTTACAACTATAGGTACCGAAATCGAGTTAACTTGCTTGCAAAATCATTTATGTTAAACTGGGTAGTATACAAAACATTCACTTCACAGTTGCAGTGCTCTATTCCATGTATGCATCTAACATTCTTACACAGCTGCGAGCAAAACATTATTGAATCTCAACCCCATAACTCCAAACGTATTAAGAGACTTGAGTTTACGTAGACTCTTGGAGTTCGACAACCTTAGTTAAACTTATTCTTGAGGCGCAGATGTGGTATATATTGCTCCTACAAAATTATCTTTGACTGTCGTTTTATATGACAATGTGAGGAGCTTCAAGTGGTGTTGTAGCCTTTTAAAATTCAGGAAGCTTAATGTTTGGGGTTAGGGCAAGGGGTCTTCCAATTTAGTGATGATTTGTTATTTGCATGTTTTTTGGGTAAGATAGTGATGCACATTCAGATATCTGGCAGCGTGGTGAATTTTTTATATTATTATGAATTATGATTTACTGGGTTGTCCGTAGTGGTGGCGGATAGTGTCACAATTGTGGAGGAGTGGTTCCGAGCGGGTGGCTGCCGCCTCAGAGCTCCCCGATACGTTGTGGTATAGTGGCGTCACTGGCGTGGCCAGTGCCGCGGATGACGCGTATGGTGCAACACTTCAGGGCCAAACCAGAGGAGATGAAGGAGAAATTGAAAAAGAAAGGACTTAGCACGATTTCTGACCTGATCTGAGTTTTCTGGCCCCAAAAAGAGACCATGAAATCTGCATGTTCCAACAAGAATTGCGTTTTCCTGCTTGAGGCTTCTATCTCAAGTTTAGAACGGAAGCCAATCCCCATGGCCTTGCCCTGCTCCTGTGATTTTTACAGCTGCACACGTAGCTGCTGTGTGTGTGCAGCACAAATGTCTTGCTACAGGCCAACATTACACAACACATCCGTTAAGTCTACTAGATTAAGGGAGAAGAATACGTCTAGGCCCTTAGAGTGCATTTGATCTGCTAAAAAAATGAAGGACATGACATGGCAACTCTAGTTGTACAATGTTGATTTATTAAACTGCTTCAGGCACATGACAAACTGGAAGCATGGGACAAGACAAAAACTGAAATTCTTGTCCCTCACTAAACCACAACACAACTTTTTGTTTCACGTACAAGTTGTCTAAAATACCAAAATAGGCTTATGTCCACTAAAAATCGTATAAGACCAAAAGTCATTCAATACCATAAAAGTTTGTCTTGTGCTGTTCTGCCTTATGTTATGTTATTATTTCCAGTATTTACTGTTTAGCAGATCAATCACACCCTTAAGGTCCGATCTAAAGAAAAATACAACTTAAACGCATCATAAAAAGTTAGGCCTTTGAGTACCTTAGGCTTTTAGACCAATAATTGAATAGAACAATAATAATAGTAATATAATGATAGGATTAGGACCAGTAAGAAATCTTCAGGGAATAAACCGTTTCAGTACACAAGGGAGTTCACTTCCAAGTTATTAGATAATTCGAGGAATTAGAGGCCTCCCAAATAATTTCTTATTATGCAAAAGTGACTAAACTAACTAATTCACCCTATATTAATAAGCTCGGCCTAACACCTACCTCAACAACTAACTACTGGCAGTTACAATTTTACTAATCAGTTATATAATTCTGTTAATATCTTCCTCTCTACTCCTATTTAGTTACTTCCTAACATAAACTTGTTTAATAGGAGGTTTCCCATTTCTATCATATAAACTAATAGTAAATAATTACTTGTATATATTTGTATAAAAATATTTAGATGCATAGTGTGTGTGTGTGTGTGTGTGTGTAGACAAACTAGATGACATGTTATGCTTATTGTGGAAATCAATGTAAGCGCTATGCCATATATTGCTAATCCTGGTTATATTATATTCAAACAAGTGGTGCTTTTAAATCTATCTTTTTATGCAAGGTAGAATGCCTAAAACAGTTTCCAAGGTAGAATGCCTAAAACAGTTTCCCATTTATTATTGATTTCACTTGTGTTACAAAATGGTATTCATGTGCTGTATTCCTTCATTTTATTTTTACAGGAATATATAAAACCTTTTATCACCAGTATAACATCCATGGACACAGCTCATGTTCTTGAGACGGTGAAAAATGCTAGAGGATCACATGTTATTGAGGCTTTTCTGTGTTCAGGTGCTCCTGGGAAACAGAAGCGCAGATTGGTTGCAAAGTATGTTTTTCAACTCTATTTCTTGTATCTTTTTTTTTTCTTTTGTGAAATTCTTATTTATGCCAAGCTAAAGGAATAAATGGAACTAATAGCCGATGTTTTATTACTTTATAACTACTTTATAGGATTCATATTCAAGTTTAGTTTCAGATACATGCACATTAGATTAATATATTTTATTTGAAGTTACAGTTTAACCCTTGTGATTTGGGATTCTTCAGATATTATTATTTGAGTTTTGAAAAAAAATGGTTAGCTATTGAAATTGTTTACAAATTTGAGAGGACGGCAAATTCCTAATATTTTAGCCGTGGACTCTAGTTTCCAAAACCTAAGTATTGGAGGGTGTATTTATTTGTTCCCATAGTTTTTAGCTAACTTTTTCTAAACTTCAGCACGGTGAAAATATCAAGAAATTTGTTGTGATTTAATAGCTTTCAAGAGTATTGAGTGTCTCTATCTTTTCCCTGTCTTTTGTAACTTGTTTTGTAGATTACAGGGGCATTTTGGAGAGGTTGCACTCCATTCATCAGGTGTTTTTACCATTGAAAAGTGCTTCACAGCTTGTAATCTATCACTAAGAGAGACTATAGTGTCTGAACTATTGGCTATACAAAGTGAGCTTTCGAAGACAAAGCAGGGCTCTTACCTATTGAGGAAATTAGATGTTGATGGGTATGCTGTTGTATATTTGATGTGTTATGGAATTTCCATATCTATATACAGGGAATTAGAAATAGAAAGCATACCATATACAGGGCTCAAGCTTTTTTCAGTTCATATCTTAAAGCTTAGGAGTTAGAGTCTGACATATGATAGACCATTGTTGTAATATTGTGTTTCCTTTGTGTTAATCAAGCTAATCTGCAATACTTATGCTTTTGATTTATTGCAACAGATTTGCTGCAAGTCCAGATCATTGGAGGTCAAAGCAAGCATCCAAAGAATCTACTTATAAAGAATTTTATGCTACGTTTGGCTCCAGCGATACAAGGTCAACCAAAAATGATGGCTTTCTTGCTGATACCTTAAATAATAAATCTAATTCAAATAATGTGAAGGAAATGAGAAAAGAAATTGACCAATCCCTTGGTTCTTCTTCATTTCTGAGCACGGATGGCGTTAACAGAAACCCAAAAAAAGCAAAGCAGAAAAACAAGAAAAACACCGAGATTGGTGGAAATGAAGATGACTCGAGTAGGAAAAAGAAAAGGTCTAAGAAGGAAAAGGTTGAAAGTGGATATGATATTGCTGCTACTGAGGCAGCCAAGACTGCAAAGAAACGACAAAGAAATCGTGACGCATCTGAGGCTTCTGGGAAGAAATTAAAGACATCAGACGAGTAGAGTGGAAGACAATTTTGTTTATTGAATTTTAAGAAAAATGATGGCATTAAGCGTGGTTAATTTATTTGCTCTTTGCTAGTAATTTTGTATCATCTACCACCTATCTGAGCACTTAGTTACTGCCAGTGCAAAATATAGAAAATTTTCCTCCAATGAATGCCCTGGGAACCGGAAATACATGGACTTAACTTCAAATATTAAGATCATTCTGACTTTTCCAGATTCTAAAATACAAAATTATTAGCTTTTCAAGTTAGTCCCTAATTTTTTTTATTCACTTTTTGCCCCTATTTGCATTTTATAGGGACTATTTTGGAGGACTAAAAATATTCTTTTTCTAGGAAGTTTTCAAAACAGGGACTAAAATTACGGAAGACTAAAATTATCGTTCAAATTTTATAGGGACTAAAATTTTATAAGCAAAAAATATCTTTAGATTCACTTAAGTTAAATACATCAGTTATTTAATAAATCTGAAAAATAAAATGTTAATAATTGAGACCTGTGAGAGTAAATTGCGATGCATAGTCATTGGCACTTGGCTTTTGAATATCAGTGTACAAATGAAATAAGAGAAGAATAAAGAGTAATTCTGATATGGCCGTGCTGTTTGTCGTCTTTTCAGCCATGTTTTGAAGGATTGAACCTGCAGTGGAGATGTAATTTCTGTAAACGATTAAGCAGTTTAAGTCACCTGCTTTAACAGCACAGCACAACAGTCACAAAAAGGAAAGACTCTAAACTATTTAACGTAACAGTTACTACTTGTTGTGAGAGATTTGATTTGCTTGGGGGTATCATTCGGAAACTTGAATCCACATGTTTCAAAAGATTATATCTATTTGCACGCAGAACCTTGAGAGAACTTGATGGCAAAGAGTGTGCTTGTATGGCCCTAGTACTACTCGCTCTGTCCACTCGCATTAAGAAAAATGTATAAATAAAGGAGAGAGAGAAATATGGTTTTAAGTGTTGTTGTTAAGTATTAGTGCATTCTCCACTGTCATAAATGTAAAGTGAAATATATTGAATTGAGAGTGATGAAAGTAGTATTAATTAAAGTTATATAGGAAAAAAAGTAATTGATATTTTACTCAAAAGTGAAATGGGAGGGAGTAAGAGATAGTACAGTCTCGGGAGGGAGGGAGAGAGATCTTCATTGTATTGTGAAAAATAATACCAAAAGGAAAGAAAGAACAAACCAAGAATGTTCTTCCCATTTTATGGTTTAATTATTAAATCATTTGAATGACTGTTTCAGAGAAGTTTCTACCTTGGCCAAGAAGACTGTGGTTACAGACAGACAGACAGTATGGTCACCACAGTTACTTCCCGGTTTGTTTCAAATTTAATTTCCCGATTGATTGCTGCTGCGTCAGTTCGGGCGGGCTTACATAGTTACATTAACATACCTACATGTACATCTATATATGTACTTAAAAAATATAATAACGAATGAATGAATGAATAAAACATTGAGAAATTGGAGTTCAACACTAGCCAGCCAGCTAGCTTTGTCCTGCTGCTTCCTTTGGCTTTGTTTGTTGTTGGACAGTAGAAGTGGGACTCCAAGGATTCAGGCTCATGATGCCTCTGCTGCTGCTGCTCAAAAGCCTCTTTAATGACTTTAATCTCCCTTCCGCCGAAGCTAAGGGTGATGATGAAGTAGTGGCCTCACACTCACTGGGTATATCAATCCTTAACATTCTATTTCCTTCATTATCACGTCTGTTGTTGTTATTTATAGTATTATCACTATCGGATGACGGTGAAGAAGTGTTTTGTTCCGAAGTAGTAGATGAAGAAAAAGAGGTTATTTGGTTGTGGTTGCCCCAAATCAAGACATTTGTGGGAAAAGCAGCAGCAGCAGATGTTGATGATTCTACTTCTACTACTACTGAGGAAGGAGGAGGAGTTGCAGCAAGTGTTGTCCTGCAAAGAGGGCAGGTTGAGTGGGAATGGAACCACATATCAATGCAATCTATGTGAAACATGTGATTGCATTTAGGCAAAACCCTCACCTTTTCTCCTTCAACCACTTCCGACAGGCAAACCGAACACTCCAAATCCAAACCATCTTCTTTTGAATTGAATATTGATATGGGTAGGGAGTTGAGTACCGAAGGATCAAGACCACCACCCTCTTGACCACTACGCCGGCGCCTTCGGGATTGGGAATTGTTGTCACTGCTCCGACTCTGGGTCCACCAGAATCCCTTGGCAAAAAGATGGAAGAAAAGAAAAGTAACAATAACCATGAAGAGAAGAATGATGATGACCACCATGATCTTGCCGGTTATATCAACGGCTGGGGAATCACCAAGATTATTATCACTTGCCAATGAGTCACTCATTGTTGAAGCTTTTTAGAAGCGAAGCAGTGTGGCTAGGTATAGTTGAACTGAGAGAGCTAGGCGTGTTGATGTGTTTGAAGTTTGAATGAATGAATGAATGAGAATGAAAAAGAGGAAGGAGGGAAATATAAGATATAGGTAGGAGGAAGGGAAGGTAGGGGAGACTAAGAAGAGAGTTTGTTCAAACCTCCACAATGGACTTTTGACTTGGCAATTTGAGGGAGGGAGTATTCAGCAAGACAAAGACAAGAGAAGAAAAATATGACGCCATTTAATTCGTGATATGAGTAGATAGATATATCAAACTTTCCTTTCTCTTACTGCCATGTTTCCGGGATCTTTCTTTAATTGTTTCATTTCAAACCCAAAGTCAAACCATTAGCAGCAGCCTCTGTATCTGTAGTAGTCAATCCCCCCAACTTCTTCTACCTCCCTTTGACCCTACCACAAAAGGTAACAATTCATATTATTCAAACACCCCAAATTAATATAATGTCTCCTTCAAATCTGGAAGTGCGCTCCTCCTCGATGTCTCAGGTTCGAATTTCTGTGATGTCAATTTAGGTGGGCTAATTTAACTTCTTCAAAAAAAAATGTCTCCTTCAAATCATTTTTTTTGGTCAAGAACAAGGGTAATTTTATATTATGAAAAGTGCCTTAGGACATTGTTTAAAAAATAAAAATAAAGATAGTTTTTGTGAAGAATAACATAAATTTGAGATTTTATAAGACAATATATTTTTATAAATTCTTTATCTTATTTAGTGTACATATGCATAATATAATAAAACCTTATATCATATCTTTATTCAACTTTATTAAAAATAAATATATTTCCATTTGTTTTAAAGGATATATATCCATATCTAGTTTTAAACTTGTAAATGATAAAATTCGGTCACAAATTTCAATACAAACTTACTACTTTAAACTTCTTTTTTTTTGAGAGAGAACTACTTTAAACTTCTTATCAATGCAAACTTGTCCATGATAAAAAAAACCAATAAGTAATACAATCCAACTTTCTATCATACTTCATAAACTTCACGACACTCCTCTACGTTAGGTGTAATTTTGCACCTTTCACCCTTTCGGTAAATAAATAAGGTTGTGTATAAAATAGAGTGAACTTTGGACATGAGTGGTGACCAATTAAACAAAGCTCGCGAACCATTCACATGCTCCAAATCTTTTTTTTTTTGTCAAATAGTCTAATGGTCGGAGCTCACACATTTTAAATGTGGAGAAGTGGAGTGTTTGGGGTTTGAACCCCAACCCTTACATATATTATACACTATCTCTACCAACTGAACTAAGCTCACGGGAATTGCTCCAAAACTTATTTATTATTCACAAATTAGTAAAAGAAAATGATTTGAAAATCAAATAAAGCAAACAGAATGAACGATTAATATCCCTAAAAAACTATGAACAATTAATAACTTTTATAGTCTCCCTTGAAAAAAAAAATATACTCAAAGTGAAGGGTCACCTTCTCTCGGTCTTCTTCATATAATTGATTTTTATTTCGTGATTAAAGGTATTCATGGGTGTGTGCTGACTCACAATGTCTTCTCCCTTTTAAAATTGCTCATTCACTTAATTGTATTCTGCGTGAGTTAACTCACACTTGATTTTTTTCAACGTGAGTTAACTCACACATACACGTGAATGAGAAAAAAACAAAAGGGAGTAGAACAATTTTCAATTTGTTAATTATCTGATCTCGATCATTTACGGGTCTAACGTGACCCAATCTGCTACAACCCGCAAAGTTTGGTTCGAGTAATGGGATTACGTTTTTGAACCCACGAGACCCACAAAACTGACCCACTAGTATTGATTTATTATAGGCTAAATTGCAATTTTGGTCCCTTAACTATTTAGATAGTATCGCTTTGGTCCTTTAATTAAAATTCGATTTATTTTGGTCCCTTAACTTCTCCCCGTTACACATTTTGGTCCTTTTCGTTAATTTTAATTCAAAAACGTTAACTTTTCTTCATTTTCTTTTGGAATTTTTCTGGGATTCTTATTGTTGAAGGTTAATGCAGATGATATGAAGATAAAAAAGAGAGAAGAAGATGAAGAAAATCTAACGTTTTTGAATTAAAACTAACGGAAATGACCAAAATGTGTAATAGAGAGAAGTTAAGGGACAAAAATAAATCGAATTTTAATTGAAGGACCAAAGTGATACAATCTAAATAATTAAGGGACCAAAAAGACAATTAAGCCTTTACTATATTATTATCTTAAGAGAAAAAACTCAAGAAATATAAGTCAATTTTTTTATCTGAGCTCAATTTATACCAAAAACAAATATGAACTCAACTTAACCTTAATTTCATTTACGATAGATTCTCATTCCAAACCACAATTTTTTTAGAATTTTTAAAATAATAATTTTTCTATCAAAATTATTATTTTTTATTTTAGACACACAACCCAATTCAACTGCTCACAAATCAGGTTCAGGTTTGATAGTGAAAATGCGAGTTGAGTGATAAACTTCATCTGTTGAAAGTTGAACGAGTTGAGTAACGAGTTTGTTCAACATGACCCGACCTATGTACACCCCTATTCGTGAGCTTTGTGTTGCTTTATGTTTTTCAGTCTCGTAATAGTTCTTTTGTTTCGATTCACAAGTAAGTTTCGATCCATTACAAATTCAATCATCGTAGAATCAAATTTCTGAAAAAAAGTGACGTGAGATAAGCAATGTCTTTAGGTGCGAAAACGAAGGCCAGGGAGTAAAAAATTGACGATTAAGAATAGCGATATGCAAAATAAAAAAATACAAACTATAACAAAGAAGAATAAACATAAAAAAAATGAAATACAAGAAGGAGATACCATGACTCTAATATCATGCTACAAAAGTTTTTTTTTTTAGGGAATATGCTACAAAAGTTGATAGGCGCCATTGTATAGAAAATAAACATGAGTTGGTTCCTTAAATTGATAAAGATTTAGCTGAGATCTTGCGAAAATCTAGGTTTGAGTATGATGTGAGAATTTTGTTGGTGAATAGTATAATTCTCTATAGGTGGTCTTGTGGTTGATCCCGGTAAACTTTCGAGATCTAATATATTTTTTTGAAACAATAGATGATAGAAAATATATACTTCTTTCAAAAAAAAAAAAATACTAATTAGTAAATGAGAAGTAAAAGTGAATCCAATATGATTATGATTTCTGCTCTTCGCCTAGCAAGTTTCGCTCCCACCTAGACAAACTGACCAAAATACCCCTGCGTTAATTAATGCAAGTGTAAAAAAAACGTGATTTAGTTTTTATACATGCGTGACTTAAGTCACGCTGCGTGAGTTAACTCACGTTGGAATTAACACCTACGTGAGTTAACTAACGCTAGTTTCAAAATTTCAAAAGTGATTTCATCATGCCTTTATTGTTACTACATTACGCAAGCCATGAGTCACATATTTACTGACTAGACTTACGTCGGTAGCTGTTAATATAGTACGCAAGCTATGATTTCATCATGCCTTTGTTGTGCTCTGTCGGAAAGATATCAGTTTGCAAAGCAGTAACATGTAACCTCACCTCACGTGTTAATAATTATGGACAACTTGATGAATGGCTGGACAACAATAAAGGCAAAGGCATAATATTGCTACTAGCGTGAGTTAACTCACGCAGGTGTTATACCCTGCGCGAGTTAACTCATGTGGTGTGACTTAAGTCATGCATGTGTAAAACAAACGAAATTTGAAGTCATGTTAATTTTACACGTGCGTTAGTTAACTAACGCAGGGGTATTTTTGTCAGTTTGGCTGGGTGGAGCGAAATTTGCTGGGCGAAGAGCAGAAAACTATGATTATATACCACTGGAAACTAGAGTCTCAAAATTTGAAGTCATGTTAATTTTACACTTGCGTTAGTTAACTAACACAGGAGTATTTTGGTCAGTTTGGCTGAGTGGGAGCGAAATTTGCTTGGCGAAGAGCATAAATCTATGATTATATACCACTGAAAACTAGAGTCTAACACAAATGCAAGTTGTGAGTGTGAATATTATAAAATTTATAGTACCTAGTTGATTTCTATATACAGATTTTATAAAGAAAAACAAACTAACAACAAAATAACTAATGATTTGCAAAATTTTAAGTAATTATATCTATGATATCTAATTCCTCAATCGGGTATCCTCTTTATGCGCAAGTGGAAATTAATTCCTAAAATCTTATGACACTGAAATGGATGATAAATTTTTGTTATGAGTTTTAATTAGGGGTGGGTAAAAAAACAAAAAAACCGAACTGAACCAAAAAAAATTGAACCATTACTAACAATTTTGAAACTTAACTGTACTTAACTGAAAAAGCATGCTCAACCCTAGTTTTAATGTTGCTATAGGTTCAAGCTCAAGTTAAAGTAGAAGAGGATTGTGTGATCCCATCTAAGCGTCATTGATTATAGAATCCAAATAGCGAATGTTTAAATGAAAGGATAAAAGGAGTGTATAGAAATGATGTAGTAGTAAAAAGTGGAGGTGGATATAAGAAAGGAGATATGGGCCGAGTGAATAGAAAAGAGATAGTTGTTTGTCTGTTATTCACAAAGAACGAACGAAGGAAGCAACGTTATCCTCTTCTCTGGTTTGGTTTCCATCGAAATCCTTCATTCATTCATCCATCTGCGTCGACAAACATGCTCTCTTCTTTGTTATTCTAATAATAATAATAATAATAATAATAAATTCCTCTCACTCTCGCTCGCTCGCTCACTTGCTGAATGAGCCCCCATGCCTTTGATTGGTTCGTACTTTTACATCTCTTTTTCTCTTTCAATTTTGTTTAATTCAACTCTATCGCTCGTATCATATCATATTGGTTATTGATTATTATTGTATATTATATTATTAACAACAGAGATAACAAATGCACATTTACTGAGGGCTCCATTACCATCATATCATTCTATTAGAAGAATTTCATGCTTTCCACTAGACGATGCTTTTACTACTACTAGTAGTAGTAGTAGTAGTAGTAGGACTAGGAGGAGGAAGAGGTTTCCATTCCTCGTTAAAGCCGTTGCCACTGCTTCTACCATCGTTGAACTACCGCCTAAATTCAACAACAATCACCTGGAGGAGCCTCTAAATCCTCATTCGATTATGCTTCATCATAATGATGATGACGATGAACGACCACTTGATGAGAAGGAGAAGTTGAGAAGATTGAGGATTTCTAAAGCTAATAAAGGAAACACTCCATGGAACAAAGGAAGAAAGCACAGTCCCGGTAATTAACTAACTAACTAACTAACTAATCAATTAATCTCCTTTCTCTTTTATCTAATTATACTTTTTCCTATTTCAACAGAAACTTTGCTCAAGATCAAGGAAAGAACACGCATCGCTATGCAGAATCCTAAGGTGATGTCATGTAAGCATATTTTTTTGTCAATTTATTATCTATCTATTCTTAGTGGGGGTTTCATCATGGTATATAGGAAAAATAAAATAGATTAGAGGGAATCATCCAACACACTATTCAATAAAATTCTTCTTTTCTTTCTATCAATTTTCCAATTCTTTTCTTTTTCTTCCTAACAAGTCCTTTCCTATCATTTCGCAATGCAGGTCAAAATGAAGTTGATTAATCTTGGACATGCTCAAACGTAACTATAAACCTTTCCATCACCATTTTTTGTTACTTTTAAATGTTGCTTCTTTCTTTATTATTCCTTTTACCCCATACAATCTCCTTCTTTATGGATTGCACAGTACAGAAACAAAAATGAAGATTAGTGCTGGAGTGAGAAAGCTATGGGAAATGAAGCGTGGAAGGAAGATGGTGCAGGAGAGTTGCTGCTTTGAGTGGCAGAATTTAATTGCAGAAGCATCTAGGCAAGGCTTTGTTGGTCAGGAAGAGCTGCAATGGAATTCCTATGAAACCTTGGATGAACAGCTTAAGCAGGAGTGGCTGGCGAGTGTTGAAGAAAGGAAACAAATGGTGAGGGCACCAGTTAGCAACAGAGCACCCAAGTCCCCTGAACAGAGAAGGAAAATTGCAGAAGCTATTGCTGCAAAATGGGCTGATCCCGTAAGTGTATATGTTTCTTGAGTTTTTGGTAGATCTTTTGCTCAGTCAGCATGCTATTACAGTCTCATAAATTAGTTGTCTGTCATTGACTTTAAAGAAGTTAACATTTTTTTTAAAATAACTTTGATGTTTTGAACACTCAACATTGTCCCTCCCATGATTAACTAGAAACACATGCAGTTTCAGGTAACTGGATTCTCTTGCTTCTAAAGGACGCATTTGGTTTCAAAATTGTTTTCTGCTTTTATTTCTTCTTGCACCAACAATGACATAAGTATTGATGTTTTCTTATTATTCCTGTTTTCCAGTTTTGTAAAAGAATGGTGAAAACAACAAATTTTTGTTCTTCATGTTTTTACTACCTATACAGATTCTTGTAATTGCGAACGAAAACAGGAAATTGAAATAGAAAATGTATTTGCAAATTAAAAACTGGCCCTGATGTTTTGTTGAGCCGAATCTCATAACAGATTTTTGTAAGCTACATAGATCAATTATAATAGAGGTGTCTTTTTACTATTAGAAATATTATATTAACTTTTGTTTTGGCTGTAAAACCTTTCTATGTTGATATTCTTTCATAAACTGCTCTCCAATAAGTGCCTAATATAATTTCTTTAATAAACTGCCCTCCAATAAATGCCTAGTATAATTAAAAAGTTGGGTCAAAGGCCCGAGGTGTAAATTCTTTTATAAGAGAGTTCCTAGCACTCATCTCGTTTATAGTTTATACAAAGGTTGGAGGGGGAGGATGAAGTGCGGTCAGAATAGACAAAGGTCTGAACTATACATTACATGTTTTAGATGGAGATGTTGTTACCTAATGAATATCAGAATAGTCATTGTTGCCCTATATAGAAAATGGATGTTGATATGCATGTGTTTCCATCCTTGTCTGTGGACTTTGATTTGCAATCTTGCATGTTACACGTTACACCAAATGGTCTAGATAAGTTTTGCCAAAGTGTTGTACCCGGAAAAAGTTGTCAAAGTACTTGTGTTGAGAATTAAAACAGACTTGCAAGTTTCTTTTCTGTAGGATTTTATTTAGGGTTGTTTCCCCCTTTTTGGTATTTTTCTCTCTTCAGGACCAACATATTTTTCTTTTAAATCAGGATTACCGTGAAAGAGTCTGCTCTGCAATTGCCAAGTACCATCATTCTACTGAAAGGAAGCCTAGAACAAGGCCCAGTTATAGTGCACAACCCACCAAGAAGAGGAAACCCATTACAAAAAGATATTCTGATACTAGCATTGTTATTAAGAGTGCCTCCAAAATTGTTAAGCCGATCCAGCTGAGAAAAAGAAAATCCCCTGCCTATAAGGATCCTTTGGTGAATTCCAAGCTTGAGATGATAAAGAACATCAGAGCACAAAGAGCTTCCGTGGATACCAGACAAACTCAAGCCATACAACAAGCAAGGTAGACCCATTTTAATACTTATTTTAATGGATTTCTTTTGGATATTTCTGTACTTATACCGAAAATTGAAATTTAGTATTTCTGATTTAACTTCTTTTGAAGCATATAAAATCCTAAGAAAATGTTAAGAACCTCTTTGGTTTTTTATGATCATGGTGGATGCGATGAACATTGGTTACTTCTGTTTTGCTTTCGAGATTAAATCATAAAATTACAGGTTTAGCTTTATTTGATTCCAACAGTAACTATTATCCTGTATATATTTTCATGAAATAATGTTATATGCTCAGACTATTGATTGCTGAAGCTGAGAAAGCGGCCAAGGCACTGGAGGTTGCTGCGGCAAAGAGTCCCATTGCTCAGTCTTCTCTAATAGAAACCAGAAAGCTTATAGCTGAAGCTATTCAATCACTTGAATCCATTGATACACAAAAGATAGATGACTGTAGTGTCCCTTCGGTTAGTTTGAGCGAGGTCAATCAGGAAAACGAATCAGCATTTGAAGTTCGAAACCATTCAGAAATGGCCCAAGTAAATGGACACACAGCATTGTCATCAAGCTTCTACAAGTTCTCTGAAGATTTTGGTGAACTTTCCCTGGAGAGACCGGTTAATGGCGTTCCAGAACTTCACCTAACCAATGGATGTGCTTCTTTACCTTTCAGTTTGAATAGCCGGATAAACCAAGATAGCCCATCAAATCAGCAAAGGGAAACAGAACAGGATGAGAGCAGCGAAGACGAAACAGATCATTCTCCAACTGTGATGGGAATTCAGTCCCTTGAAGATGAAACACTATCTAGTTCCCCTATTGCAACTAAAAAGTGGGTTCGCGGAAGGCTTGTTGAAGTGAGTGAAGAAAATCAGTAAAATGTGTAAAGCTTAGCCCAATTTTCAAACATAGTACAAAACTGTTTGCTGCGTGTTATATAGATCACCATAAATGTCTTTCTTCAACAGTGTGATCATTGCAATGCACTCCTCCAAATCATTAGCTGACCAGCCACCAATTGTCTAGGTAGACATATGGAGACCAAAATAGCTTTAGCTAAAGAGAGAATGTATCTATATTAGTTTATAGGATCATCTACTTCAGTTGATGTTGTTACATTAAACTATAAATTAATATTATCTTCTATTATGTTGGTAGTTTTGTAGCAAGTGGTGGTCGGATAATAAAGCGAAAGGCACTGGGTGGGCGAGTGTTTTCAATTTTTTCATATTACAAGCTGATTTTTAAGATAATATTTCTAAGAATTTAGAAAATTACGCATTTCATGTTAATTAACTACTACCCGTGGGCCATACACAGAAATGCAGTTTCATATTTTCGAGGGATAATGATAGAAACACGGGAATTAGGAGATGGAATAGAGTGTTTATTATATGAAAAAGATGTGCAAGGCTCTTGCACATCTTAATGGGTTTGACGACACCTAGACAAGTTGTTAGTTATAGTTGGAAACAACAATGGATTACTAATCCACTTCAGGAATATAATATTATGTTGGTTCCAAGAGTTCATTAGAATTGGAGAAACAATGGCGGGCCAAACAAAAAGGAACCATGGGGGATGCCCTCCACCTCAGACTCAAGTTCAAAAAGGTTTACAAAACTCTCAAAAAAAGTGTGGCGTTATCCAGTTGCGGCAGAGGCGAGGCCACTTGGTCTGTAGTTGGTGGATCTCAACCTCATAGTTCAAAAAGGTTTACGAAGACTTACCATGCATGGGTTGACATATTGGTGTCTCTGCTCTGAGGTTTTAAGACTCATGTTTTGCTACCTTTTCGAGGAAGATGAAAAATTAACTATAAACTGGAAGGTTCACTGCGCATTGTAGTGAAGAAAACCACAACAAATTTCACAAACTATAGTTGTTCCCTTTATCATTAACAAGAATGTTTACATGATATTCTTGACAAACATTTGTCTCATTTGTCTCGTGTATGAATTGTATTTTTGAAGAAAATAATGTAAAAATAATAAAGTGACAATTTGTCTTTTTTTAGAAAAAAAATGCTAAGCAGTTCGCTTGAAGCATTGCTTAAGCAATTAAAGAGTAACATTTACGTAGAAAGTGATGTAATTATTACTTTACGACAATTTTAACTTGTATTTCTAAGATAAATAATCTAGTGTATTCCTTAAATAATGTTCTTAGAACACTTGTTTGCAGGACACTATTTTTCGTTTTTATAATAAATAAAAACGTGTAAAGATTTTTGAGAAAAATTGTTAAAAAAACCATATATCAAGGGTAACATGCACGGACGCAGGTGAAGTCTATTAGGGTCAACTGACCCCACTCTTTGGTTTCTATTTTATCTAATTATAACATGATTTTCCATCTTGACCCTACTTTAAATATTATGTTGACCCCACGTAACCAAACTAATACACTAGAGATAAAGCAATGTCATATTTGTAATTTAATTTTAAATCTGTTAAAATTGTACACCCTTCGATCACTACTATAAGCAAAAATAATATTTTAGATTCATTTATTAAATGATTTACGTGGTCTAAAGACCACATATACGTTATAAATTGAATGAATCTGAAATGCAAAGTTTTACTTATATTAGTAAAGTGATGATATAATATAACTCATGCTAGTACTTTCTACTGCATTTATAAAAAGTGGATTAGAGTTATCACAGTTTACGAGGAACAAAACATTCACATTTAAGTTTTAACTTTAAAAAAATAAATGATTGATTTTTCATTAAAACAAAAAGAAAATGCTCCCAAAAGGATAAAATGAAAAGAGCACTGATAGTAGACACCTCTAATGTGTACAACCCTTTGTACCACTTTGAAAAATTTAAGTTAACCAAATATATGGTATGTGTGACCATATTTATTTAGTTGTGTGACCATTATTTATTTGGTTAACTAAGAGGAAAAATAGTGATCACGCACATTTTAGTTGCGTGACCGCATTTTTCAGCTTTTAAATGCTGGAAAAATAGTAGTCACACAACTGACAAAAATGTGGTCACACAGACCATATATTTGGTTAACTGAAATTTTTGAGAGTGTTACAAAAGGGTGTACACCTTAAGGGTGTCTACCTATCTTTATTCAAAAGAAAATTAAGGTAGTCCGTGGATTTATTCTCAAATTGGATTTACAAATCCAAGTCTCAACTTGAATTTATTCTTAAATTGCTTATGATGAAATATACTAGAAATTACTAGAAAAATTGGAAATTCGATCTTTTGAACACTTTTCTAATTTAGATGAAAGGAGTGATCTCTAAAGAAAACTTTTGGAAACTATAAAACATTTTTTATCCAACGTTATATTTACTTTTTTTAAGGACGTTATATTATTTAGTTTTAATGTTAGAATTACTAAAAACGAGGACAAAAATTTCTCAAACATTACTATTGTATTAGACGACTATAATTGTTGAAAGGAGTTTCTTTGCTACGAATTTTGTGAAAAAAATATAGAATGAGACGACTCTAAATTTTGAATTATTGTTTAATAACATTCATAGACACATGTATGGTAATCTCTGATTTATGGTAATATTTATAGATTGATATATGATGACATATTTTTTGTACTCTCTAATTTTTCTTAATGATAATGATGTCACTATTTTATTTGTTAAAGATTTATATATTTCTGTATAAATATTTATGATAAATAATTTTGACAGGGGTAATATTGTAATTTTGATGGTGAATCGATTTTTTAATTATAATAAATAAAAACGGGTAATGTTTGTTTTTTGAAATAAATTGTTAGAAACACGATCTTAAAGAGCATCATCATCATCATCATAAACAAATGCAAGTCTCATCATCACCCAATAGAGCGTCAATCTTGTTCCTTCTTTTCATTACAGTAGATTGGTGAAAAAACTAACATCAACCTAAACTGAGTTTCAACTTTGCAACCAGTTCCTTAAATAATTTACTCTATATCACAAAAAGAAAATGGTAACTCAAATATCATGCAACACCCATTGTCTGTCTTAACTTGGTTAGAAAAATGTGCAACCAATCTAACTTAGAAAGACGTATTTGAGGGGTTAGAAAAACAGGGAAAAAATGTGATTAGTACAACATTAGCTTTTGAGGACATTGTAATTGTAGCAACACAAAATTAGATATCTCGTATAGCTGACTCATCACTTCCTCGCAGGGATCCTCCATGATCACTTCCAAATGTGAATGTCCGTCTGCTCATGTTAGCTCGCTGCACTAATCGTACCAGTGCTTGAACCACCTCTGACATTTGTGGTCGAAATTCAGGCTCCGGCTGCCAAAAAAAATATACAAATTGGAATTCATTAACACAAGCATATATTTTCTATCGACACACACACACACTCATATTCTTTTTTCATCACAATACCTGTACGCAAAGAGCAATAACATCAGCAAAACGTGATAGAGATTTAACAGGATATAACCCTTTCAGCGTAGGATCAACCATTTTAGCCAATGCATCAATGTCATGAAGCTGGGGTGTTGCCCATCGAACCAAAGACTGCTCTTGTCTTGCCCTTGAGCTGTTACAAAATGTATTAACAATCAGCACCCACAATATTATACTATTTGTAACTTCAAATTGGGCAGGATCGGTATTTCAGTTGTTACCTATCAAATGGTCTGCGTCCACTCAGAAGCTCCAACATGACAACCCCAAAGCTGTAGATATCACTTTTAAAGGTATACTGACCAGACAACGCAACTTCGGGTGCATCATATCCAGATCCAACATTATGGTTTAGTATCTGAGCATAACAAAATTATTAATTCAACAATTCACCAAACTTAATGTCACTGGGTAAAGAGCATGATCAACATCCCACTAAAGTGCAAAACAATTATAATATACATACAACGGAATTTCTGGAATGCAGATTTTTTTTTCATCGGTAAATTAATAGAATCCTAGGGTACTACACATTTTACCTTGTTAGATTTTAAAAATAGCTAATAAAACGACTTTTCCCAACAATTAACCCAACTAGCGCACTTTTATTATTCATTGCAAATAGCTTAACCAACGCAATCTAGAAGCAAGTGTAACTGCATTCATAATACAAAAATTACCCGCTTTCACATCAAGACTCAAAAAAAGTTTGTCTAAGCTTTCACATTTTGCCATGTTTAGGGAAATATGCTCTTTTGGCCCCTTATCTTTACAAAAAAGTTGCGATTATGGCCCCTTTTTTGGGACACATGGCGG
>Ga0315915_1002328_pt1 | contig 23898 bp, 12 predicted proteins | sample MpolbnodulesMG_FD_207738 | JGI IMG/M metagenome (GOLD analysis project Ga0315915, IMG submission 207738) | Medicago polymorpha root nodule microbial communities from Los Angeles, California, United States - branched nodules | ecosystem: Host-associated > Plants > Roots > Nodule | place: USA...
GGGTGGGGATGGGAATAGAGGGAGGTTTGGCATTGGTGAGGGAAGCGGGTGGATTTGCAGGCTTGGAGGATGAGGTTGAGGTTTGGGGAGGAGTGAGAGTAGTAGGAGTGGGGGAGGGTGAGGAAGAGGAAGAAGATGAATGGGATGGTTGCCATGGAGAGAAGGATGATGAGGGTGGATCTTATGATTGAGAAATGGTGTTTTATGGGTTTTTTATGGATCATGGTAGGTTTAGATTAATCAGAAGGAGGATTTTGATCTCTCATCTGATGATTCAGTTAGTTATTACTACTAATGAAGCAAATGTGGCCACATGGAGTGTTTTATATAGTGTCGGCATAACTGTGTGATCAATTCATGATTTCATCTCCTTTTTGAAAAAAATAATATTTTCTTTTAATGAAAAATCACTTTTCTAACTCAATTTATTATACTTGTATAAGGTTTTTAGAGTTGGTCTCAATTTTATTCATCATAAAAGTTCTAAGTCAAGGAATGTGGTATGAGATAGTAACAGGTGTGGTTTTGTGATCGCCTGATCAGAAGAACTTATGAGTTGTCATGAGCAGGGTCGTTCTTTTGGAAGTGTAAAGAGTTCAATCGAGTTGGGCCTCCTAAAGTGATGGGTCTCAAGAAAAAAATTATTGTTCAATATCTCCACCCCCACTAAAAAAAGAAAAATAAGCGTGTTTCATGTTTCAATTTCTAAGTAAAAAATTATGTTCCATGTTTCTATTTCTAAGTTAAAAAACACGTCTTTAGTAAAAATAATTGTCAATTTTGATTTCGGTGATTTTGATTTCTGTGGCTAATAATTATTATACGAGTGTTATTTTCAATTTAAATAGAAGATTAATCTTTTAAAAAAATTGTGCGTTTTTTTTTTTATTAGAGACCTATATTTACTATGAGAGTCAAGCCTTTCATTTCATAGAGACGGCCTTGGTCATGTGCTTATACAAGTGTTAAAAAATTGAAGAATGGAAAACCAATTCGATTTCATGAGGTCAACGGAAGAGGTTAAATTTTGATGATGATGTTCTTGTAAAAGAAGGTAATATACATGTTTGTATTATAAACGTATGTAACTCCCTGCTTACGCCTCACTAATTAATATTGATTGGCAAACGTGATCTCTATATAACAATTTCTTCCATCCTAGAGTATATTGGAGTGTATTCATATTCCCGGTTCAATCGATTGAACTGGTCAATTCTGTCCGAGTTTTAAAACTATGACTAGGAGCATCTTAGTATTTTTAGAATTTTCTAGCCACACGGACTATATATCACTATCTCTAAATAGTCATTGTAATTAAGTACTTCCTCCGTTTTTAAATATAAGCAAAATTCACTTTTTAGGTTCATTCATTTAATGATGTATGTGATCCATATTATAAACCTATCGTCATATTTGATCTTACATGAAAAAAATTAATGTCAGCATTAACGAACTATTTTAACGTCAGAGACTATTTTGCCTAACGAAATGCACAATCAATGACTATTTTAAAATTTCAACACATTAATGGACTATTATAGCTATTCGTTACAAATACAATGACAAAAAAGACGATTATTCAATAAATCATTCGTATACAATCAACAATCCCTAAAATTTAACAGACCCTATAATATATATTTCTTCAACAACAAAAACAACCCGACGATTTAAAAAAAAATTGACAGTTGTGAACACATGTTGTGCTTCAGAGGAATCTGGCAACAAATCTAAAGAATGTCGTATATATTTGCTGGGAATCAAGATCTAAGAGAAGAAGTGAAATTGGGTAGCAAAGAAAATGTTTTGCAACTTTGAAAACTAAAAAAACATAACTGGCAAAATAATTCAACATTTTGTCATATAAATTGAACCGTACAAGATGTCACTTCTGAAATCCACCAAAGAGGAATACTAACAAAACTTTTTAAATATCAACTCTTTTATCGGATGAAATTCATTTCTGTTCCATCACTCTATATGTGTTTTATTTCTGAAATGTACGACCCATGTTGATTAACCAAATTAAAGAGTGAATGTTAAAGAAAATATTTTAAAAGAAAGTTTTGCTAGCACTCTCCCTTGTGTTCAAGGACAAAATGAAAATTTTAGAGGGCTGGCTGGAAGCAATTATTAAAGGGCTACAACACAAGAGCACATATCAAAAGTATACATACAAGTCAATTATTTGAAGTATTCTTAAAAAGCAAAATTTAATTAATTAAATTAATGAATTTTGAATATTTATAATTTTTGAGTGTGCTTAATAAATGTTGTGTTGAATAGTCTCTCAGTCTCTCACAGTACACATTCCGGCGTGCGATTAAGATTTAAAAATAATAAAACACGCAATTGTTGAGGAATCTCTCTCTTAGCAGCTTCGACATCTAGGGTTTCTATCTCGACACACTGTTCATCTTCACTCACTTGTAAGTATTCTCTCAACCTTTACCATGTCTATGTCTTATCTAGTGTTTACTTTATCTCGCTTAATTTCAATTTTCACTTTCTTTTCTAAACCTAATTTACTTTATCCAGTAAAAAAAAACCTAATTTTGATGCGTATGTATGTGCTGTGATGGTATTCGGATATATATTGCTCGTGTATGAATTCTTAGTGTTATCAATATCGTTTATGCGGAAGAGAATATTGCGTGTCGTATTCGCCTATACTGAAAGGGAACATTGGAGACAGCATCCATTCGCAAATTCGTAGAAACCTATCTTCTTCTCATCGCCGTTCTTTTACATTAACAATAACATCAATTTTCGATTAAACTCTTTCGATTCTGTTATCGTAACTTACTATCAAGTGAAATCACTTTCTTGTATGCCGCACGCAATTCCCTGCTAATTATTCAACTTATATCGATGGAATAAAACTTATTTGGTCACTTCTACTTGTTGACCGTACACCTTTAACCATTACATCTATAGACTTTATCATTATCATCTTCATTATTTTTGAACCCACATTCTTTAGGCTTTGATCCATAAAAACTGGCTGTATTACCCAGATGCCTTGCCAAGACATTAGTCATTAGGTAGTTCCGGTAGTTGGGTCGGTGGTCTCCTTCCTATGTGCTTTAGTTCTATGTATCTCAGTAAGAGTACGTTATTCCAAGTGCTAATATGAGATACAATTTTTCTGCAGTAATTTCATGTGATCAATGCGTGGAGGTGTTACCAACTTCAATCCAAGTAGCTGATATAAAAGTTTCAAACCACACTTGATCCTTCCACAAGAGCAATTTTGGATATTTAACTCATTAATGAATTTGATATTGGATAGTTTTGGAAGGGAGGATGCTTCAATATATTCCAATAGTTTTGGATGGGGGGAATCATTCAATATATTCCAATTTGAATAAACCACCGGCTAGTTCAATGACGGAAAATGACGTGTCACCTTATCTATTAAGTCTTACCTGATTCATTAGTGCCCTCTGTGCATCAAGAAAAGAATTGGAGAAAATCAATGCAATAAACATTGCAGCTTTGATCTGAATTTAAGTGGCCAATTGTTGAGTGTTTCGAAATTTGAAAGAGATGCATCGAATCCTAGACATTGTAAAAATGCTGTACAAATGCCATCGCATCACAAATATAGATCTCTCAGTATTTGAAGAATATACATAGGCTTTGGAAGAACTAGACTTGTGTATTTGTCTGACTGAAGATGAAAATCATCTTTGTCATCTTCTTGCTCAAATAAACTTGACATCAATTTTGCTGTCCTGGCATATGCCCTCATTATTAATACACCAACCAGTTGCATGTGACCAGGAAGAGTCTCCATCTGATTTGAGACTTGCAAGCTAGTGGCATTGCTGAAGGTTTATGTATTTAGTAGGATTTTGCTTTCGTTAAGAAATGCTTAGATTGAGCTTGTTGTATCATATAAGGAAAATATGATTGCGAGCAGTAAACAGTATCGGAGGTGTTTGGTATTATGGCCAAAGCTTGTTATCCCAATTCAACCTCACAAAACTATCTTCTCATGAGTCAATTTATAGGACACCCATTCAACCTCTACTCTTGTCTCTCAAACAACTGCCGTTGCTGTGCTATTTAGATCCTCTTTCCATGTTAATCTGGTTTCATTGGTGAATTATTCATATTCAAATTCTCCCATTGGTAGTGACAAGGCTCTTTGAAAGTTGATTTCAAGGCTTTTTTTTTTACCTCAGATGAGATTTAATTAGCTCGAGGACATGGAGAAAAAAGGATAACTTGGTGCTGCAGAGACCGTCCCACGTGTTCCAGGGAACAAAGATTACGGAAATGTGGGATGGAAATATAAAGCTTCATTCTAGGCTGTGTTATTGGAGGTCATGCATAGCTATGTTTTTTTATTTGTTTTTGCCTTCTTGGCTAAAGTCTAGCCTCCATTTCCTGTGAAAGGTGGATTAGTTGTGCTGCAATGGAGAAGGCAGTACTCCCTTCTCCCACCTCTTAACATATTTAATTCTAAGCAAATGGGCAGTTTCATTATGATTGATATATGTGTATTTGATAGGAAAAATCTTGGAGATTGAATCACTGTTGACTACGGAGAAAATTAATTAAAAATAAAATAAAGTAAGATCAAAGCTCAATATCTGGTCCCAAACTCAGCTGAAAAGGTGAAAGAAATTCCATAACCCTCCTCCTCCCCAGACTAACCATCCTGTTTGGAAAATCCCCACAGATCTATTTTCTTTATAACTTATTTATAAACTATAACTGATTTTCCTGCAATAGGAATTAATCCCCACCTATCTGTGAGAATAAACTTGCAAAAGCATTTTGGGCCTAATTTTGATATTTGTGTCTGAGGTCTATCATATAGTTTTATTTTTTATTATGATAACAATGACCAAACACACTTTTTTTACTACGAGGCCTTATATTTTTTGGTTTTTAATATTGGGTAATATGTCCTGATGCGCCCTGTCCTCCTTATTGACTAATCTTATCGTGGTATTGGAAGAATCTTTGGGCGACTCTTTATAAATCTGGTTTGACTCTTATGGTTCTAATTTTCACTCTTGCTTGCTTTGAATGAAATCTTCCACCTCCCAATTTTGGATTTTATCTCAGACCTTACTTGAAGGTGAAAAATGGAACATGGAAAGCAGAGAGGGTAAATGAAAGATTGGATTTTTTTCCTCATTTTGGATAATGAAAGGGTTGAAAATTAATTTCAATTCTATTGCATAGTAGAACTGAAATTCAAGGAACAGAAATATTTATGATCAATTGTCAGTTGCTCATTAATAGTTTTTAGCCAAAAGATATTAAGATAATAGTGCAGACAAAATTTGTAAAATCCATCCGCGTTTTTAGCATGAAATCATTACAAGGTTTTGTAATTATTCAAAATGCCATCCGTATTGTTTGTACTATTGGCATTGCGTCTGCTTCAAAACAACACTTGATTTTGATGAAATCGTAAATACAAAATTTGGTTGGATAAAATGTGCCTCTTAAGTTAGAAGTCGCGTGTTGATTTATTCCTTAATAAAATTTATATTTTACCCCTTTTCTTATCTTTATAGCACGTTCGACCTACGTGGTCTATAGAACAGACACACTTTTGTTTTTGGTGCTAGTTGAAAATCCTGTTGGTTGTTCCTTATATGAATTCATCCAATCTGTCTGCTGTACTCTATGAAATTGGATTGATTCTAGCATAGAACTTGAAAAAACAACTTAGTATTTTTTCTTCATTGCATTATATCCATATGAAATATATAGAACTTGCAGCGAATTGGTTCTCTATGGGATTAGATGTTTTTCTTTGCTGCTTTTTTTTTTTTTTCCTTTCTATTGATGCTTCTTGTGTATTCTTTCCTAGTTTTTTTTGTATCTTATAGTCTCGTGTACAAAAATTAGTTGAAGAATGAGGATAGATTTCTGGTTTCTTGTGATTTATTATTTATTGTTGTTAATTCAGAGCACACTGAATTATTCAAAGAGAAGCTCTATTGTTGACATGAGTGGAACTGGCAGAAAGCACTCTTCAAAGTGGGATTTGAGTGATGAGCACAAATTCTCACCTGGTAGCAAGCAAATGCGGTCTGGACGGTCCTCTGCAGATGTTGCTGGTAGCAATAGTTCAGAATGGGCTTATTTGGAAGGAAATGATAAATTAAGACCTGTTACGGGATTTTCATCAAAGGAATCTTATTATGGAGGAAGAGGTTCAAATGAGGACGATGCTATGAATAAAGACCGTAGAGTTTTTAATTCAAGAAGAGAATGGGACACTGATGGAAGTTACAGCAGGAACATGAGACACAGTCAGTCCCCTAAAAATGATTGGAGCAGGTCAGTCTGGTTTTATTTTCTGAATATTGATATTGATGGAAACTTAATAGTTTTTTCTTAATATTATACTGATGGTTTGTTGTGGGAGTATGACTCTAGACAAACTTTATTGTGTATATTTTAATATAGTAATGTTCAGAAAGACCAAAAATATACACCTTTTTTTTCTTTCTTCTAAAGAACTTGCACTTTACTGGAGGAGCTGGCACTCTCAGTAGTATTGTTGGGATCTAATGGAAAATTAAGTTACTACTAAATGCTAATACTTTATTTGTTTAAAGACATTTTAAACATGTCTTAGACATTTTTTCAGTTACTTTTCTTTATTACGAACACCTGATGCATGCAATCACAGCCATTGGATACTTCATGAAAGATTATGTGATAGTCACGTGACATCTATTTGATCTGGACATCACACATCTAGTGATCTTATGTTCAAATTCACTATGTAGGAAATAGGAATTGTAGAAATTGTATATCTTAGTAAAAGAATGAGATTACAAGGAAATATATACACTATACTCAAACGGGCTTATGGGCCCAATACCTCAAACCTAGTGTCTAACAGTTATATCTTCAACCAAAACAACAGTTTTATCTTCTGGAGTAGAGCTCAGAAGGTGCAGTTTTAAAGATACAATTTATCTTTTATCTATTATGTCATGTTCTGCTTCTTTATTTGTAGGATGCATCCCATGTCTATATTTGTGTTGAAGAGCTTTTTCTTGATGAGTATTTATTTTAGTTGAGTACATCCTCGAGCTAGTTTATATTTTTGCTGCGGTATTCATTGTTTTCAAGTTATGTCATTATTTCCACTGTTAAATATATTGATGATAATATTTTGGCCGTTGTTGTAATATTTCTTGATGCAGTTATTTTTTTTGTTTTAATTATCTGTCTTTACTTGGATTTTGATCATTGTCAGGAACAGCCGGAGCCGGAGCCGGAGCCCTCCTCGTGGTTTCAGGTGGGATTCAGGAGTTGATGGTAGAAAAAGGACGAGGGTTGGAGGATCAACACGACCGTGCAGAGATTTTGCTGTTGGAAAATGTAGAAGAGGCAGTCATTGCAATTTTCTGCATCATGATAACCAAAATCGTGAGAATAGTTGGGAAGGTAGGCACAGGGAAGATGGAACTCCCAGATACTCTGCTACCCATGAGAGTGTTGACCATTCTCTTAAGAGTGGTAGATCTAATGAAGCTTGTATAAATTTTGCAAAAGGCAGTTGTAGAATGGGAGCATCTTGCAAGTTTGTGCATGATTACGATTCTGAGGGATATGGTAAAGTTTCTATGGATGAGTTCACTAGAGAAAGGGAAGATGAAGCTCTCAGATATCCTGCTACCCATGAGAGCAGGGACCATTCTCTTAAGAGTGGTAGATCTAATGAATTCATTAGAGAAAGGGAAGATGGAGCTCGCAGATATCCTGCTACCCATGAGAGCAGGGACCATTCTCTTAAGAGTGGTAGATCTAATGAATTCACTAGAGAAAGGGAAAATGGAGGTCCCAGATATCCTGCTACCTATGAGAGCAGGGACCATTCTCCCAAGAGTGGTAGATCTAATGAATTCACTAGTGAAAGGGAAGATGGAGCTCCCAGATATCCTACTACCCATGAGAGCAGGGACTATTCTCTTAAGAGTGGTAGATCTAATGAATTCACTAGTGAAAGGGAAGATGGAGCTCCCAGATATCCTACTACCCACGAGAGCAGGGACTATTCTCTTAAGAGCGGTAGATCTAATGACGAATATGGCAAAGTTTTTATGGATGAATTCACTAGAGAAAGAGAAGTTGGCAGAAGGCACAGAGATAATTCTTTTGAGCAGGGTGGCCGGCATGTGCCTAACCGCACTATTGATGCTCCTTGCAAATTTTTTGCTAGTGGAAATTGTCGAAATGGTAAACATTGTAGGTTTTCTCACGATACGCAAGCATGTAGGAGCCCTGTTAGAAGATTAAGGGATGATAGATGGACAAGAAATCCAAGTAGAGATCATCAAATGTTGGATAGACGAAAATTGAGTGACTCCATTAGTCCAAATAAAAGGCTAAGAGATGATAGGTGGGGTTCAGATAGTGACATGGCTGATCCAGATAGAGTCAAGGACAGTCCAAAGCGGAATGATACAGTTTCTGGCTCTGATACAGCAAAGCTGATTGAGAATAAAAGTGGAAATGTAGGTGCCACAGAGCCAGAATTTACTGATTTGCCTATAACGGATGGATGGGGACATGGTTTAGATAAGAGCGAGCTGCATGCTAAACCACCAATTTTGAGTGATAAGAATGAAGCTGATCTTTGGATAGCAGAAAATACTGGTGCCAACATGCATGGTTCCCAGTCAATAGGTACAACGGACATTTGGCCGGGTGATGCAGAAATGTCTCCTGATTGGAATTATAGGATGGGATCTTCCAGCCATATGGAAGAACATAAACTGAAGGAACATGATGTAAGCCAGGGTGGTACATATTTAGCCATCTCTGAACACAACAGAATACAACTTGCTCCAGGTAAACACGTGCTTGATCTTCCCGTAACTGTGCAGCCCTTGTAAATTTAACACAAAATTTGACAAGTATAATGTTTTTTCATTGAAATGCGATGATAAATTTGAAATAGATCTGCAGATTCTCACACAGACCTAATATTTCTACTGGTGTTTTTCTAGGACAAAACATCAATCAGAATACAGAGAATGTAAATCCTTTGCATACTTCCAGCTGCCATGCAGTTGGACAAAGTCAAGTGGATGTTCCCATTCTTTCTTCAAGAGAAGGCATTGTTGATGCTATACACAGCCAGGAAGTATCTACTGAGCAAAAGTACACCGGAGAACCAAATGTTATGGATTCAGGCTTATCACAAGTTAGTTCAATAAATCCTCCAGTTCAAAACGTAGTAAGCAACGAACAGCTTGCTCAACTCACGAATATCTCAGCCTTCACGAATCTCTCAGCCTCTCTGGCTCATATCCTTGGAGCAGGTCAGCAGCTGCCGCAGCTATATGCTGCTTTAAATTCTCATGAATTGAAGGACAGTCCTTCCCAAGCAAAAACTCAAGTGCCTGCAATGCCTGTTTCAATCACATGCATCAAGCCAGATCCTGCCGTTGAACTCCCAAAACAGTATGATCCAATGAATGATAGTATTGAGCAAAAGAATGCTGATGCAAGTGGCGTACCCCCAGCCATTCCTCCAAGTAAAACTATTGCCGAAGTAGAAATTCTGTCACTGTTGTCTAACCCAGGAAGAGAAAACTTTGGTAATTCAATTAAGGGCGCCTCCTCAGAACATGTCAAGAGTGATAATCTAATCCATTTGCAGCCTGGTCAAAACACGGTGGTCGATAAGGATAACAATGAAGAGGTATCTAAGGAAAGGAAAAGTTCTCAAGATGGTCATAAAAGTACCAAAGAGAATGGTCCTCAAAACATGGACCAAAATGCTGGACCTGATGATGCCAAGCAAACAAAGGAAATGAAAGGATCACGTGCATTTAAATTTGCATTGGCTGAGTTTGTTAAGGAGCTTCTGAAACCAACTTGGAAAGAAGGTAAAATCACTAAAGAAGATTATAAAACTATTGTGAAGAAAGTTGTTGATAAAGTAACGGGTACCATCCAGGAGGCCAATATTCCGCAGACACAAGAAAAAATTGACCAATATTTGTCATTTTCTAAACCAAAGCTTAACAAACTTGTACAGGTCAGTCAGTGGTCTTAACATATTGCCATTTTGTTTTTGAAGAATTCCAAGTCATCTTCTACTTTTTCTTTTGAAATATAAAAGTGAATTTAGATGAAACTCCGGAAATCATTGAATTTTTTGAAAGCATAATCTTGATGTTATGGGATTGGGCACTTGCTGAAAAATGGGATAAAATTTGAGCAGAGAAACGTGCTTGCCCAAGATTATATATGTAGATCAATTCAACCGTCACACTTCCTGAAAACAATAGAAGTAGTTTTCGCTTAGTTTGATGATCTTTTTCCAATCGAACCCTTGTTCCTATCTAGGAATGTAAATCATATGAGAGAGAGTCAGATATCTTCTGTTGAAAAAATGATGGTCCAGTTTAGATAATTTAACATGTGTGAAAGACTTGTAGTTGTAGAAGTATTAATGTGGGTACACCAAATAAAGGATGGTCCAATTATTACACTATGGCGATTGATCCATGCATCTAGCATACAGGGAAAAGGCTTTGCTGCTGCTGTTTGCTAATAAATTTACCCAATTTCTTAATTTTCATCCAGTCTATAGTTATTTTGCCAATTCAACAAAATCTCACGGCACTTTATTTTCTCTATTAAGAACAACAAATTTAAATTGAACTTGACTTTTCATTTTCAACAGAGCTCAGAATATGAGCTCAATGTTTTACTGTAATTGTTGCTAAGGTGTAGATTTATATATTTCAAATGTCTGAGCTGTATTTAGCCGTTAGAGATTTATGATAGCTTCTGAATCTACACTTACGTTTGGGACATTGGTCACCGTTTGATTGGTGTGCAGCTATGACTATTGTTACTTGTTGCCTTTCCATCATTTCCTATAATAACTCTCCTCTTTTTTGTTGCAGGCATATGTGGAAAAGGTTCAGAAGGGTTAGTGCTATTATAGAAATTTGGCCGCCAAGGCTGTTTATTCGCTTCAATGTGTACTCTTCCTATTACCTCTGGATTTGTTTTGTCCTTTGTTTGCGTATCTTGTTCCTTTTCGTTGCATCTCTTGCGTACGTTTAAGAGCTTTCTTTTTTGGCTTTAGTTTTTCTTCATTGTTGCGGGATAAAATGTTGGTTATCTGTATTCTGTACCAGTAGTTTGTAACCTAAATGTTAGGCAATTGCTGTGGGTTTTTCTTTTCAAAATCAGTTTTTATTGTAATAGTAGTAGACAGCTGTTTTTTTTCTTCTTTTCTGAAACAGAGACATGGATGAAAGCAAATGATCACGAGGCTTTTAAATTGGATTGGATGCTGATTCTTTCAAGCTTTGGGTGGCCCTCAAAAACGGAAAGTCTCATTTGTCAATAGTCTGGTTGTGTGGCAGTCTTTCTATCTAGTATTTATAACCGTAAACATTTTGCAGTCTGAATTTGTTAGAATAAATCTTGGAGCAGAAGAGTATTCTAATTTCTTACTGATTTTTCCTTATAAAGATGTAGCGGCGAAAATCATACAAACTATGTGTGCGTGTTGAGATGTGAGAAATTGTAGGTTTTAAGCTGCGCCTAAACATAAAATATCCTGAAGCATTTTAACATGAGCAGTATCTGTGATAGTATTTTTACTTTTTTATTAATCCAATATATTACCTCTGGATCCATAAATTTCTCCAATTGGTATATTACTTGTGACCATAACGTGCAACGATAGAACCAACAATTTTGAGTTTTGTTAACAGTTACAAATAAGCATTAGGAAAGGAATATTCTCAGGAAAAACAACTATGGGGATAGTAAAGTAGATTTAGTGCATGTTTTGTATTTAATTTGGCATAATCAAGGTGAGCCACCGTGATTTTACAAAAGCCATACAATGTAGCTTTTTGAAAAGCACCGTAGCTCCTTGTGATTATAATAAATCCTTCATGATACCAAATATGCATTTTGGATTGATGATATTGGAATGGAATGATATGACATTCAATTGTTTGGATATAAATAAGTCTAGGAGATTTAAGGTGTGGTAACAAGGAGGTTGATGGTTTTATCTCTATCTACAACGTTAACAATATATATTAACGTTATTCTAAAAAGAAATCAGCAACCTTGCAATAATGAATAAGTTTTGGAAACATGTATTTGACTGTGATTACAGTTGTAGAAATTGGAAGAAACCCAACAAAAGGGAATCACGAAGTTGTAGTATGAGTGTGTCAAATTTGTTGTCAAAGTAGAAAAAGTTAGTTGACGTATTTGTTGATAGCTCTCAATTATGATTCTCTTTTTCAAATGTTTGTATTGAAGAAGGAACTTCGTCTCTCAACAATGAGTTCCTTAACTACCCTAAGCGTTAAGTACAATGTTTTTTTTGTTGTTGGGATTTTTAAGCTGCTCAACTAAAAAATGCATAAAGTAAAAGATAAAGACAAAAAGGTAAATGTGTAAATAATTTGATTGATTGATTGTGTGTGCAATGAAATGTACAAGTTTGGTATTTATTGACAAACACTAGCTGTATTGGCTGAAACGACACAATCTACAAAGATTAATCTTGCTTGGCTATTTGCACGAGTAGTGTGTAAGTTTCCCCACGTTCGGCCAACAGTCTTTCACTCAACGGTGTGCAACCTCCAACAAAACGTACCTCCCTGCTCATTGCTTCTTTTAGTTAGTGACGCTATAAACACGAATCACAAGTTAAATGTCTCATTGTCTAGTTCCACTGAGCTTTGATCAAGTCTAATGTCTTGAAGACATTCATACCCTTTTGTAGACACGAGAAATGAATCAACCGACCCTTGTTCGACTTTAATAGTATTCGTCTAAATATATTATCTCTTGATTTTAGCTAACATGATAATTATTTTTAGGTATAAACAAAGACAAAATATGATACAATCATCTTATCTCATCTTTTACCCTGTACAATAAACAGGTCGTTAAACTATACAATTTTTAATATATTTTTCTCAAATACACCTTTAATTATTTTCAGTAATATAATATCTTACTTAAAATTTAACTAACAAATATCATGTTTCTACCTTCCCTGCCGGCTATTTATAGAGTCTCCTTTTATTCTTTTGGTATTTCCATGAAATTTAATTAATTAAAATCAAACTATCAGGGAATCTCTATCCGCATATACAATGCTCAATACAATTTCCATGAACTTTCTGCGAGAGAATGGTCTACCATTATTGGTTAAGGTCTATGAATAAGATAAGTCTTCATGTACAAAGTTGCTTCACTATGGATGAATAAGCCTTATCATTAGATTAAATATGACAAGATTTATTGATCTAAATTTAGATTACAGGGGTAAATTAACATAAAGAAAGATAATTAATAAGCTTCTTGGATTAATTTATAAAAAAACGATATAAATAAACAGTTTTTTCTTTACGGAATCAAATAAACAAACTTGAGATGACAAAAGGGAAATGAATAGTTTTTGCAGAATAAATAAATAAACTTCGACAAAAACATGTTAAAATAAAGTAACATACTTCAATTTAAGCTATCAATGCCACTGAAATGGAGGAAGAACCCATAGTGCAGGTGGCATCCGTGTGAACCAATGTTGGTAAGAGCAATGCTAGCTAAAGATTCCATCTTTTACGTTATAGATCTTCATATCAAATGGTCCATTAGGGTAAGGAAGTGGCACGTCGTCTTAAAAGTCATCAGTATAATAGATTGAATCCTTTTGTAGGCAATTAGAGAAATATGAAGCCGATAATGATAAGGAATCACTATCACCTAAGAATAAAACATTGTCTCCCAAACTATCAAGTTTTAACATTTGTATAAGTTTACCACTTTGAAGATCCAATTCCAACTTATACATTTCAAATCTTTTAGTACCACTACCATGGATGATTCTATCATCATCGCCATCAACAAGATTGGGATAACCAATAAATTTTTTCACAAGCCACGGCTCACCCTCCAACGATTTCACAAGATAAGCCCGATGCGCATAAACAGTCCCCCAAGAAGAAACAACATTAGGAATCACCTTCTCATCCTTGGAGTAACACACGTCGAAAGTGACAATGTTATTCCATCGTCCCACAACATAGACAAGACCTTTATAGAAATATAACATCCGTGAAACAATAATAGTTGTAATCAATGTAAGTCCAATTTTTTTGTCCGGCTTTTATGAAAGCATGACAATTACGCATGCTATATATTGTTACAACAACATAATCATGTGGCCTAATTGTAGGATTCGTTGATAAAATAACCTTATGCACATTACATTCACAATTTTCCCTTCTTCTATCTATATCCAACATGTAGATGGGTGGTAGAGGGATGGAAACTAATTTTTTGAAAGGATTTAATAGGGTTATAATTGTAGTAGCTTTGGAGTACTCGACCTTTGCTAACCAACCACTGGAGCCACAAAACCTCTTGTTATAAGGCACTTGTAGTTGGAAGTGGTAAATTGTGTTGGATGAAATCCCATATAAACCTCTCTTTGTTCTGCACTTTCTTTTTGTGGGAATCAATAGCATAGGCAAAACATTAATTTTAATTTGGTGATTTTGATAATTGACCTTTGCAATGGTATACCAATTCTTGCATACCACACTGAAATAAATATGATCCATACGCTCTACCAACTTGTCAAAAATCAGATTTAGAGGAAGTGCTTCTAAATTTCTCCAATCCACCTCCATCGAAAAGAAAGAAAGATGTTGAAATCAAAGTATAGGAAATAAGAAAAGGAGGAAGGTTAAAATTCTAAGGAAATCAAGGTGCACCGAATTGTTGCACAGTTTGGACGAGAATTCTTATTATATATAACCAGAATTCAGAAGCCACATCTTTTTTCTTTTGGTACAAATCCAATTTTTATTTTATTTGGACCTGAAGTATTAAGATTTGGAATTTAAATTTTAATATGATGGTTTTTTTAATTTTATTTTATTTTTATCAAATATATAGTGATATATTAAAGTAATTTGATATATTAAAAAATAAAAGATTCGATAATAAGTTTTGTGTAATATACACTTATAAAATAGTCTTGAACCAACAATGAATTGGTGGAAATAGTAAGAGATTTGAACCCACTTATAAAATAGTCTTATTAATACCAATAATGAATTGGTTTAAGTGGTAAAGAATTTAAATCCCTTAAATAACTTTCATGAGTTCGATCTTTGACTTTTGAGAATGAAAACATTTTTGTTGAGAGGATATAATTCACTTTGTGTACCTCACAAATTCTCCAATAGAGATTAGTCACTTTTAAACATCGGTGAAAACTTCGTATTAATATTATAGTAACAGATAAAAAAGCCTTATAACAAATGTATGGAAACTTGTAAAAAAAAAAAAAAACAAATGTATGGAAAGTAACATATGCATAAGGCAAGACTTATCACACATGCACATCGATAGAAAAACCCTTGATATAATTCTAACTAAATAAGGATTTCAATTTCAATATTTTTTTTTCAAGAGTTTCACTATAATTTAAGCTCTATTATCGAAATATATAACTAGAATTCGAAGCCAGGTCTATTTTATTTTTATACAATCCAATCCAGTTGGTTGAGCGCTTGTTATTGGACTGAAAGGTGCCTAGATCGACTCCTGGAGGCAGTTTTTAAAAAAAATTGTAATTTTGCATTTGCGCCTGGACATGCGTCGCCTTTTTTGGTCGACACGTAGCGGCTTCTTATTGGGAAAAAATTCAATACCGCAACTCCTTCCGGCGGTAATAAAAAAAAAGTCAAGTCATGGCTGGTTCTGTCTGCTCAGACTGTCAGGAGCCGTTTGGTGCACATGATAAAGAGACAGGATATGATAAATCATATCCTACTTGAATAGCTTGTTTGGTGTACCAATAGGAAAGGATAAAATAAACCAATTACTTATCCTATCATACTCACTCTTTGTTATTTTTATCCTTACTTTAAGCTGGGTTAGTAACCTGATAGCATAAAACACACGCACGTGTTTTCTATTTCTCATGGATGCTCTTCGACTCTCACCATCTGCACTTTTCAATTAATGCTAATCTTCAATCTCTGAAACAATTCTATTCCACTTTTTTTCCTTCCTGCGTCTCGTCTTCTTCTTCAGCTTTTCAAATGATTAATTTCTTGTCTCAATTTTTCACCTAATCTTTTTCTAATTTTTGTGCTTCGTGTTGTTCTCGATCACTTATTATACAACTGTAATTATAATATTGTCATTTGAAAATCTAATTTCAAATGATTTTGAATTCTTTTTTTTTTCTTCATCTTTCAATTGATTCAATTTATTTCATTTAGATAGTTTTGTGCTTCAATAATGGCGTTTTTCCTGCCTTTATTTTCCTAATTGTTTCACCTTTTTTTCTCTCCTTTTCCTAATTTCATTGATTTCTTTCCTCGGATTATAAAAAATCTATGTATTTGTTTACATGATAATTTTGTCATTTATTTCTTAAAAAAAAAATTGTCATTTATTAATATATTTTATCATATCGTTGCCAAGTGGTCCACCAAACCCAGAGATATGATAAAATAATGCTATTATGTTGTTTATCATGTGTGCTCCAAACACACGATATCATATGTGACTATCATATCACTATCATATCATATCCTTATCCAACTTCTTATCATATCCTATGTTTATCCTATCATGCGTACCAAACGAACCCTCATTACTGTCATGCACAATGGCGGTAAGTAGGTCATTTCTGTAAATAATATTCATAGGGGTCAGACATGAATTTTTTTTTTTGCACTAGGGTCAAAAAAAAAAATCTATACTCGCTTCACGACCAAACTCATGGCAAATTTGGCACTCAACCTAGAACATCCATCAGAGTGACCTCCACAACCGCGATTTGAACCACCACCACAACCGCGATTTGAACCACCACAAGCACCATGATAGACATAGAATTGCACATTCTTATTAGGAGAGTTTGAGGAAGCTTGAGACCTCACTTCAAACGATGCCTGAGCCACATTGACCGGTAACGGTTCACTAAGCGTGGATTTCTTGACATGATTAACGTGTGACTCTTGCGAAAGAAGCATGGCTAGCTTCTCAACATGAATAGAGCAAGGTCCTCCATCATTACGATATTGAATAACATTGCCAAATGCATTGTAATCCTCAGCAGTCCATCGCGAATTGACTCTAGTCGATCACATGGCGAAACAGATCACTAATTAACTCAAGAATATCAACGATTTGTTGAATTCGAGCAAAAAATGCTGCAATTAAGTTGTCGCCTTTGGTGATGGTCTTCATGATTCAAATATCAATTGAAGCGATTTCACACTTATTTGCATTTCGAAGAAAGCATCGATTGTAGTCCAAACTTCATGAGCTTGAACGCATTGAACAACACAAGGAAGAATGGAATCAAATAACATCGAAAAAAATCAATGTGAAATGAGTGAATCTTGTTGCTCCCACTCAACATATGTTAGACTTTGGCGATCAGCATCATTATCAACAGCTGTATTGTAGCATGGAGGAATTGAAGGATTCTCAAGGTGCCAATGTAGCTTGTGGGTTATGATAATTCCTTCGATTTGTTACTCCCACTAAAAAAAGAAAGTTGTTTTCATCTTTTGATAGAAATGTGCTCCGCAAAATTCTTGAAGATGTTCTTCAACGAAGTAAGATCCGGTGTCCATGAGTTTTGCATTGATTCAGTTGCGATTTCAGAAACTGAAGTCATGGTTATGAATCACAGACTCGTGATAACATATTAGAAAATGAGAAATGAAGTAAGAGTTGTAGAGAGCATTGGTGGGGATGAGAGTGAAAACTGTAAGTGTAAATTATGAATGTTGGTTACAATAGGATCATGTAAAGTTAGTTACATGTCTTAGGACATGTTTGGCTAACACTAGTGAATGAGCCTATGCGCTAGTCTATGTAATCATACTACTATATCTCTAATAAAGTCTAATCATACTATAGTAATTTGAAACAATCATTGATCTTTTATTTTCTTTACCTAACTACGACCTATATGCATACTCATCAATGATCACCAAATAATTCACACTTTTCATTAGTGGGAGATAAATTATTAGCACGATTCTTTTCTACTTTTTTTCCTGCACTAAGTGGGGCAGTGCAATGCTAAACACAATGAAATTAACCTGCCCTCAAACTTCATAACTTGTAGAGTACTGCTCTTTACCCAAATGTTTTCGCTCATTTCTAAATGAAATGACTAAAATGCCCTTGCGTGAGTTAAGTTAAGTCACACTAGTGTTAAATTTGTGTGACTTAACTCATGCTGGTTTTAAGCATTTCAAAAGCTATGAAAGACAAAGCAGAGCAAGTAGTAAGTAGCAATAACACATGTGTTAACTCACCCATGATGGCACTTACACATTTCATTTCCATTTTAAATACCCCATGATATGAATTGAAATTTGAGGCGGTGGGATCCACCAAAGATGAAAGAGGTCATTGTTAATTAATTGTTATTATGTCATTTGTAACACTCCATGTGCACATGGATGAAAACATCCATCATTATCAGTTATAACAGTAAAGATTAAGCTGACATGCAAAATAATTTCATAGCTTTTTGAATATCTAGAACTAGCGTGAGTTAAGTCACGCTAAAATTATAACTGACGTGAGTTAATTAACATGCGTAGAGGTATTTTGGTCATTTCACTTGAGAATGAGCAAAACCATTTGGGTAAAGAGCTGGACTCTAATTTGTACACCTCTCAAATCCATTTTCACCCCCTGTAAAAAGGTGTAAATTAGAATGTGAGGGTAATGTAAAATTTTAAAGGTATGAAGTTATTGATTTCCTATATAATTTGTCAAGACTGTTTTTACTTTTAAGTAAAAAATTAGAAGTACAAAAACATCATTATAAATCGTTGAGATATAAACTACTTTAGCACCCCCCGCAACAACAATATTAATAAAATTAGATTGGCAAGAATTGATAAAACAGGAGTATGTATATCCCCATTTATTATTAATTACACTCAGAACATAAAAATAAATACATAGTAGAAAAAAATACAAAATAGAATATGGTTTTTGCATTGAGTGAAAAGTAATAAGAAAATGCATGCACCTACATATTGATGAGATTATCAATGATCCCCATAGCTACATCACATATATGTTTCAAACCATTTTCTCTAGTAGCAAGCTCAGGAGGGTAAACCAAATCAGGAACCCTTTTGAATGCATTGTGACAAGCATTTGGGTAATCTCTGGCTGCAGTGATGTGTATGTAAGCATAATCATATTCTTCATTAGCCAAATCTTGCACTGAAGCTTGGAGAGAATCACCAGCATAGTTGTACTTATCTGCACACTCTTTGAGGACCCTTTTCAAGGTAGTGTTGTTGGTTGGAGTAAGAAATTTAGAAGACAAATATGAAGAAGTGGAAGTAGCATTGGTCATTCCAATCCCAACCATGATCACAGCTAGGCCCTTTGTGTCTGCGTTTGGACTGCTAGGATTGGATTTGAGAGAAGAGAAACATAGATTGTAGTATTTGGTGTTCTTGCAAGTGCTTTTGATCAAAGTGGCATCTCCATTCACAAATGCATAGTGTGCTAGGAAGAGGATGAGAACTAGTGAGAAGTGGATCTTAGAAGCCATTATGGAGATGAATTTTCTCAAGAGATTTATTAGGGGAAAGTTCAAAATGTATAGAAAATTGAGGCAATAAAGTCAAAAAGCAGAGTTATACGATTCCTTTCCTTTTCTTCTTCTGATCTTTATGTTTTTTTATAATATGTTATTGATATTTGACAAGAAGTATCCACCAACTTTGATGATTTATCCTATCAGGGAATTAGCTTTGGTTGACCACCTTTAGTGATCCCGCCTTTCAACCTTTTTTTTTAATTAAAAAAAACCATATTTCTTTTTATCAATAAGATTTGAATCCAAATTTTGTTTAAGGATCTTACTCTAGTTCCACTTGAACCATAATAAAGTTGATTCTTTATATCTTATTTAGGCCTGCCTTATCGTGTCGTGACACATGAATAAGTATTAAACATTGTGCCTTAGTGTATAAGCTTATGATGGGACCTAAATTCTTGTAGTATATTATTATTAACTACTATGTGAGAAAAGTAGAGTGTTTTGATCAAGCCTCACGTGATAAACTCTGTTCATGAAAGAATCTCTACTACTACTACTACTAGGTCAATAGGACATATTTTTGGCTCTGGTTTGTCCTTAGTTCAGATTATGTTTAACAATATGATTTACTGGGGAACTACGCTGAATTATGAGAAATTGAGTTGTTTTTTCTTGTTGGATTTATTACTCTCTGAGTGATTCAGGGCTTTATTTGGAACGTAGCAAGTCGTCTACTCATAAGGCTTTGGTTGTCTACTAGCATAAAAGACGTCTTAGAGGTCACGGGTCATAAACCAACAAGAATCTTGACCCTCGAATCCTATATCTATCATGTTCTGGAACATGATTGCTTTGGCATAGGGAAAAGACAGCAACACTTGGATAGTGCATAGGCAATAGGAGAAGCATTATTGGGCCCTTCTGGATCTTATAGGCTTCAAAAGTTACCCAGCTTTTATGTTCGGTCCATTTTTGTAGTTGCACAACGCAAAAGATTTACTGCTTCTCATATTGAGCGCAACATTTGAAAATACAAACAATTTTTTTTCATGTGTTGAATAATTGATGAATTTGGTCAATGATCTTTTGCATATAATAATAATAATCGGTGTATTTGTTCCCATGAGCTTAGCTCATTTGGTAAGGGATAATGCACAATATGTGTAGGGGTCAGGGTTCGAACCCCGGACACCCTACTTATTCATCTTAAAAGATGAATTTCTCTAGTCACTAGGCTACTTGACAAAAAAAAAATCGGTGTATTTATTTGTTTCATATTAATTATCATTTTAGAAGGTCAATGAAACATTAATTACATTTTTGTTTATTTATTTAGTGTATGTCAATTCATATCGGTTGCTATTATAGACAAAATTTCATTTTTCAAATATATTGAATAATTAGTGTATCTGATTATAATATAGATCAAATACATTAGTTATTCGATGTATATGAAAAGTTGTTTATAATAGTGATCGAATAGACTCTTAACGAAGATACTTTAATAAAAGAAAAGCATGAGCACTCAATTGTTTTCTGAAGTGTGTATAACCTAACCTTAAAAACAAGACTGAGGTAGTACTTAAGTTTAATCAGCATCTCCTATATCAGGATTCAGGAGTGTTATTTACTCCATTTTTTCACCCTATGATTTTTAGGAAAAGAGATCATATAATTCAAAATTCAACCGAGGGCAAGTAAAACTTAGTAAATGATTGTTGCAGCAAGTATCAAACTCAGGTACCTCTAACAGATTCAGCTTTAATAGTCAAACCACTTCGTTGGAGTGTTGATTTACTAAAGTTGAATTCTTCAATTTAGCAATATTACCATTGAAAGCAGTAATCAACTTATAATTAACAATACATTAAAAAAATTATAATTAACAAGTGATGTGATGGTATTTGTAGCTTCAATATCGCTAGAGGATAAAACATAATCTGAACCAAGGACAAACCCATCAGTTTCGTACAAGGTACAATAATTTCTATACCAAATTTAACATAAAAGCATTGATGAATTAATGAGAGTATTATGTATTGCTAAAAAATAAGCAAGATTAAGCTGGGCTTAGATGTGATCACGTGAGAAGTCCAACAGTTGAATGGGATTACTTAAGAAGTGAATGAGAGACTAATTGTTGTGCAGAGCTGGTGATGAAGCACGTAAAGAAAAGAAGTCTAACAATATGTATTCTTTACACTTCAATTTTTCATTAAAGATTACACTAACAAAATTACAACAACATAGATACATTTGAAGTCAATTGATAAATTTGCAATTGCCTCAACATATCCCTCAAAATATGGGATGTAACTAGCACGCAATGCATTTCACTTACTAAACAGCTCAGACTAGAAGTCCCAGTGCGCTATCTGTAGAAAAGAATACCTCTTTCACAAAATTGAATCACCTTTAGCTAGATTGTTCGAGAGAAGATTAAGTTTCAATGGGATAATATTGACTCCAAGTTGAGATTCCAGCTGATAAATAACTGGGTATGGGAAGGAAAACATCCTGATAGAGCAGCTTACCAACTAAGAGAGCAGGATACAAATTTACAATATTAGATCAGAGGAGAAACCAACTGGGTAAGTGGAACTAGTTTTGATCCATTCCGCATAATGGAGGCATTGTTGCTATTTCTGTTACATAACGGACATATGATTTGTAATTCTTTTCCCCAGTAGATAGCTCCTCCTGTCCATGGTAATGAAAGTTAAATAACTTATGTTCCAGTTATCGCCTCATTTCATTACTCACCACAGGCACAACAAAAACTAGTGAAGTTAGAACACAAACCTGCAGGTCAACTACAAGTTCCCCTCAGAGGAAATGACTTGCCATCAAAAGTTGTGGCTTTTCTTTCTCTTCTTCAATCTCCCTCAAAGCTTCATCTCTAATATCTTGAACCTTTTTATCCCAGACATCATCTACTAGTTTCCATGTTTCATCATTAACAATTTGCGCCTGCAGTGAAAAGAAGTTAAAGAAAAAAAATGAATATAGATCGATTGCAAGACAAATTGATGAAACAAGGTTTTGGTAAAAAAAAACCTGTGTAGGGCGTGGTGCACCAAAGGTTGAAAACCCAACATTGCCCGGTGCAAATGTAACCCTTCCAGGAAGACTAATCCCGTGGATTCCCCACCGTCCAGCATAAATCAGTGCTCCATATTCATCAAGTGGACTCACAGAAGGCTAAAAAGGGTCCAAAAAAATATTGATAATGTAAACAAATAACCATTTATTCAACCAAGGGTCAAAGGCAAAAAAATATTGATAATGTAAACAAAAATATTGATAATGAATCCAATAAATGTATAACAATGTCAAAGGCACACTGACAAAATAGGACAACATCCTCCACTTAGTTTGAGATCTACCTGAGCTACACGAGGAGCACTTTTATAAATGTCCCAGATCTCCTCAGCTTTGATTTTCCCCTTTTCAAGCAAAATATCTGCATAACAAGTACGCATGTAGGAATGTTACTGTACAAAAAGTATTGATAACAGTTAACGTATTCTAGTATTCTACACTAAAACTTAATTCCTAGAAACATGTCTTAACTATCATGAACTAATCTAAAAAACTTCCAGAAGAAATTGTTCATTTGCCATGTAAATCACAGTGGAACCAGACCTGTGATTGTCTCAACCGCTGAACGGTATTCTTTTAGCACAGATGAACACTTCTGTGTACCATAACGCAGATACTCATCTCGGAGTGCTTCAAGCTTCACTGCAAGCTGTACAAAACATTTGAACATGAGTTCTGACTTGTTTATACTCATAAAATACTTCTGTCATGGGAAATAGTATGTATTCAAAAACACAAGCTGTTAGACTCAAATCATACACACGCACATTAGGCACAAGATCGCCATTGTTTCTGTAATATGCTTTCCCAAATGCAGTCATTCCAGTCCGCAGAATCAAAAATTCTGCAAGCCTTGAAGCTTCTGATGTTGCACTTACAGACATCCAACACAAGTTGTCGATCCCGAACATCTCCTCCTCAATTACTCTTGCTACATAACAAATTTAAATAAGCTTAATAACCAAAGTTCCAATCCCAGTTAATATCTTTGGGGCTATCTACATTCTAAGCAGAAAGCTCCCTGTCTACTTTTGTTCAACGGTATACAAATTATCTTGGCTTAATTGCAGTAATTAACCCCCTAACTTTTTCTCAAAGTTGCGATTTTGGCCCCCTAAGAAAAAAAACTACAAAACAGCCCCCTAAGTTTTGCACCTGTGGCAGTTTTGGCCCCCAAGGCTGATATT
>Ga0315915_1002331_pt1 | contig 23890 bp, 13 predicted proteins | sample MpolbnodulesMG_FD_207738 | JGI IMG/M metagenome (GOLD analysis project Ga0315915, IMG submission 207738) | Medicago polymorpha root nodule microbial communities from Los Angeles, California, United States - branched nodules | ecosystem: Host-associated > Plants > Roots > Nodule | place: USA...
GGTCAATCTAATTTAATCATGCAAGGTAGTACCGATATTTATCCAAATGGGATAATGGCACTCACCAACCCTACTAAACCTAATACTGGACGGGTGTTGTATTCAAATTCGGTGCCTATTTGGGATAGTACTACCGGAAATGTTGCTAGCTTCATCGCTTCCTTCTCCTTCGTCGTTGAGGACTATGGAGGTTATATTCCAGCCGATGGAATCATCTTCTTTCTTGCACCACACGACACCGTCGTTCCTCCCAACTCTTTGGGTGCAAATCTCGGAGTAGTCGATGGGGTATATGCTTTCAATCGATTTGTTGGTGTAGAGTTTGACAATTTTCCCAATGTGTATGATCCTAAATATCCACATATTGGAATTGATGTTAACTCTTTAATTTCCCGCAGGACAACACCATGGAACAAGGTAAGTGGGTCATTAGTCAAAGTAAGTATAATCTATGACTCTCTCTCTAAAACATTGATGGTTGCAGCCACTAACAACAATGGTCAAATTTCTACTATTGCTCATCCTGTTGATTTGAAAGCTGTTCTCCCAGAAAATGTTAAGGTTGGTTTATCTGCATCAAGTACATCTACTGGCCGCCAAACGCAAAACATTCATTCATGGTCTTTCACTTCAACCTTGGCATGATTGGACTACTACGTTATGTATGCATGCATGGAGGTTGTGATAATAACTAGTATGGCTAAAGAAAAGACCATACTAGATTGTGAATTTGTGATGATAACTAGTATGTCTAAACTAGATTGTGATAATAACTAGTATGGCTAAACAAAAGACCATACTTGCACCATGTATATGTTTCAGTTTATCTATAAATAAAGTCCATGCTTAACCTAATAATGTTACCTAAATACCTAACGGAAAAAGATACATACACACACCAATGTCATACACCCTCTTATACCATCCATGACATGGCAATGAATACTTAAAAAAATTGATTTAAAAAAAAAAAAAAAGAATCTCTTTTCCTTCTATCTCGTCAAACCTCTTTTCCTTCCTTCTCTCTCTCCCTCCCCAGCGAACAAAACCTCCATCCTCCTTCACCACCATCCCTCCGCCGACGACATGCTCTTCTCCCCACGTCAGCGACCTCGTCAGGCACGCCATCAATGTTTTCTTTCTTTTAAGTCACGACATTCATGTGTCCTCTGTCTCAACCCATGGTTATCCTCCGAACCGATTTCAGTCTCCGCCCATCGTCCTTCACTCCGCCGTCGTTCTCCTCTCAATCTCATTCTCTACAGTTTTTAGGTTTAAAGTTTTCTAGATCTTGAGTTGTTCCAATTTTAAGTTGTTAGCTTTAAGATCAAAAAAACTTTATGGGCGGCTCTCTCTCCGGTGGTGGTGGTGGTGATGCATGAACGGAGGCGATGTTATTGTGTTGGAAAGATGAAAGGGAAAACATAATTTTTGGGGTTTTGTTTACTGGTGTGAAACAAAGGGAGGTTGTATGGTGGTTGATGGGGTTGACGGCAACAGTAGTGGTGGAAAATGTTGGCGGTGGTTGTGGTGTTCTGGGAGAGAAACAGTGGTTGCTGGTGGTAGTGTGTTGGTGATAGTGGTACAGATGAAAAAGGGACGGAGGGAGAGAAGAGAGAGAGCAGTGGAAGATGATGAAAGAGAGTAAGAGAGTGAGAAGAGAAAGTTGGACAAAATTATCCTTTGTTTTTTTTGTTAATGACAAAATTGTCCATGCCACATGGGATGTAGGATGATGGTATGCCACATAAGGTGGTTTACCTATCATTACTCATAGCTAAGTCATGAATGAATCTCTGTCAATTTCTCAATGAGTAATATATACCACTCCAACATGGCCGTCTAAACTAATATTGAGGCTTAAAGCCAACGCTAAGAATGAATCATATTTAATAAAATTCATATTTTATGTAAATTATATTTTTCATGTATCTTGAGATGCAAAATCATTTTTAAATTTAACATTTCTTTTTCAATACATAACAAAGTCAAGTCCTGGGAGCTTAGCTCAGTTGGTAGGAATATTGTACATTATATGCAGGGGTCGATGTTCGAACCCTGGACACCCCACTTCTCCACAATTAATTGTGGGAGCTCTAGCCACTAGACTACTTGACCCAAAAAAAAAGATAACAAAGTCAAACCAAGAGATAATTGTGAGACCCAGAGTAACTGACGAAAAGAAAGACGGTGCACTTAAAAAATGAGTGTAAATCACAACATTAATAAAGGAAACTATAAACTTTAAGGGTTCATTTGATGGTGAGAATAAAGATACATGATATAATATATTAATCATATCATGTTAAATCTCATGTTTGATGCACCAAATTGATGGATAAAACAAACCATTTTCTTATCATATCTTGGTTTTCCTTTATAATTTTTATCTTGAGCATAGGCTGGGTGGAACCTTATTTATTATCATGATATTTTGTCATTTTAAAAATGTTGTCATATTTAAAATAATGATCTCATGTATTTTTTTTTTGACTAAAAATAAATGATATTCATTCATTCAAATTGATAGAGTACATCAATACAATGCAAATTCTCTAAAAACAAAAAGGATGAATTTTCGAACAAACTCACAACATCTATGTTAATAGCATAAAACGGCAAAGTACAAAAACCTACACATATGACTATTTTCAAGTCTCTGAAATACTCATGTCTCCGGATCTGCAACGTTGACAATGCCAAAGTCATTGATTTGATCTGCACTAGATCGAAGCTGATCTGACAATTTGAACCGAACAAATACCTGAATGAAACATGAAAGACAAACAACGCCGCACAAAGACGACAAACAAAACAACGTTGCACTAAGACGACGAAAATACAAAAGAAAAAATGAAATAGATGTGAAAAACACTTATTTCAGTAAAAGGGAAAGAGAAAAACGAGGTAAATGGGTGATTTTTTGGTAAAAAACCGGCCCTAAATAACCCATCTTTGATGGATGAAGGAGAAGAAATTAAGGTTTTGCTGACGGCCACAAGAGAGAAGGGGAAGAGAGAGAGAGAGAGCAAGAGAGTGAAAGCTACTTGTCACTCTAATGATCTCATGTATTTGTTATTATAATTAATTACAAATGTCATTTTACTATATTTAATTAATTATAGGAGAATAGTTTTTTCGTTTAATCATAATGATATCATATTTGTTATCATGTACGCATCAACATACATGATATGATTAATGCTTATCATGTCTCTATCATATTTTGTGTATATCCAGCTTCTTATATTATCTTGTCTCTATCATATCTTGACCATCAAACAGACTCTAATAGTAGAAAACTGCAATGTACCCCAACAAACACAGATGTAAATTTAGTATTAACCATATTTAAGGAGTTTGAATCACAAAATTTAAACTTTCATAGAAGCTGCAAATGTAAAAGAAAATATTGTTATCTCGTTATTGAATTATATATACATATATACTAGTTAAAAAAAAAATTGGGGCCTAAAGCAAGAGGTTTACTAGCCTAATGGTTGAGACCCTGCACTCCAATAACAAATATGAGAAAAACAAATTCAAGTTTAGTGATATTCAAACTATGATGAGATCAACAAACTATGCATGGCAATGACTTATGCATCCTATCATTAGGGTGGTCTTAAGGATGGGCGGAAGAGACGACAACCTAGGATACCATTTTTTTAGGGGCATACAAATTATTATTTTTACTTAATAATTAGTACTATATAGATATGTTTCGTTTTAACTTGCTTTGATTAATTATACTAAAAATATAATTTTAGAGAACTTTGATCATGAATGAATATTTTGCAACAAAAAATACAAGAATAAAGACATTCAAATAATAAAAAAGGCACAACTTTATTGATTCTTCCAAGACATAAAAAATCATATAGGGCGTGCTTTGCCTATTTGTTGATCTTTCCATCTAATCGGTTATGATATTTTAGTTATTAACATCTAATCATCATCAATAAACTCTAACTTAAGATTGAGATTATCACCTAAAGGTCTTCTCCATTTTAACTATCATAAATTGATTTGTGTAATCCCAAAAATCAATTATTTTTCAGTACAAGAAAAACTACCAGTTGATGGTAAAATTTGCGAGAGGCATGAACATCGAAGACAGATTCATCTTATCAATTGATATTTTTTTAACAAATTATAAATCAATTTGTACATCCTATAAATTGACTATTGGAACATAAAAACAATTTTAATTTCACAAAATCATCAACAACTCACATCATATTCATTTCAAGATTACCACCAACCATCACACAAATTGAATGATTTACGTACTTAACATACAATCGTACATTTAACATCAATAAGCACACAATTATCAATCAATTTTTTTTATTAAGTAGCTTAATTGATAGAAATTCACTTCTTAAATTGAACAAGTGAAGAATACAGAGTTTGAACACAAACTCTTATATATTACTACGTTCTTACCAACTATGTGATAATTATCGATCAAATGTTTGTTTAACATGTGCAACATTGCACATGTTAAAATAACTAATAGTAGTAACTTTTTTGGAAAGCAACAATTTTATATTTAATTAAATATATATGTTCCAATACCAAATTTCTATTTAATATGTGCAAATTTGCAATAGTAATTATGAAAACAATAATTAAAGACACAAGGTCATATCATCTTATACAACCCTCATATTTCCCACGACCCGATCTAGTTTTCTTTCTTTCTTTCTTTCCAAGCAAATTTTCCATCATTTGTTTATTTATTTTATTTATTTTCCCCTCACTTTCTCTCCTTTCATTTTCCTTCCAATTTCCTCTTAATTTCATCTTCAGCCATGTCCATTTACAGGGTACTTTCTCGAGCTTCCAGAACCTTAACGCTTCTCTCTGCTTCGCATTCTTCACCGAAGCCACAACCCTTCTCCACCACTTTCTTCCATCAATTCAGTTCCTTTCATCATCAATCACCAAATGAGGTATTTTCTCACAATACTGAATTAATAAAAATGTAATTTTTTCGTGATTTTGTGTTGTAGTTTTTTTTTTTTTTTGCTTTTTCAATTTAACTTTTCAAAGCTTGTCAAATGCATTCATATAGATTTTTAAGTTTCAACATTCAGAAATTATCGATGGTTTGAAGAGACTTTACATTCAGAAGTTGAAGCCATTAGAAGTTGCTTATCGTTTCAGCGATTTCGTATCTCCTTTATTGGTAAGTACATTGTTGATTTCTCTCATTTTTTAGTAATTAGTTTTTAGCTATGAAGCACGGATACGAACACCTGACACGACACTGACACGCTGACACAGCTAATAATTTGAAAAAATACATAATTTAGTGTAATTACAAGTGTCGGTGTCGTGTCAGTGTCGGACACGACACATGTCCGACACCGGGACACGTCTAATCTGAGGAGTGTCCGTGCTTCATAGGTTTTTAGACTAATATTTACTCATTCGTCTGAATTTGAACCCATACCTCCAACTCGTTATCCCTTAACTCAAATTAGTTAAACTATCCAAATCCAACCCCACGGTGTTTTTGTCGTGTTTAATATATCAACTAACATATTAACCATTGATTTTTGCAGACAGATAGTGATTTTGATGCCAAACCTATGGTTCTGCTTTTGGGTCAATAATCAACAGGGAAAACAACTTTTATTAAACATGTGCTTCAAAAGAGTTATCCAGGCAAGTGTTTTGATCCATTCGCGATTATTTATATTAGTTTTTTTGGTCAAGTAGCCTAGTGGTTGGATTCGCACACTTTAAGTGTGGAGAAGTAGGGAGTCCAAGGTTTGAAGTCTTGCAGCTACAAACTGAGTTGTACTTACGGGACATCCATTTTGTATTTCTACTTGGGTAGTATATGTTTTTGTGGTTATCATATATGTTCAACAATATATGTTACTGATGTTATTTTCTGGTTCTTACTATTTGTTCATTAGGAGCTCATATTGGACCTGAACCAACAACTGATAAGTTTGTTGTTGTCATGGTATGTTCTAAAGCATTTACTCTTCATTACCCATCACTATTGATATTGTCTTTATAGGGTCAAAAAACTTTGGTTTTCTCACTTTTAAATATCCATATTAAATTTACTTCTAAGTCATGACATGACGAGTTCATTGTTCGGTTAAGGAAGGAAGATCGAACTTAATTGTTAGACAGTTCGGTAAAATTGAACTGAATTATTATAAAGGTTTGGTGCACCGGTTTTGTGTTTCCGTACTGAAACTACCTTTGCAAAAAACCAAACTACAACCTTTGATACTGAATTGTACTGAATTGTTATTATTAATAGATATTAGGATTGCAAAAAAAACATATAAACCGAACCAAATAAAAAACTGAACTTCACCGAAAAGAACCGAATTGTGATGGATAATTCACGACTGAATTGAATTGGTTCAGTTTGTAAACTTCCCGTCACTGTTTGGATCTTTTTGGCATGGTTCGGTTTAGTAGTTCCTAGATATGACTGAACACCAAGCCTGTAATTGCAAACTTGGCTTAAGTATTTTCAAATTAAAATGCAAACAACAGTACATATTACCTTGCATGTTCAGATAAAATGAGGAACATTGTTGTTGACTTGCAATAAATAGTGTGAGCTTAACACAACAGGAAAATGTAGTGATATCTTTTCGAATTGCTCACTGAAATACATTGCAGCCTTTGTAGGCAAGCTTACATGTAGTTCTGATCCTGGATATAATATTGTTATATTTATGAGATGTTGGTTGTGTTATTCATTTACATCGTTCATTTGGAAATCCCTTACAGTTTAAGAAGTTGTAATCATCTAAGAAAATGAAATTTCATGTCAGCTTATAAGATTGTTGTAGGCATTTTGTGATATGTGGTTTTATGGTCACAGTAACTTGAGTGCCAAATTTGATATGTTGCAGTGATTGTTATCTATGCAGTCTGGACCTGATGAGAGAACTATTCCTGGCAATACTGTTGCTGTACAGGCAGACATGCCATTCAGTGGTCTAACAACTTCTGGCACTGCTTTTTTGTCCAAATTCGGGTGTTCTACAATGCCTCATCCTGTAAGTTTCTCTAGAACAAATTGGAAAAAAGATATTAGTAGATTTTTTTTGTTGAGTTTAATAACTAGGCAATAAAAAACAAGTTTACACATTTATTCAATCATATTTCACCAGTGTCGTGTCATAATATTATTTCGTAAAGTATCTCGAAGTTCTATAAGGAGAAAAGCAATAATCACATTGATCATATGATTTTATCGTGTTAGTATATAGTTATTTAATTCTTTTTGTTTTGCAGCATTTGGAACCAACTTTTTCTCATTTGTCCAAAGCTACTGGAGCACATTACATTTGTGGATAGTCCTGGAGTTCTATCAGGAGAAAAGCAACGATTAGGGAGATCATATGATTTTACCGGCGTAACATCTTGGTTTGCTGCTAAGTCTGATATAATACTCCTCCTATTTGATCCTCACAAGCTTGATATCAGCGACGAGTTCAAACGTGTGATAACATCCCTCAAGGGGCATGATGATAAAATTAGAGTCGTTTTGAACAAGGCAGACCAAGTTGATACTCAACAAGTAAGATAACATTAAGCAATTAATCTTCTATTTGTTGGCTTAGCAAATATTTTTGAAACATAGTTAGGATGAATCTAATTTATATATAATTATGTGCCCTAATGTTGCAGTTAATGAGAATTTATGGTGCTTTAATGTGGTCACTTGGGAAAGTGTTCAATATTCCAGAAATCATGCGAGTGTATATAGGGTATGTCACTTCATATATGTCACATGCACACATTCTCTACCATTAATCTTGAAATGTTATCATAAATTATCTTTTAGAGCTTTTGGGAATAAGATGATAGCAATTATGGACATGTCATACGCAAAGTCTCATAAGTTCTTATGCCACTATTTATGCTCATATAAATCAATCCGAACAGACCCAAGATTTTACCTTGTGCACATTCATATAAATTTAGATGTGATTCAAATCTTGTGACATGACCTATATTGGCAGATCCTTCAATGACCAGCCTATAAACAACATTGGTGTACTTGGCAATGACCTCTTTGAAAGAGAACAGGAAGACCTTCTTACAGATCTAAAAGATATACCAAAGAAGGCTTGTGATCGTAAAGTAAGTTTTTCATTTGATTAAATTTTTTAATCATAATAATTTTCTCAACGTAGATACTACACACATGTGCAATTCTTTTAGCTAAATTCTGTGATGAGATACATTTGTGGGGTGAGTTTTGAAGTAGAGAATGAACCACAGAAGATTGAAAGATATTTGGCATGTGGATGAAATAATAATGATTTCAGAATACTTTTTTAGTTTATGTGGTAGGAAAACATTGATAAAAGGATTGATGTCCTTACCGCATTTAGTACCATGTTATGCAAATTTTTGTTGTGTTATTGATTTCATAGCTGTTGTGTATCCAATCTCTAGAATTTCAGCTTAAAGTTAAGTAACTACTCATGTTTTGTTATGTAAACAAAACTAATTATGTTTTGTTTTATCTATCTGTTTTCTTAAGAACTTAATATAGGAGGGGGAATGATATTTTATTCATTGTGAAAGGGGTAGACAACCAATGTGCTAGCATCCATCAGAGTTTGAACTGAACTCTGCCTCTTTAGATTACATGCTAAGCAGTTACCACTATGCTAACATTTGATATTTTTATTTTATCTACTAAAGTTACATTTCTTTGTAATTAAGATAACACTTGTACATGTAGATCAATGAATTTGTAAAACGAGCTCGAGCTGCCAAAATACATGCATATATTATCAGTCATCTGAAAAAGGAAATGCCTATCGTGATAGGGAAAGCTAAAGCTCAACAAAAACTCATTGATAACCTGGAGGCGGAATTTGCGAAGGTATAAATCCATCAAGAACTCTCTAATTTCTCACGTATTGTTATGATATTGATAAAGAACGAAAATTGAAACACGTGTAACAGGTACAAAGGGAGTTCCATCTCCCTGCCGGAGACTTTCCAAATGTTGATCATTTCAAAGAGCTGTTGAGTGTTTATAACATCGACAAGTTTGAGAAATTGAAACCGAAAATGATACAAGTTGTGGATGACATGCTTGCTCACGACATTCCTAATCTCTTAAAGACTTTTAGAAATTCATAAGTTTGCAAGATCAAAGGACTGGTACAAAAGTATGGATCCAGATCCATTTTAAGGACATTCTAATCTCTTGAAGGAGAGGACTTATTTTGCAAAAGTATGCATGCAGGCACAATAATGTACATGCGTTGTGATATGTATCATGTATGTATGTATCATGTGGTGCATATTTTGCAAAAGTATGCATGCAGGCATAATAATGTACTTTTTCAATAGACAACTCATTCAATGGTAACCAAAAAAACCTTTATATTTACCCATATTTCTCTATATAATTTTCATTTTCGAAAGAGCTTAATGACGAAACTCACATGTAAAATATTAAGAAGTGGGAATTGCGGATTCAAACCAGCATCTTAACATATCAAATGTCTCTACAACTACCATCTAAGTTGTATTTACTAGGCTATATTAAGAAGTGTGGGAAATTGCGGATTCAAACCTGCATCTTAACATATCAAATGTCTTTACAACTACCATCTAAGTTGTACTTACTAGGCTCATACTTCTCTATACTAGTATAAAGGATGTTAGGCCAAAAGAGAGTGTATAGGTTGCTAAAATTGACATTTTCCAAAAAAAAATGGGTCTATTGAAAAGACACTCATATATACACTTGCGATGAAATATCATTTTATAAGCTACTATCTTATTGGTATGAAGTTTTCACTTCCATTTATCTAATCTTTGTTTACCTTTGAAGCACACAAGTAGGATGAACACACATCTATGACATTGCTTGTTAAAAAAAATATTGTATATTTATTAGTTATTGGGTAATATTTTAATATTTTTTCTACTAAAAATGATGAGTTGCACCTCTAAAAATTATTGAATAATTTTTTTGTGAAGAATTAAATGCTAAATCGTGTTAATCTTTAGGATCACTAAGAACTTAATATTAATTTGGTCCATAAATTTATCTAATTACTATCATATTAATCTTTAGCATATTCTTTAAACGACTAATACAAATAAAATTTGATAAAAAAAACTTTTTAGAATATTCATAAAGTAAGAAATCTATTTAAGAACACCCTATACATTCAAAAACTAAATTGGTGGTTTGTTTAAATATTACACAACTCAATTCATTTCTTCTAGAATTCTCCTGGATAAAAACCCTATTAATCCCACAACAACAAAAAAACTTCCTTAAAAAAAAAAAAATTCGTTTCTAATTTTCCAACCACAAACACTTGTACACCGACTCAGAACCCGATAACCCGACCCGATACAGTTTTCCCTTTCTTTCTTTCCAAGCAAATTTTCCATCATTTATTTTCCCTTCACTTTCTCTCCGTTCATAACATTTTCGTCTGTTTCATAAACCCTTTCCCTCTCCAATCCCAATTCCAACCCTAATTTTCCTTCCAATTTCTTCTTCTTCAGCCATGTCCGTTTATAGGGTACTTTCTCGAGCTTCCCGAACCTTCACGCTTCTCTCTTCTTCGCATAAGCCACAACCTCTTTCAACCAATTTCTTCCATCAATTCAGTACCTTTCCTCATCAATTGCCCAATAAGGTAACTCCCTCGTAATTCTGAATAAAAAATTTAATTTTTTGCAATTTTGTGCTGTAGGGTTTTATTAGGGTTTTAGGGTTTAGTGAAATAACCTAAAACCCTAGATTTTCCTTTTCTATTTTGTGATGTTCTGGCTATGAATTATTGAATGAAGTTTAAATTTTTTGGACCCTAAATTATAATTTTTATTTTCTGATGTTTTGGCTATGAATTATTGAATTAAGTTTAAAATTGGTGTACCCTAAATTCCCTTTTTCTATTTTTTGATGTTTTGGCTATGAATTATTGAACTAAGTTTAAATTTATTGTTGATGTGGCACAAGTAGTAGATATTAGGTTTACTTAACTATTTTGTTGGTGTAGTTCGATCGAGGCCGGTGAGTATGGAAAAACATATGTTGTAAGATGTCAGCCTCATTTTTTTGTTGGTAGATAGACACAATGACAATAACCACTTGAAAACTCAATCACATAAGTAGGGCGATCCCAGGTTCAAACCTGGGTCATGACGTCCAGCCTGGCAATTTCGGCATTTGCCTGTTGAGCTAGGACTTGTGAGATGTCAGTCAGCCTCTTAAATGGATCCCAATAACATGAGGGACTCTGCCGTTGTGCACAGGATACCTTGATTTACCAAAAATAGTTTAAATTTATTGTTGCTTTTTAATCTTTTTATTCTTAGATTGCGTATTGTCCCTTGATTATTTGTCTGAGTAATTTTGGTTTTAGTTATGCATTGTGAAATTCTCATTTGAGTACTATTTGTGATTTCTAATGTTTCAGCTTATTCCAATTCAAGCCAATTTGTTGTATTCTCCAATAAGTTCATCCTTGACTCCAAGATTTGGATTTTCTTCCTCGGCCTCACCTGAATCTTCAAGTGATGACCCTGCAAAAACAAGCGAAAAAGCCAAGGTAGTTGATCAGAATGAAGAAGATAAACGTGAAAATCAAACCAGTGAATCAGGTTAGGATCTAGTTCAGAATCTTGTTTTCGATGTCAATCTGACAACAGAAAGTGTGGAGTTTTTAAACTGAAATGCGTTTATTTTTTTATTCAGATTCAGATGTAGAGGTTGAATGTGATCTATCCAGAGATGAATTAATAAAGCTTGTTACTGAGAAGGAAGCACTTTTGAAGTTGAAGCACAAAGAGGTGGAAAAAATGCAAGATAAAGTTTTGCGTACTTACGCGGAGATGGAGAATGTCATGGACAGGACTAATCGCAATGCTGAGAGTTCAAAAAAATTTGCTATACAGGTCTATATTTTGGTTTTTTTTTTTGTTTTAAATTGTGGGGTATACATCTTGCTCGTTTTCGACTCTTTGCTCAGTGTTTCTGATGTGAATGTAGAGTTTCGCCAAGAGTTTACTAGATGTTGCTGACAATTTGGGAAGAGCTTCTTCAGTTGTAAAGGACAGTTTTTCAAAAATTGAATCACCTAAAGAATCTGATCAAGCCGCACCACTCCTGAAAACACTTCTGGAAGGTGTTGAAATGACTGAGAAACAACTTGCAGAGGTAGACTGTTCTACTTTGTGCTATAGCTCTTTAGTTGTTAGGTTCAAAGCTAATCTATGTCCATTCTTTTCAGAGCCATTTGTGTGTTCAATTTTATTTTTGTTTCGTGCTCACCTTCCATTACATTTTTCCACATTTATATGGTTTTCTAGTTTAACGATAGAAAAATAGGTAGATTCTGAAGGTTTGATTGTGTTTTTCTTTTCGTCTTTAATAAATGAAGCTGTGGTTGCCTAGAAAATTAAGGAAATCAGCTTAGAAGTTGAGAAGAGAATAAAAGAAAACTAGGAAATTGCAAGTTGCGTTTGATTGTCTCATGCATCCATGAACATAGCAATATGCTTTGATAATTTATTGATGTTATCATTCTATTTAAGAGAAAGTGTTTTGTTAGGAACCTTTCTTTTGGTATATGGAAAGAATTCCCAAAACTGGGCAGAAATGAATAAACTGCAGAATAATTCTAACTAGAGTAAAGATTGATCAACAAAATTGAGAAAAGAAGAATTATTTGAATATCTTTCTCGTACTATCAATAGATTGGGATGATAGGATTGCAAGAGAAGATACGAAAGGTTTACAATGAAGATGATAACCTTGCACTCAAGGCTACCCCAAATGAGCACCGTCCTTTCACTCTTTCATTCTATTCTCTAGTCACTAAACATATTTTTCAAATACTATCTTTCCCGTCTAGCCTTGAGGGCTATTTAAAAAAGACTTCTAAGAATAACCAAAATAACAATTCTTTTCAACCACCTAGCATTAACTTCTTAGCTCCAATCCTAATAAACAACCCTTTATTCTTAATCCTAACATTACACTCATCCTCTCAACAACCTTGTCCTCATGGTTGTAATAAAGAAAGACTGATCAGGAGATAGAATCCGATGGAAAAAGGCGGATGAACCGTATCTCCCGATAGGTTTTTTGCAAGTGGAAGTTATGTTTCAGTAAATCTAGGGGCTTTTAAGCTAAACTTAGAGGGCCGTAGAGCAATTGCTTTTCCTGCTGCTAAAACGATATGGCTTGGTTGTTGTTGTTTTCTGTAGCTGAATCAATGTTCCTAGTTGTTACAGATACAGTTGTTGATTTACTGTGGTACATCAACTTCTCCATGCGACCCCCTTGCATTAAACAATAAATTTGTATCCTTCACTGTTCCGGTTTCTTCATAAGTGTCTGTCACCTTGGCATTACTTTCTGGTTCTTGAATGCCAAACCTTGAGATCATGTCAGCAATCTTGTTGATTGCAGATTGCAAATTGTCTAGCTTGCTTGAATGTTCATCCAGCTTGCCGTTGATTTTGCTGGCAGAAAGCTCCGATGCTGCCACTCATCATGTTTCCTATTAATCATCCTACAGGTGTTAGGAATAGAATCATAATGTCAGTAGATTGATCGATACTTTCCAATATACTAAAATCCCAATATATCTTTCGACGCATACAATACATGAAAACCTAAGATAAGCTCGTCTATCTAATTACAAACCATTACGAGTAGACCACAAATATGCAAGTTATTAAAATTACCTGTAGTAACGTAGATTGAAAAATATAGATTAAATTGAAATGACTGCATTGTTAAGCCAAAAAAATCGTAAATAACAACAATCTAGTAAATTGATATCCATGTTTAGGAGAGTAGACTGGTATCATTGCATTGTTTTTATCTGAAGTAATGTGCTTCAATGGATAATGCCAGTGTTCAATCCTATTATTTAAGATTAACATCTGCTGCTTACAGGTACTCAAAAAGCACGGTGTTGAAAAATATGATCCTACAAATGAACCATTTGATCCAAACAGGCATAATGCCATCTTCCAAATACCTGATGCTTCCAAGCCTCCAGGCACTGTTGGAGTTGTTCTCAAGGTATGTTACATGATCTTTTGTTGTTTGTACTGTCATTCATTTTTTCTTTTCTGATTTTAAAATTTGCTTTGACCTTCAAAACTATGTTTCTACATGGTCAATCCCTTTCAATACAAATTACAAAACAACATACTTTTAGTTCCTAAAGTACAAAACTACATGCTTTAGGTCCTTTGCAGGAACTGAAAATTGGGCACCTAAAAACAAAGAATATAAATTAATTTTATTATGACTAGACACATATTTATTCTTAAATGTGATCAATCACACTTTTGGTCTTGTTTTATGGTTAATTTATGAACATAAAAAGTGCTACTATTTGTCATTTCATTTCCATTCATGATATTTCTCCATCTCATACCATCAATCTGAACACGACTTGTGTAAATAAAAAGGAATACTTTGGTTATATTTGCAGGCAGGATATATGCTTTATGATCGTGTACTTCGTCCAGCAGAAGTTGGGGTTACACATGAAGTGGAGGAAGATAACAAAGCAGATGAATGATTATGGCATGAAGAAATTCTTGAGTAATTGGATATTTTCCAATGGCTTTTTATGTAGTTCACACTCTAGTTCTCGTTTGCAGAGCTGTTATTTGTCAAATGCGGAAAGGGCTGATGTCTTCTCTAATATTTCTGGAGTTATTTTTTAATAATAACAAGAGTATATGGATTTGATTCCATGAGATTTTGGTTGTTTTCATGCTGTTTACTGTTTCATTATAGTGGACTCTATTGTAGTGGCTTTTCTACATACCCCACATTAAGTTCAGGAGCTCCCTAGTTTAGTTTTGTCCCTTTCCTTTTAGGAAATCATAATTTGTAAGAGCAGAGATCAGTCCTTGTAAGATTTGAAGTTAAGTCTTGAGAGAGGATGCAACTGTTTTTTATTTTCTAATTTAATTTATTTGGTTACTTTATTAATTTGTTATTTTTTTACTTAATAAGTAGCAACACTCTTTTTCCAACACTCTCTACCACTCCCTTATTTGTTTAAATCATTGTGGGGCAAACATTTTGAAAATGGGTTCTACATAAGTAATAAAATGGTGGGTTCCACGTATTCCACTTAATAAGAGAGTGGATGTTAGAGAAATCGTTGGGAAGAGTATCATTTTTGTTATTGTTTGATTTATATCATTTTAAAGGGGTGATGACCATACTAGCTTGTTGGAGATTTCTACCAGATAGGTAGTGTATGATTTCTCCCCACCCTTGCTACCAAAATATGTTTCTAGGAAGTGGACATCTGGACTGTACAATTTGTCTGGAAGCATGTATTCAGAACACACAATTTAGTGATATTTGGTGTGAAGGTTTGTTTAAACAAGAGTTATGCTCGTGCACTACATGTTTGGTTCCGCGTTGACAAAGATCGAGCACATGAGTCCAAATATTTTACAAGTCTGTTGATGTCATCAAATACACACTAAGAATGAAAATACCAAATAAATCCTCATAGTTCTGCCCTATAATGAAGAAAGAAAAAAAAAAGAGGGAAATTGACGTGAAAACAAAAACGAAAGCATGACGTGAAAGAAAAGAAAAAAACAAGCAAAACTGAGGTTAATTGTCAATATAATAATTTATTTTTGAACATCCCTTCCCTCCCCCCAAATTCCTCGAATTTGGGGGACCAAAAATTGTTCTATATCCCCTCCCTCTTAAAAAATTGAACACAAAAAAAAAAAAAACCAAAAAATTGATTATGAAATGAATTGAAAAATTATTTCGTACGAAAATACTAATTTTTAAATTTCAATATATTGAATAGACAATTTCGAAGATTATGTGTCATAGAGACACAAGTTAGCATTTTCCCTAAAATTAAATTCTAAAATATTAGTAAAAAGAAGTTTCTAATCAACATGGATTTTAATTTTAAAGTTTTAATAATCTATAAATAATTTAAACCCAGATGAATTCTAACCCATAATAGTGCTCCCTCAAAAGAAAAAAACCATAATAGTGTATAAATAATAAAAACCCACGATAATCTATTAATAATTTTAAATACACATAGAAAACTCATTTTTGGTAATTATACTTCAAAATCATTTTTCATACAGACTATCCAAACTACATTAATTGATAAGAATCATTTTTCCTTCAATTTATATTAAAAGTTAATCAATTTACATTCAACTCACTTTAAAATCAAAAACCAGTTATTCCAAAATCAATTTTGTCAAAATCAACACCCACTCAATTGTTCTTTATTGGTAACTGACTTCTTTAGTGATCTTGGCCTTGAATATGTTGTTTTTATCGAGTTCATATTTACGGCATTAATAAAAAATAGGGAAAATAATTTTGAATTATATGGTTTTTTGATTCCTTTTGAAAAATTTGTAAAGTAGCTAATAGTTTTTGTTTATTTTTCATCAATTCAATAAAAATAGAAGTAAAGCGCAAATTTTAGAGTAAAGAGTGGAAATTAAACTCAGGATTTGGTAAATGATTAAAAGACTATCTTTGGACTTCAGAGATCCCGAGTTCAAACTCCGCTGGTAATCTTAAAAGGGATTAAATGTAAATCCCTTTGAGACACTATCCCCTCAGGTATACTACTACTGTCTTAGCTTTCATATTCCAAAACCAAAGATGATGCAAATATAAGACATACCATGATAAGTGAAAAGCATTTTGGGATTTTATACTTACATATACTACTACTTTCTAGACTACAGGTACTAAACAGCTTCAAATCATATCACATAATGCAACTATGATGATCAACTCTAGTTGCTGATGCTACTAGCACTAGACACTAAGTACTGATTATATATACAAGACTCTGACAAACTAACTACATCTATGTGAATATAGGATGCCAAGTGATATTATAATTACAAAGACTTGGTTCATGGGCAACCACTTGATATTTTTCTTCCAAATGATAATCACTTCGAGCTGTCTTCACCACCGTTCCCTTGGAAGTCGAAACCAAGATCCAACTCATTCATGTTTGAGTCCTGCAATACCAATAAATATATGTAAGCCAATGCAGCTATTATTGATCATTATTATGTAAGCCAACAAAAGAAACACCTTTTTCCCTTTGAACTGTTCATGGTTCGGTTCAGGTAGGAAATTGAACCGAAAATGAAAAATAGTTCACATGAACTGAACAGTGTAGTCAATTGCGGAAAATAATGGTTTGTTAAAACTCCGCTACAGGGCAGTACTATAACTGCTATTTGACAACACTTCATACTAAATGGGTATCACAAAACAGTTACTTAAAATTCTGCTTCAATATAGCACCGGTATAGCTGCTAGTTGACAACCTAGGTAGTCAATCCCAGATAACTGCATGGTGTAGCGAACCAAAAAGTGGGATAATGGGATAGCCGCTATTTGATTATTTTTTTTTGGACAATACATGAATAATACTATAAACACACAGTTAATGTAAAATTAAACAAATAACTGAACTTGTGAAATATTCATAACTACCAAGAGAAAAATAGAAAATGTAGAATAAAACAGAGCGCGCGAGAGAAATAAGCAAAACAGAGAGAAACAAACAAAAAAAAACAGGAGGAAGAAAAACGAAAACAGAACAGAGAGGAAACATAAAAAACAGATAGGAAGAAAAATAAGAATAAAAAACATAACAGAGAGAGGAGAAAAAGACAAAGGGAAACAATTGTTCCTAGCATCACGGAGAAGACCATATAAGTAGGGCCTGCTTGCAAAATACCCAGCATACCACTCAATTGTCTCAACTTTTAAGCCAAAATATGGTTTTACACACAATTATCACTATTGCGTACGAGATGCGCTGCAGCGGTGCAACACCAACATGCCATCTTCTCCACAAACATGTCTGATGTGGCCTATCCTGTAATTCGTGTCACGACTGGTCCCACAGTGGCAGCCAATAGCCGCTCCGCACCACCGCGATCGCGATACTATTTCCAGCAATTGACTACCTAGATGACAACTCTGACTAACCCAAATTGCTTACTTTTAATTGACCAACACAGTCCTCTTATATCCAAAATTTTAAAATTGGCTTTTCATAATCTAAAGCAGATCACGAAAGAGTCAATGTATACATATCGGAATTGGAAAATTGGTTTCCTAATCATTTCTAAGTTCTTACATGGTGTTAAGGTATAATGCATGAAAACCAATAATCAATACTCAATGTTAACTTAAGACAGAAATCAGAAGACCATACCACAACCCTTGCATTTAGCATGCATTAAATACTATAGACTTGGTTATAATTCATAAAACGTGGAAAATATCTACCATGTGGCTAGGGGAAAGAAGTAGAAGAATAAAATACTGAATTAATACTTATGCTGTGATAATCACCAAAGGAATATGTTCTTTGCCTTTTTTCATAATGTAATACAAACTGATAGCCAGACCTGAGGCCTGGCAACACAGAAATTAACTTATATTGCGGTGTTAAAAATTTAAAAAGACACAGATATATTCACTTGGATCGACATTTGATATTTAACTGGATATGCAAAATTGAATGCCAATAGATGGTAACATGTGGCACTGTACAAAGCATGGTCCAGTAGGTGTCATATTTTTCCAGCAGTACTTTCTATGATGCAATATTGTGACCGCTTCATACTCTTGAAAATTGATAGCAGTAAAATGTTAATTTACACGAGCATCAAACAGCCATTTATATTTTGATAGAAGAATATTTCAACGATTGTAAGAAAAGTATAATTTAAGATCAGTTTGAAACAGGGATGGCATAGGTATGGGTAAGGTACCGGGTATGCGATATGCACTATTAAAATAAATCAAGATACAAGTACATCAATAAGAAAGCATGACAAAGTTTATATAATATTGTTCAGGACACAATAAAACAGTTTGAAACAGGGATGCGTAGGTACGGGTACGGTACCGGGTATGCGATATGTACTTTCATAATATTTTTCAGTTCACAATAAAACATCACAATATAAGATTTAAAAGTAAAAAATTGTCTTTGGTTATGACAACAAAAAAACTCAGACGCAAAAAATGTATCATTATATATATTTGTATATTATTATATGAGAAAGCCACGAATTTCACTAGCAATGGAATAATGAGAAAAAATGGAGTACTCGCACCATACGCGTATCAGATATGTACCCAGTAAGTGTACTTCACTGTTTTATAACTACTCATGAGGCAAAGATTAAACGTGAAGAGCATAAAGTCTTTATCCCACTTTCAAAGTCTAAAAATTGAAATCAGATAAATGTTCAAAACCATTCAAACTAGAAACGAAAAAAATCATGTTTCTTTACCTTTGTGTCCTCTGAAACTTCATTCATATTCAGCTTCCCATGCACCTCATGATTCACATTTGTCTGTTTAGCTGTCACTTGGTCACTCTCAATTGCAGATTCATGTTCAACCATTTCCACAGCCCCCTTTTTCTGTTCTTCTAGCGCAGCAATCTGTATCATGGCATTGATGATCAATATTACTTAGAATAAAAAACAGCTGTTTAACTTAAACCGTAACACACCAAAGGAGACGGTTGATAAGATAATGCACGACATAATTTTTTCGACAAATTGTCTTGATTGGGAGTTCTTTTCACAGCTCCAAGTAAAGAAACCTATAGTCATTAACTGATCCACCCACATACAAAACCACACAAAATAATGTGACGTAACATATGAAGCACTAACACAGACATGAACACCTGCCACAACACTGACATGTACACATACTAGACACAAGATACGCCTTCAATCTAAAGTGTCAGTGTTACATAGGATATAACCCCATTTCTACCCAACAACAAGTCAACAACCAAGCTATAGTCCATTAGATAGGGTGGGTTACCTGAGTCAAACAATATCATAATTGTTCTCTCATAGATCATAGCTCTTTCTACCAAAAAAGAAAAACATATGAAAATTTTAATAGTAAATAAAAATCTCCATCTTAATGAATTGAAGACCCAAACAACGTTGTACAATAACCAAAAGAATTAAAGAAAGAGACAACAACAAAAACGAAGCCTTATCCCACTAAAGAGGCATTATCCCACTAAAGACGCATGAAGAAAATTTCAATGAGGGATATATATAGATGATATAACAGACGCAAACTCAAACCTCAGAAATCAGTCTACGTGTTTAGTTCTGTGGGGTCAAAAATTGATTTTTAATGAATTGGTTTTAGTTAAAAGTGAGATGAATAATAAATTTGAGTGTAAAAATCACATTTGGATCAAAAGGTACAAATCTTAGCTTAAAATCAATTCTACTTGAGAACATCCAAACATGTCAAAATCAATTCTCCATCTGTAGAATCAATTTTCTCCATCCAGAGTAGAAACCAAACAGTTCTGAATCGCTCTCATGGAACTGCAATTGTGGCTGCAGTTCAAAACAATATCACAACCGCATTTTCTTGCATTTTGCAGAAATATCAAAGTTCACAGTGTACTATGAGCTATGAAGCACAGACTCAGAAACAGACACGAACACCAGGACATATCTAATTTGAGAAAATGACATAAAATTTAATGTAATCATGTGTATCGGACACTATGAGGGGTAACCTTGGTGCAACTGGTAAAGTTATTATCATGTGACTGAAAGGTCATGGGTTCAAGTCCTGGAAACAGTCTCGTGTAAAAAACAGGGTAAGGCTGCGACGCTGCGTACAATACACCAAAAATGGTGGGACCCTTCCCGAACCCTGTGTATGCGGAAGCTTTATTGCACCGGGTTGCCCACCGGGTTGCCCTTTTATGTGTATCAGACACTATACATATACAACACATGGACACGCCTAATTCAAGGAGTATATGTGTTTTATAGACCACGAGTCATTACCACAAATCCCAATTCAACCTACATGCATACATTGCAATACAATCCAAATCAACCCCAACACTCTTGTTCACATAACAATCATTTTCTCTCTTGAAATCCACAAACCCAACAAAAAATTGAACCCAACCAACACATCAGAAGAATAAAAATCAAAACTTTTTAATCCCAAAATAAAACCCTAAACCCCAAAAATTCACTTCATTTTTCACACAACAAAAAAAAAAAAACCTAAAACATAAATAAAAGGCAATGACATACAGGAGTATAACGAAACTTCCTTCTGGGTGGCTCATCAGAAACATCTTCAGCAGAAGAAGAGTTTGCAACCGGAGTCCAACGACGAAGAAGTAAACGAGATTTCTCGTTACTATTATCTTTGTTGTTTTTCTTGTTATTGTTAAAGGAAGAAGGTGAAACATGAACCCATTTCTTCTCCCATTTTCTAACAGGACCATTGAACACCGCAGGTGCACCGTAGCGTGAAGATGCTCTACCCAACCTCGTAGAACCCACCGTCTCCATTGTGTTGTCGGTGAAATTGAATGGAACAGAACAGCAAAGTAGTAGCGTCTTCACTTTCTTCTATATGTCTCTCTGTTTGTGAGTTTGACACGACACCAAAGAAGTACAAGTGTGAAAGCGACAAGTAAAATGTTCCTTGTTCAACAAGAGTGAATCAGTGTCGTAAAGCAGAATCCAGAGAGAAAGAAGATGAGATAGCAAAGAAAATGAGAGTGACTTGTCCAAAATTTAGTTTTAAAACTAGACCATTAACCCGTGCGTTGGATGAAATTTTCAATCTAAAATATTCGGTCAAATTCCATTAAAAAAACCAAAAAAGTGGGTTTGATTGAATAATTAGATGATTATGATTTAAAAAATAAAAAAATTTGTAATAATGTCAACATTTTTGTTTTTATTTTTATTAAGAAGAAGGAGAATACAAAAAAATGTTGGTTGTAAAGCAAGTTTAATTTTCAAAATTGACAAAAGACATTATTTATATTGAAAATAAAAACATACTAGAGTTACAAATTCTGATGTTGCACTTTTTGACTGTTTTGATGCTGATGCAAAACAATATTCGTTATTATTTTGATACTAAAGTTATGTAATGTAACTTTAGTTTGTTGCAAGTATTTTATGATGAAATTCATTATTTGATATTATCATTTATTATTTTTTTATGCTAAAATATAGTGAAAAAATGTTATACAATTTTTTTTTAGAAAATAAAAAAGTTTTGTATTTTTAAGTGACCAATTTTACCACATCCGAAGTCTTCTTAGAGTTAAGTCTTCTAGAGTTCACCATATTCTTGTCACTTTGTTTTAACCTATTCTTTTGAATGTGACGATTAAAACATCTTACAAACAGCCTCATTTCTTCTTCCTAGTAAAAAAGTGGGTGATTATAGTAAAAAAAAACACAAAAAAAGTGGGTGATTAAAAAGTGGGTTGATTTAAGTAATTTGGTGATTATAGTAAAAAAAAAATGAAAAAACATAAATAAAAATAATGGGTTTTGGGTAAAATTAAGCTGAAACTCAATAAACCCAATAACGCTAATATTTTTTTTTATTTTCATTAAGAAGAAGTTAAACTCACTTACTCAATAACACTAATATTTTTATTTTTATTCTCATTGAGAAGAAGTAGAATACAAAAATAATTGGTCGTATAACAAGTTTATTTTTTTTAAAATTGACAAAAGACATTCTCTATATCAAAAATCAAAACATACTAAAGTTACAAATTTTGGTGTTGCACTTTTTTGTTGTTTTGATGCAAAAGCAAAACAATATTCATTATTATTTTGATGCTAAAGTTATCTAATGCAACTTTAATTTGTTGCAAGTATTTTCTAATGAAATTCATTATTTGATATTATCATTTATTATTATTTTACGCTAAAATATAGTGAAAAAAGGTTATACAAATTTTTTTTAGAAAATAAAAAAGTTTAGTATTTTTTTATGAAAAGTTGAGTATTTTTTAAGTGATCAATTTTATCACATCCGAAGCAACTTGGACCTTTCTCCTCTTTGCCAACCTCTCTTTTGAGTTAAGTCTTCTTAGAGTTCATCATATTCTTGTCACTACGTTTTAACCCATTCTTTTGAATGCAACGATTAAAACGTCTTATAAACAACCTCATTTCTTCTTCACTAGGTGAGTCTTCCACAGAGTCACTATCTCCATTGTAAGATAAGTTTGCCTTGGACGAGGAGGTTTTCAACACGACCGATTTCTTTTCCCTTTTCTTGAGATCTTCCTCACTAAATTTTCAGCCGTTGTATCTCGTGTTCATGCTCCTTGAGTTTGCCAAATAGAGTGGTGACTCCAAGGGTGTTATGGTTTTGAGATTCCTTTTTTGAGGTGACCTAGGGCTGCCAATCTCTAGTCATGCATCTCAACACTTTGTTAGTACAATCTTGGTTTGAGATTTCTTTTCCTAAGTTTTGCAATTTGTTAGCAATATGTGTGAACCTCATTTGCATGGAGGAGATGGATTCACCATCCTCCATGTGAAAGAGTTCATATTGTTGGACGAGAGTATTGATCTTTGATTGTTTGACGTCTTCGGTACCCTCATGGAGGTTTTACAATTTGAAACCGAGTGATACTCATTCACTCCAAGAGAGGAAATAAGCATGTTTCTCGCATTCAAATCATATTGAACCTTCTTTTTATTCTTTTTATCATCGTCGGTCCATTCGACTTTTAGTTTGTTTTGTGCGACACCTTTAGTAACAACATGCGGTTCATACCACTCGTTGGTCACGTTGTCCCACACATCAATGTCAACCGATTGGATATGAACGTTCATGCATTCTTTCCGATAGTCAAAGTTTTCACGCGTAAAAAATTGGTGCTTTATTGTATGTTCCTTTAGGCTCTTTGCTTGCCATATCGACTCTTCGGATAGCTAACCGTTAGTGAAGAAACCAGGCTCTTGATGCCACTTGTTGGTCGATATGGTA
>Ga0315915_1002334_pt1 | contig 23861 bp, 14 predicted proteins | sample MpolbnodulesMG_FD_207738 | JGI IMG/M metagenome (GOLD analysis project Ga0315915, IMG submission 207738) | Medicago polymorpha root nodule microbial communities from Los Angeles, California, United States - branched nodules | ecosystem: Host-associated > Plants > Roots > Nodule | place: USA...
ACCCAAATTAACTTGTAGGATTGGCTATAGCTTTGCTTAGATGAAGAGTTTTACTTATGAATGCTTGGTTTGGTGATGTAATTTGATGATTTGGGAAAGGAAGAAACAAAAATGAAGAGAAAAGGTGAGAACAGAGAGAGTTACGGGAGGGAGTAAGAAAGGAATGTGGAAAGTGTTATGTTTTTTTTTTTCGCACGTGAGTGTCTAGTAAGTTCCATATGTATATATAATTATTATTTTATTTTCTTTTTCCCTATTAATGAAACGGTGCCTTTCAAATTTGGACCATCGGATCAAGATTAGACGATTCACATTCCAAGTTTGGTAATTTGAGTTCAAAATATAAAGTCATAATGTAAACGCAGGGAATTCAAACCAAGTGATTGTGCAATTTCAGGGAATTCAAATCCGATTTTCTAAATTTTCAAATATTAATTTATCAGTGTTATTACCTAATTTATTTGTTAATTTCTTCTCTCAGCTGTTTAAAGACAGAAATTTGGTTACTCAGCTTGTGAGAAGAGCTGAAAATGCTGGTTTCAAGGCAATTGTCCTTACTGCAGACTCTCCAGTTATTGGTCGTAGAGAGGCTGGCATAAAAAACAGGTTGGTAATCATTGGGAAATTTCAGTTGGATTATAAAGTCTTCTACTTTAAAAATATTTTTTCCGGATTTGTTTAATGAGTTTTTCTACAGATTTACATTGCCATTATACGTGAAAGTGAAGAATTTTGAAGGCATGGATCTTGAAAAGCTGGATAAGGTGTGTGATTAATATAAAAATCATACGGTGTATCTGTTATTTTCATCTTAGTATTGTAAATGTTGCTAGTTGCTATTTGGAATATTGGATATAACCTTGCAGACTAAAGACTCTAGTCACACATCTGTTGTTAATGGCCTATATGACCAATCACTCACTTGGAAGGTGAAATAATTATATCTAGATCTTTCATATATATGATTTCCTAATCTGTGACATTGAATGTGGTCTTAATATATACTATTGAAAACATTGTAACAGGATGTAAGATGGCTTCAAACAATCACTTCATTGCCAATCTTAGTGAAGGGTGTACTTACTGCTGAAGATAGTAAGCTTATCAAACAGATACATTCAAAAGTTTAATTTTCATCCACTGTTAGTGTAAATCTTTTTACACTGTCAATCAATCACAGCTAATTGTATGTGGCTTTCAAAATAGTTTCAATGACAGTGTAAAAACTTTTAACATTGATAGTGCATACCAGTTAAATCTTATATTTTGTTTCTATGCTTCCTTAGCCATTTGATCTTTGTTAGAATTGTTTTTATCAATCCTAAATTTAATTCCACAACTATGCTAATAATGTAGCTAGGTTAGCCATACAAGCTGGGGCTTCTGGAATCATTGTTTCGAATCACGGTGCTCGCCAACTTGACTATGTCCCTGCAACTATTATGGCTTTGGAAGAGGTCTGATTTAGGTCTCAAATGCTACCATTCTTAGTGTCATTTTAGCTATTTTTGTATGATGCATTAAGATTTCATGCTGCTATACTTTGAATCATTGTAAGGTTTCTTTTTCATTGCATTGTTTCCTTAATAATTGATTTTTTTTTTATTTCCATTTGTTGGACCTGTACAATGATTTCCTTTTCAATATATTACTTTGAATAGGTTGTGCAAGCTGCAGAAGGAAGAGTTCCTATTTTTATAGATGGTGGAGTCCGCCGAGGGACAGATATTTTTAAAGCATTGGCTCTTGGAGCATCTGGTGTATTTGTAAGTATATTAAGGTCCGAATTTCATGCCATAATAATTGTATGTCATTGCACTAAGTAATCAAGTTATTGATTTGAGATCAAAAGATTAAGATTAGTAGATTACTCATTTACTAAAAAAAATTAAACGATCTGGACGATTGATTTGGATCGGACAGTCAAAGTCAGTCGGTGTCGCACAGTTACAGCAGGAAACCTGTTTCCAAATTAGATTACCGTCATAATTTTTTTTAAAAAATCTAACTAGTGTACTACTGTCCAATTAGATTACCTGTTTCCAACTGATATTTACTTTCATCTTGTAGATCGGAAGACCAGTGGTGTTCTCATTGGCAGCTGATGGTGAAGCTGGTGTAAGAAAAGTACTTAAAATGCTTCATGATGAGCTTGAAATAACCATGGCTCTCTGTGGTTGCCGTTCACTTAAGGACATAACTGACCATGTTGTCACGGAATGGGACCACCCAAGAATTTCACCAAGGTTATGAGATTATGCTTCTGTTGGAGCTTGAGGAGAAGTTACTCATCAAGAAACTGATATAATAATATATGAATTTCTAACTATATAATAACACTTTCTTATTATCTCATGTTATAAATGAAATGTATTGATAAGCCATAAATTACCATCCAGTAGTAACTGATCTTTGTTCATTGCATGTAGTTTTTTGTAGAACAGATATTTCTAACCAGACTTATCTCATTGCTTGCACATGATGCTAGGATTTGGTAAACTCTTGAAACATGCCTAGCTTGATCTATCTATAGAATAAATGTAGAGTATGTGGATTCCCGCTCAATAAGAATTTATATAATGTAAAATCATTACATTTTAAAAAAAAAAGGACCATTCTATCAAAATAAATGATGCTCAAGTCTAACCTGAAGTATTTGCAAAATAATTTCAGCTAACATGTGAATTCATGAAACTTCTAAAAAAGGACCGACCATTCTATCAAAAAAAGAATCACTAAACTTTGTCATATTACTAATTTGCTAAGGGAAGTCACTCTCAATATAGCAAACAACCACATATTGAATCTTTGTTGAGATTCTTTAGGAGAGACAACCAAGTTTATTGCTCGGTGGTTACTTGAAGAAAATCAATTTCGATAAGATGAAAGATAACTTTTTATCCACTAAATTATTAAAAAAAGAATTGGCTGGATTTTATTTAAGCATTATAATCATTAAAAAATTTAGTGTCAAATACGTGTAAATATATAGATTTGGTTCAAGCTTTGATCCCGGACAGTTGCATGTGGAAAAACAATTGTTAGGAATGGTCAACCTTTTAAATAGATATCACTTTACTCAAGGTGATTAGTCTCTGCACTTATGCGCGAGAGAATACCTCTGGTTTACCAAAAAAATGTATATCAAACGAGATCATCATTTGTATGTAACAACTAAACAAATCACATCATATTTTGGCCAGAAATATTTTGACATTAACCTAGGTGGAAATTTATATTCAATGAAAAACAACAAAAACGATCCTCATGAATGGTCCACATATGGTTGTCTAACTCTTTATATAACTAATCCTAGCTCGTGTCACTTTCAGTTTCTTTATTTATACTTTCTACTTGACTTCTTATAGTCTCTTTTCTATAATACTCAAATTTTGTTGACTTTTTCTTTATATCATATTTTCTTCTTCATTCTCTTAAATTAGTTCCATCCTGTTCCTTACTTCAGCAGCCCAAGTCACAGGTTAAATCTCCCTTTCATCTTACATTTGTGTTGTTATTTTCATTCTTCTTTTTAGCTGCTGCTATTTCAGTTGTATACTATCATTTATTTATTGGATCATACTTTTGTATTCTTTGTTTTGTAGCATTCATTCATTGTTCCTTTAGTTGTGCATCTAAGATCACACAGTTTATCTTTGTGGTACTGTTTTGAGGTTAATAAGTTTAGGAAGTTTAATTAAGGGTATTGTTGTTGAACGTGTGTATCAGCAGTTGTTACTGCCAGCTGCACTGATTGACCAAGTCTTTAGGAGAATTTGTTTTAATATTTCAGTTTTAATTAGCTAATAAAGTAGTGGCTAAAGATTAGGAGTTAGTCACTTAGTGTTTGTTTTTATTTAAGTTACAGCTTTGTATTTTGATAGTAATTTTTCAATTCAATAAAGCTTCAATTTTTCCTTCCTATTATCTGAGTTACGTATTATACACCAACAATTGTGCTCTAGAATGAGCTTCACAGTTGTTTATTACACATGATATAATCAAGTATTATTAGTTGTTTGCAGTTTTTGTTCTTCTAGCTAGTTATGTGTATGTTATTTCGTTCCTCCTCCGCTAGGTTTGTTGTTTCTGTTTTCCTTCACAAGTCTACGAGTGGTGATTTGTGGACTCCAAGAGTAATTCTGAGATGAATTGCTCCGTTTAATAACTCATTATAAATTATGAATTTCATTAATACATTTGTTATTGTTATACGATATTAATGATCAAACACAAAGTTTTATATAAAATCCGAAATTCGCAGCTATGTAATCTAATTATCGATATTTAATTAGGTATTCTAAAAACTTATTATGCATTCATTTGAAATTATTCAATGAAGTATGAAATATATATGATTTAGTTATTATGTGTAAGTTATTTTAATCTCTCTTTTAGAAGATCCTGTGGACATAACATAATCAAAAGTAACTATATTTTTTTTGAAACAGTCAAAGTTAGTAATTAGTAGTTAGGTTAATATGTTTTCTCTTTCATCAGGGTTTGAATAAGGGCCCTCCTTCTCCTTCACTATTGACTCAAACCAGTTGAGCTATCCAACCCACTAAAGAAAAGTAACTATTAAGAAGATGAATATAACAAATGTTACCGAGTATGAAGCAATTGCAAAGGAAAAATTGTCCAAGATGGTTTATGACTTTTTTGCATCAGGAGTAGAAGATCAGTGGACTTTGAAAGAAAACCGAAATGCATTCTCAAGGATTCTGTAGTCTACAAACTTCTTTTATTTGATTTTCATTTGTTTGTTCTGTTGAAGCCCTTCTTTCAATACATGTGTTTTCTAAAAACAGGTTCAGGCCACGTATTCTAATCGATGTAAGCAAGATAGACTTGACAACTACGGTATTAGGCTTCAAAATATCAATGCCTATCATGATTGCTCCTACAGGCGCGCAAAAGTTGGCTCACCCTGAAGGTGCAATTGCTATCAAACTCATTTGTTTAAGATAATGCCATAGCTTCATGTATTTTGCTATTGTTGTTATGTAATAAAGAAGTCCTCGAATCTTTGTGTTGGACATTGAATTTTTTTAGTACAATATAAAAACACTTCTAAATTAAAACAAATCATGCAATTTTTGTGCAGGAGAATACGCTACTGCTAGAGCAGCATCAGCATCAGGCACAATCATGGTTTGATTTCTATCATATTTATTAATTATCTACTCAAGTACACTTGGGAGATTCATTTTCATAAGTTTGTACTTTGTGACAGACACTATCCTCGTGGGCTACTTCAAGTGTTGAGGAGGTTGCTTCAACCGGACCTGGCATTCGTTTCCTCCAAATCTATGTGAGTATATTGCCCTTATTTCTTGTTTTTATGATATTGTTTTCAATGTTGTGTGTCTCTTGTCTCTTCCTTGTTGAACACGTTATTTTGTTTGTTATTTTCTTCACTCAGTTGCTTAAAGACAGAAATATGGTTACTCAACTTGTTAGGAGAGCTGAAAATGCTGGTTTCAAGGCAATTGTTCTCACTGCAGATTCTCCTGTTCTTGGTCACAAGGAAGCTGACATAAAAAACAGGTTAACAATCATTGAAAAAATTTGTTAAAAGAAAAAATCAGTGAAAAATTTCAGTTGAATTGATTAGTCTTCTCTTCTAAATATATAATTTCCTTCAATAGTTTTGAACAATATTTATAAAGTTTTGTCCAGATTTACATTGCCATCATGCATGAAAATGAAGAATTTTGAAGACATGGATCTTGAAAAGTTGAGTAAGGTGTGTGATAAGTATGAAAATTTTAGATCAAATATTTTTTTGTTGTTGTTTTTGTCATCTTAATCTTGTTACCGTTGTTATTTACTATTTGAGAAATTGGATTTAATCTTGCAGACTGGAGGCTCAAGTCACACCTCTGCTGTTAATGGCTTATATGACCAATCACTCACCTGGAAGGTAACATTATAATATAAAGAACTTTCAGATATATGATTTTCTAATCCTTGAAATTGAATGTGGAAGTCACGATATATACAATGGCGAATCTTGTAACAGGATGTAAAATGGCTTCAAACAATCACCTCATTGCCAATCATAGTGAAAGGCGTGCTTACTGCTGAAGATAGTAAGTTCATCAAACATATACATTGTGATATTTAATTAATTAATTTTGATACACAGTTAGTGTAAAACTGATTACATTTTCGGTAAATCAATATCAATCCTATATGTTACTTTCAAGATAGTTATAACCAAAGACAAACATATTTAGTGATCCAACGATTATAACTGATTGACACTATAAAAACTTTCTATATTGAAAGCATACAAACTTTTAACTGAGAGTGTGTTCCAATTAAATCCTGTATTATGATGCTATATGCTGCCTTATTAATTTGATCTTTGTTAGAATTATTTTTATCAATCTTGAATTTAATTTTCCAGTATTCTTACAATGCAGCTAGGTTAGCTATACAAGCTGGAGCTGCTGGAATCATTGTTTCCAACCACGGTGCTCGCCAACTTGACTATGTCCCTGCAACTATTATGGCTTTGGAAGAGGTCTGTTTTAGGCCTCTAGTGCTATCATTCTTGATCCAATTTTAGAAACTTCAAGCTGTTATATTTTGAATCATTCTAATATTTTTTTTTTTATCATTGCAGTTTCCTTACTAATAATAATTGCATTTTTTTTTTGTTTCCATTTGTTGGCCCTATAGAACATTTTTTAAATTCATTACCTTGAGTAGGTTGTTCAAGCTGCAGAAGGAAGAGTCCCGGTTTTTATGGATGGTGGAGTTCGTCGAGGGACAGATGTCTTTAAGGCATTGGCTCTTGGAGCAGTTGGTGTATTTGTAAGTATATATGAAAATTTGATGAACCTGAATTCCTTACTGTAATTATCTAGTTACTAAAACAGTTAACAATTTTGGCCATTAATTTATATCGGGCAACCGACGCCAATAACTGTGTTAGTGTTGCACAACTAGCCTCACATTTATGCAATATATCAGATTGGAAGACCAGTGGTGTTCTCATTGGCTGCTGATGGTGAAGCTGGTGTAAGAAATGTACTTAAAATGCTTCATAATGAGCTTGAAATAACCATGGCGCTTTGTGGTTGCCGATCACTTAAGGACATAACTCGTGAGCATGTTGTCACAGAATGGGATCGCCAAAGAATTGCTCCTAGGTTATGAGATTTATACTTTATAGCGTTTGAGCATGAGGTGGTGTACTCATCAAGAAATTATTTGTAACACAGTTGAGATCAGTTTAAGAGACTTACATTTTCTCAGTTGGCATTCATCCATACACCGAACTTATGATGAATTTATCAATCACATACTTCAGAGATTTGATTATCTAGTATCAATTGTTATTTTAGGACTATTATCTACTATCAATTGTATCATATCATAAAGTGACATTATTATACTTTCTTTGTTTTATACAATTTATATTTGTACATCTCCAACGGAAGTGGACAATGTTGATGAGAAGTTGACTTGTATTCTACCAAACGATCAAACTCATGTTTTTATATACTCTATGAATCGAATTTTTGACTCGTACTTTACAATCTTTTTTTGACGTGGTTTCTTTGAATGATATGGACTAAAGTTGTGATCCAAGCCTAATATTGTGATTGTTACAGCTACTTTTGTAACAAGAGATACATGTTCATGGTGTTTGTAAGACAAGTTGCATTACTGATGTAATACAAGTGGCAAAGTGGATAGTTGCATGCATTGACAAGTTGCGAGATGCATGAGATGCAAGTGACATGTTGTACATTTGGTGTTTTGCATGGAAGACAGATGTCTTGCTGCATGTAAGGAGTTATGGATTACCTCTCCTAAAAATAGCAAGCTCATATGCACCATTTCAATCAGTAACACAACAATAAGAATTAGAGCTTCTTGAGTGTGAGAGAGAAAAATACAGAGAAGAAATATAGTTTCTTCTTTAAAGTTTCTCCTAGTGTTAGTTTAAGAGAGAGAGTAATTTGTCTCTCCTTGTATTTAGAGATGTCTTGCAATTTCTCTCACTTATTTGTTGAGGGATTTCCAAGTAAATATTGTGTGTGAAGTTCCTCTTTTTGCATCTCTTGTTTTAGCTATATTTTGTTGCTCTGGTACCCAACAATTTCTTGGACAATTCAAATAACGAGCGTTTCTAACACTTTAACACACACGCGTTACTTTTCTTTTGTACAAATGAGGGTGAAGTCCATTTTGCTAGCTGTTAGCCTGTAAATTCAACAGGCACATTTAATATGGTCAACATTTATTTGACCTTTTACTTTGCAGGAATCGAAGGCTTTTTCATTTTAGGGTTGAAGATTTCAACAAAATAGCAAGCCAACGTGTGATTTGAAGTTCGATGGAACAAAGTCGAAGAGAGCTCGCGTCGAAGTCAAGCAATGAAGGCGGGAAAGCACGATTTCAAGCATTGAGACGGTTTCCTTTAGTGGAAACATGGGGCAAGCGGTTGTCTAGGATGGAGGAAGTGCTAATCATGGGGTTAGTGGCTCGCCATCTAGGTTTTTAGTATAAATAAGAGTTTCCGAGCCGGGAAAGTGGGTCGCAAATCATATACAAAATTCTACAACACTCAAACTACCGACGTCTAGGGAAACGAGGTATACAAAATGTATGTAAACTGATCTGTAGACCACCCATTTTATTTTAATGCAATGCATTTTACCTTTTCTTTGAGTTTACGTGTGTAAACTTACTTTTATCTTTCTTTTATCTGCTTTGTTTTAAGCCTTTAATTGCAATCTCAAACATGTCGAGAGACGGTGCCTTTTACTATCAAACATGTCCTGCTCTCTAAGCAACCTGAGTGCATTTCGTGGCCTTTTTTCAAACTCTTTTTCGATAAAAACCTTTGCACAATGGTCTTGTGATTTCTAGTTCGATCTCGCTTGTAATAATCAGAACTAGCCTCGTTTGCCAAAATCACAGGCAAACACTAGCATATTATTCTATTGAATTGAATTAATTATCTTTCGGTTTGATGAAATTTCTAGCTTGATGTTTTTTTTTACTGAAATCAAATTTTGCCATAAAAATATTCCATATTTGCAGGGGAGGTGGCGTAGTAGACATATCATCGTTTAACTTTGTATATTATTGTGTTTAACGTCTAGACTTAACGGAGGGATCATTTGATAAATGTGAAGAAAATTGAGGGAGGATTTGGCTATTTCAAAAAACAAAGGAACTAAGTTGATTGATGGTCACAAATTAAGTACGATAAAGATAAATAGTAGACAAATTTTTTTTTGGTTACAAATAGTAGACAAAATAAGTACCATAAAACATTTTTGTAAATAAATTGATAATATTTCTTATATTTTTTTAAATATATTATATGTTTGTAATGTGTATGCCATTTGTTAAAGTGATTTACATTGTGAGAAAGAAGAAGCAATTTTAACTCAAAGGAGATTTTTAGATTCAAAGGTTTCAAATCTAGTTAAGGAAATTCTTTTGAAAAGAGATAAATATAAATTCTTTTGTGAATGTTCTTTGAATCTTAAAATCTTCCATACTTTAAATTGGTTCATTATCTCTAGCCCTTAATATTGCATATAGTTATTTTCCTTGAAAAATAAATATATAAAAATGTAATTTTTAAACTACGAGAAAATGAGCCATGTACCATCGGTGTAAATTAATTTCACACTGATTATTTATTGATTTACTTTCACAATATGAGAAAAAAGGTCAATTATTAAGAAATTTGTTAATATGTACCAAAAAAAGAAAAAAAAATTTGACTAATTGTACCAAAAAAAGAAATTAGTTTAATAAGAATTTATAAAGTTTTTTTTTGAAGGAGAAGTATTTATTACTATATTGTGATATTGTACAAGAGAAATGCTAGCAACACACATTCTAACACACACCTTTCAACACATTTTATTTGATCGGTTAAAATTCACATGGGACCCACCAAATTTACATGGGACCCACATAATTTGGTGGGACCCATGTGAATTTTAACTAATCAAAAAGACTATTATAGAAAGTGTGTGTTGGTAGCATTCCTCTATTGTACAAATAATTGAAGGATCAATTAGATGAGAGAGACATAATTAGGCAAATTCTATGGTACACCCAAAGATTTGAGTGTATTGGTACACCAAATCAATGAATTAATAGTTAAATGTGTTATTTTTTGAAGAGAAAAATTATTTTCTATCACCTATAATTATAATAATTAAATCTTATTTATCAAAAACGTCGACGAAATAAAATTTAATTTTTCTGAATTTTTAGTACTCGTAATAGACAATTTTGATTATTTTTTACAATAAAATGTAAAAAAAATTACTATGATTTTTATAAACAATTTTTTCTTATGAGATGATATTTTCTAAAATACAAATAACTCTTTATTTTGTAAAAATAATATTTAATTTATAGATTTTTTAAAATAAGAGTATGATATATTTCACGTTTGATACGCTGACAATGACTCATCATTTTGTCACTATTATATAATAATCCCAACTCTGTTTTGTTTTTGCCTCTGTTTACACTCTCAGACTTTGTTTCACTTTTCTCAACATTTTTTCTTCTCATCTTCTTCAATCCAAAGGTGCGTGATCCCTTTTACTTTTATTTGCGTTTTATTCTTTTTGATTAATTCCACGTTATTTTGTAGCTCTAAAAAATATGTATATATTTATATTGGATCATAATCTTGTATCATATTAGAACTGCTTCTGTTTCTGCTAATACTCATCAATCTGAAAAATACCAGAAATTGGGGTTTCACATTTAAACTTGAAGTTAGTTTCCATGCAATTATAACTTTTCTTTCATTTTTTATTTTTTTCATAAAATATACCACTCTGTCATGATTCATAAATGATAATTGAAGTTATGTAGTGATTTTTTTTATTTTTATTTTTTTGTGAATTAATTGATATACACTGTTGGTATAATGATTTTTTACGTAGTGTCTTTGGTTTTGGAGAGAAGTGGTATGAATGAATTCATGTTATTTAATCATTCTGTTTTATTGACCTTAGGAAGATGGATTTGATAACTAATGTGAATGAGTATGAGGCAATTGCCAAGCAAAAATTGCCGAAGATGGTTTACGACTACTTTGTATCAGGGGCAGAAGATCAATGGACTTTGCAAGAGAACCGAAATGCATTCTCCAGGATTCTGTAATCTACAAACTTGTTTTATATCATTTTCATTTGTCTGTTCTGTTGAAACCCTTATTTCAATATCTGTGTTTTTGTGAAAACAGGTTCAGGCCGCGAATTCTTAGGGATGTAAGCAAGATCGATTTGACAACAACTGTATTAGGCTTTAACATATCAATGCCTATCATGATTGCTCCTACAGCGATGCAAAAGATGGCTCACCCTGAAGGTATAATGTCATCGATTATTGAACTAGTTGGTCTGTGTTACATTATAAGGATGATATTGCCATTGCATCCTGTATTATATTGGCGTTGTTATATATAATTACAGTACTATCATAATGCTAACAATAGATTATGTATTGTATTCCCATACAAAATTCCAATTGTTTTGTTATCATGTAGAAATATATGTTACTTAATTTTTTTTCACTATTGAAAGCTATTTATGTTTACTGCAATTGAGGGAAACTTCTAAACTAAAACAAATTATGCAATTTTGTGTAGGAGAGTATGCTACTGCTAGGGCAGCATCAGCAGCTGGCACAATCATGGTTTGGTTTCCATCATATTTGTTTTCGGCTTTTGTTTTAATCCCAATGCACTTGTTAGGCCTAACTAATTAGCTTCTGGATGATTGTTTTATTGATGTTTTGTAACAGGCACTATCCTCATGGGCTACTTCCAGTGTTGAGGAGGTTGCTTCAACAGGACCTGGGATTCGCTTTTTCCAACTCTATGTGAGTATATTGCGCTCATTTCTTTTTTCCAACTCTATGTGAGTATATTGCTTTTTCCAATTCATGTGTTTGTCACAATGTCTCTTCATTGAATACACAAACAATTCCTGTGATGTTTATAACAGGATTTTATTTGTTACATATGAATTTTCGATTTGTCGTATAGTCTTATCATTGCACTTGTAAGAATGTTTTAATGTGGTAGCAAATTAAGACTTGATTCCTTCTCACTTCCTTCCACTGGAAAATTTATTGTTTTCATTTTGTTTCCTGCAATTTATACTGGCAAAGATCGTAATGTTTGATAAGGCATTTCTTTTTCTTTGACTAAATAGCCTTATAGAACAATTTCCTGCACAATTCCATTAATACCATAATTTTATTCTCTTGCTACAGTTACATAAGAAATTATATGATTATCCAACCTTGTCAACTGTCTTGTTTTATAACTTAATCTATTGTTGTTCTTTTCTTTTCTTCTCTTAGGTGATTAAAGACAGAAATGTGGTTGTTCAGCTTGTGAAAAGAGCTGAATCTGCCGGTTTCAAGGCAATTGCGCTTACCGTGGACACTCCAATGCTTGGTCGCAGGGAGGCTGATATTAAAAACAGGTTGAGAATCATTTGAAAATTTCAACAGCAACTGCATTTCTACAAAACTTTACATAGATCAACATAGTTGAACTGATAAATCTTCTTATACAGATTTACAATGCCATCACACCTTGTATTGAAAAACTTTCAAGGGTTGGAACTTGGAAAGCTTGATAAGGTTTGTGATTAGTATGAAATTCAGAAATCAGATGGCTTTTTCCATTACTGATAGTCTTGTTATTGTTGTTACTGTTGTGATTTACTGTTTGTAATCACCTTGCAGACTGATGATTCTGGTCTAGCCTCTTATGTTTCTGGTGAAATTGACCGGTCACTCAACTGGAAGGTGACTTGGATACTTCACATGTGTATATATATATATGATATCCTTGCCTGTGTCAATATTGCATATGGAAGTAATTAATTAATACTATGGTAAACCTTATTACAGGATCTGAAATGGCTTCAAACAATCACTTCATTGCCAATTTTAGTGAAGGGTGTACTTACTGCTGAAGATAGTAAGCCTATTAAACACAAACACTCTAATGCTTCATGTCCATTTGATATTTGTTAGGAATGTTTTTACAATCTTGAATTTAATTCAACATTCTTATGCTGATATTGCAGCAAAATTAGCTATACAAGCTGGAGCTGCTGGAATCATCGTTTCCAATCACGGTGCTCGCCAACTTGACTATGTCCCTGCAACTATTATGGCTTTAGAAGAGGTACAGCATCTTAACTAAACACCTCCACAAAATTTTCATATTAATTTAAATTGAAACTCTTACCTGGATCCTACCACAACGGCTGTTTTATAGCAATTGGTTTTACCCTTTTTTACTTCAAATAGAAAAGAATCTCTTCTTCAGTGTAGTTTAGGTCCTCATTTCATCTTTCTTGACTGTGGAACTTAAATCTTGTCTATTTTTTGTTTATTTTTAATTAATCAAGTATTTTGCATTTAAAATTTAAAACTTTAAAGCTTTAATATTGTGAATCATTCTTACTCATTATCATCACAGTATTAAAACTTTCACCGTTCATTTTCATTGCCTTGTTTCCTTACTCGTATGTCTAAACCACTGCTTCTTTTCCTCTTCACTTTATGATCCTGGTGAATAATGTCCTCTCTAAGATTTATTAACATATTGGAAATATTGTTGTTACTAGTTTTTCCCATCTTTATTAATCTCTTAGAGATGTGGAAAATACTACTTTATTAATGTCACATTTTACTTTTAACTATTGAATGGATTTTATTTAGGTTTTTGTTGCTTGTCTTGAATAGGTTGTGAAAGCAGCAGGAGGAAAAATTCCTGTTTTCCTGGATGGTGGAGTCCGTCGAGGGACAGATGTTTTTAAAGCACTAGCTCTCGGAGCATCTGGTGTATTTGTAAGTACATGATTCTATACAACTTACAACCATCATAGAAAATCAAACTTAAGTTAGAGATATAAAATGATACATATGGCCCTTTTTTCATACTAAAGCATATTCCATCATTTAGATTTATCATTTCCAAATTCAACAAAAAGGCAAATGAATAACATGTCTTATCTCTGAAGACCAGCTTAGCCAATTTGGACTAAACACCAGGGACTTAAGAAAATGCTAAATAATCAAATTAATCAGAGATGTGGTTTACAAGTATTTCATTAGAGGCGAAATGATAAGCGCAAAATTAAGTTGTTTATCCGACCTGGGCCTAAAGCTAGCCCAACATTGTTTAAGTTTATATATTTACCTTTGATCTAAAATATGATCAGATTGGAAGACCTGTGGTGTTCTCATTGGCTGCTGATGGTGAAGCTGGTGTAAGGAAAGTACTTCAGATACTTCGTGATGAGTTTGAACTAGCTATGGCACTCTGTGGCTGCCGTTCACTCAAGGAGATATCTCGTGACCATGTTGTCACAGAGTGGGACCGCGCAAGAATTGCTCCCAGGTTATGAGATTGTTCTCCTAAATTGCTAGAGCCACCTGAGAAGACACACAGTCACACATCATGAACTGGATGTTAATAGGAATTTTAGAATAAACTTTGTTCTTGTCTCATGCTTCAATAGGAAACTTTGTTTTGCATAATAAGTCATGAGTGATCCATAAGATACTGCTACTGTTTAAGTCATTAGAAACTTCTTTTTGAAATGCATATATGAGATTTTGACGCCAAATAACAAAAATTCAGCATTCGTTTAGATTATTTATTGTTGACTACTTATTTGTCATCAACTATTTTATCTTCTAATCTTGTTAAACAAAGTCTATGATATCTCTGCTTCAACTCACAAGAAATACACATTCTTAATCTTTAGTTCATTAACATTAGCAAAAAAAAGGAATTTCGAGTATTAGGAAAGTAATGCAAACTAGATATATAATAGCCTCTTGCAGGTTGGGTGTGATAGAAACGAAGCCGCAGATAGAATGGTTGCCTATGGTGGGAAAGGTGGTAGGGTGAAGGTCTCATAATTCATAGATATGTATTTACCACTATCAAGGATGTACTTATGAGACTTTACTTTAAATTTATTCTACCATAAATTTTAACAAAAATATAAGATATTTTCTAAACAATGTACAGGTACAAATGAACAAAATTAGAAGGGGAATTCTGGTTCCTCCCACCTTAGTTCAAGAGCAGCCGATTTCATCAACTTTTTGCTTCCAACACATTGAATCCAAATAAAATTAGAAAAGAGTAAGATCTAAGCTTTACACCTTTGAAAATCTGAAAAATAAAGTAAAAATGGAAGAACAGATGGGTCTTGCATATCTTGCTTAATAAGAACTAAAAAAATGAAACTACAGAAACATTGATAGTGGAAAAAAGAAACAGCTACTCTTGACCTATGAAGTCGTATACTCTAAAATTAGGGAAGTATTTGTATCAAATACATATTGATACCGATATTCTGATACCGGCAAATATGTATTGTAGAAGTATCATGATCTTAAAAACTATCGGAAAAATATGAGATACTTCATGGATACGCACACACATATCGTAGAAAGATGAAGAGCACAAAAATTGTCAAACAAGGTCGTGGGACATACGCATAGATGTACATGTCCTACTTTAGGATGGTGCTAGAATTATTGAATTGGTTGAATCTCTAAATAAACCATACCTAAAAGTCATACATTTATGGATGGTGGTAATTGGGGGAGAAGAGGATGAATTAGTTACTAGGAGACACTAATTTATAATATATATATATATATATGTTTTGAATAGTTGGTAATTGCACAAAGCCAAGATTTGTTTAGTTCTTCTAGTAATGTTTTTGTTGATATTCTAATATAGTAAATCATGTTATTGTCACGTCGTAACGACTAATGTGCACGATTATATTTTTAGCTAACAAAGTAAGCTACGTGCACTATTGTATTCGGAGAGAAACCAATAATTTATTTATTTTACACAAGAGAAACCAATAATTTATTTATTTTACACAAGAGAAACCAATAATTAAGAAATTGGTTTAATAGATTGATAAAGTTTAAACTATTTATCATATTTCTATTCTTTTTATAAAAAGATATTAACGACGAAACTCACACACATTAAACATTGTGAAGTGAAAAATTGAATTTGAATATGCGCCTCAACATTTCAAATATTTTGGTAGGTACTCACAGTTTTATTATCTAAGATGTTACAAGACATTATATTTATATTGTATGATAATAATTGAGAGATCAAATAGATCAAGAGCCATGATTTTCCGACCAAATTTAAAGATTCCTCATTTTTTATGACATATTTAACATTTGATGGGCCGACTCATCATTTGTCACCATGTGTAAACCCCACTCTGTTCTATTTTTAGCTCTGTTACACACTCAGATACTTAAACTTCAATATATATATTGGATCATAATTTTGCCTATACTCCCTCCCCTCTTAAATTATTATCACTAGAGAGAAAATGAATGAATCTCTTGTTTTCATTAGATTGAAAGTGATCAATACAAGATTATTTATACAAGTAGTGTTCTCTATGCTAAGTATTGTAAGCTAACAGCTAGAGGATCACTACACTAGTAGATAACTTGCTGAGCAAGTTATCTCTAATACCAGAGATGAAAAATACATTGTAATATAAATACATGAGAAAGTTAAGTCAACAAAGATTAGATACATTTGGTCCAAACTTTTGTAGCGTCAACTTTCTCTTATATTCAAAACAAAATGAAGTATTGTAATTTATAGGGTATATTGGAACTGCTTCTGTTTCTGCAAATACTCATCAACAGACATTTAACTTTCAGAAGATCCTTGAAGTTAGTTGACATGATTTATCACTTTTTTGTTGGTTTGTTTTTCTTTTAGTTTTTATACAAAAGACTACACTATTGATGATTGATAATAGAAATACTATTGAAATACTACTGGTGATGGACTTAATTGAACCCTCACCCTAAAATTCACTGTAATTTTCACATGATAAATTGTGTTGTGAAAATAATGTATATCAAGGAGATAACTCGATCGAGACCATGTTGTCACGGAGTGGGACCGCCCAAGAATTGCTCGTTATGATAGATTGTTCTAGTATATATATGGCTGGAGCCCGCTGAGAAGAAGTTACACATCGTGCACCTCGTCTAGCATTTATAGTAACCTTTGTTCTTATCTCATGTTTTAAGTACTCATTCTTCTATTCTCACATAATACACAAACAATTATCATAGAAGAGATAGGAATAAAAAAAGATTTCACAAGATTGTGGTACATCAATGAAGATATACTTGATCTACTTTAAGATGTGCTAGAATTCTTGGATTGGTAGAGTTATTTCTTGAACCATATTTAAAAGTCATGTTGAACTCACACCTTTACAAGTATGAGCTAACTTTTTACCAACCATATTCATCTCTATTGACTCTAGGTGCTATTATTTTAGTCTATCTTTAACTCTTGATTTCAATATTTCACATTTTTTATGGTTTTTTTTCTTGGACAGAACCGTAGAATTTCTTTGATTAAATATTAAAACCTTAAACAATAGGCAAAAGTTGTGCAGATTTCACAGCATGTCCACGAGGATGTATGATTAACAAATGCTACTTAATTTACAAGCAGTTGAAAAATGACATAGACCCTTTGTTGAAAGATATACTACTAGTATAAAGGAGCAAAATTTTCATTTGTAGTTTTTTTATTAATTAATTAATTCTGCTCATTTATCTTAAGATGGTAAGGGGATGCTTCTTGAATCCGATTCTTCCTCTTTTGCAGAAACCTCTGCAACGATTTTTGCATGGAAAGAGAAGTACTAGGGCTACACAAGTTAAACACTGATGGTGAAGATGGCTCTGATGATGGTGTCCTCGCCGTTTCTTTTTTTGCAAGCATTAAAATGGACCTGGCCTGCAATATATACAATTCACATTATATTACCCCCACTACTACTTAATTCCAATTTTAATTCAAACTATTATTGATGATAAGGAATCTCTTGAGTGATCACAATATGGCACGTGAAAATTGAATAGCTATAATAAATAGTGGGTCTAGCTACGTGCCTCCTAACTAAATGATGATGCTATTATTTAATATTATTATATTAAGGTGAGTTGAAAAAGAAAGGCTCTTGAGAAAGAAAGAAAAAAATAAATAAAACATGGATATATATAGAAATGTGTATATATCTAGTTGTGCCCAAATATTGAGGTCAACAAATGGGTATCCAATGCATTTGGAAATTTTGCCAACTTTCATTCATTCACAAGGACAGTTCAGATGTAGACCGCCTACTGATTTTTTTATATCTTTCGTTTGTCTTGGAATTGCTAACTATCACCAATTTGTAGTTTGCATTTATAAGGAATTTTCCCTTTATTACTAAATTTTTAGCTTTTCTCTCACTTGCCTTTTAGGGTAGACATTCATCGTATAATCTTTTGGTCTTGATTATTAGACTAGTAGTAAAAATTAACTTTATAACTACTTAATTTAAACTTTGGTTATAGTCCCTCGGTGCCATTTTAACATATCATTTTATTCATTTCACACATATTAAGAAAAAGTGTATAAGTGAAAGAAAAAAAAAATAGTATTGAGTGTTTTATCAAGTATTGGTGCATTCTTTCTTATCATAAATCCAAGGTAGAATATATTGAATTGAGAGTGATGAAAATAGTATTAATTAGAATTATAATTGGAAAAGGTAATTATTATTGTATTGAAAAGTAAAATAGGTAAAAAAAATTGGGACTATTTTTTTTCAAATGACTCAGTTATTATAAGACGGAGGGAGGGAGTATATAATTAATCTCTTTATTGCTAAAAAAAATATTATCTTTTTGATGTTATAGAAAATCTAAATGCAGGGCCGATCTTAAGATTTTTAGTGCCCTGAGCGAATTAATAAAATTATGTCATTTTAATTATCAATATAATTAATCAAAGCAATTTAAAAAGAAATATATCTATGTAGTACTAACTACTACATAAAAATAATAATTTTGGTACCCCTATGAAAATGGTGTCCTGGACTCCCTCCCCTCGAGCCCGCCCTCAGGGCCACCCCTGTCTAAATGCATTCTCAAATGTGTTCCTCGTAAAAATTTGTTTTATGATGATAGAAGAGTCATTGAAAAATAATAATAAAATTAATTGAAAGGTATTTTAGAATAGACATCATTAAATATAGTGAAAATTTATATTTAGTTTCATATAAAAAAATAAGTATTTTTTGGCTTATATTCAACACTAGTAGGGGGGAGTGCATTGTTACACATTTTATAATAATTTAATCAAATTTACCACGCTAGAAAATAAAGTTTATGCAAAATAGGGGGGAAGTGGAAGTTAGCTACCTAGTAGCAACTCACATATATGCAATAGACAATAGTGGATCCTCTTAATCAAACTCTCCTTCGGTGTTTTCTCAATCTCTTTATTTTAGTATTTTATAAAATCAATCTCTTTATTTCTCTCTTAATTAAAAGAAAGAAGATAAATGGAGATGATTGAGAGAGTTTGAATGAAAGTTTGATTGAGGTAATCACCTCTAAATCAACTAGCTACAACCAAAAGTGCAAAACGGATTAGTCGCAAAAAACTTTTGGTGACTTTCAAGAGGATTAAACAACTATATTTTTAAAATTAAAAAAAAATTATTTTGCTAACAAGTGCCCTAAAGACATTATTTAAAGAATCTATAATAAGAAATTTTGTCTTAAAAATACAAGTCAACACATATAAAAGTCATTATTACACAATTTCTAAAATAAAAGTTACTACTTTTGAATGTTTAAACAATAACCTACACATACTTATCAGCATTTTCCTTAAAAATAAAACATATTTTGAGAGATGAAAATCTAAATACTGTATGAATTATTAACCACTTGTATACATCCATACACATATAAACACTAACTAAATCTAGCTACACCACCTTTATTTGTGATCAGAACATATGCATTTTTTGAAAAGAGAAAATAAATACAAAGCTAGCTATATATGGTTTTTTATTTTTCTAGTATATGTAAAATATTGTATATGATATGGTTCATTATCTTTATAAGAGTAAAAACAAAAAAGAAGAAATCTCAGTTATTTTATTTTCAAAATCAGAAAATTGAACAATCATAAACACAAACCTGAATCTCAGTAGCATCAGTCACAGAAATCTTGCCATCATAGACAATGGTCAACGGCCTGTACTGCTGCTGATGATCTTCTTGTGGACTCTCACTTTCTTCTTCTTCTTCTTTCATTCTTTATTGAACAAACAAAAATAACCAAAAGAAAACAAAAACCTAATTAGAACCACGTATGTCCCAAATAGTACATGTTAATTTCATTTCACATATTTAAATAAGAATTACTTCATTAACTGAAACAAGAAAGAAAGAAAAAGAGATAAGAGATGAAGAAGATGCTTACGTAGGATAAATATCAGAAATGGAAGGAGGAAAAAGACGAAGTTCTAAGTTCAAATTCTTCTTCATCTTTCTTCCAAGAGAGTTATGGAGAGACAATAAACAGTGAAGTGTTGTGGACGGAGAAAGTATTAAGAAGCGTTAGTGATACATCACTAATACTACACTATATATAAGAAGAAAAGAAAAGTGTGAGTGGAATATTATAAGCACTTGCAATACACGTAAATTAAAGCACAAGGAAAATGAAAATATGGGGGTGAAAATTAAAAAGTGGGAGAGAGAGATTAAGGAAAACGAAGTGTTAGTTAGGAGTGTTGTGTTATTTATTTTCTCCTTTAATTTGAGCACATGTTTCACGAGTATGTGATTTATTAATGACGACGCTCAGCATACTGCGGGGACAAACTTTAATAGCGCCGCTTCAAAATCACTACATGTGATATCTATGCTCTATATGGTTTTGTCAACCTAGGACCATTTTTATGTTTCAATTATTTTTATTTTTAAAGGAAAGAAATTCATAGCATTTCATCAGATAATTAGATAATAAGTCATTGATACATGGTGGGACGTTGATTAACAGTTGAGAGCTAGCGTTTAATGGGACGTTAATAAGTCATGATCAACCTCATTTGCTTGTCTCCGACTAAACTCAATCTCAGAGTTGTGAAAAGAATTGCCTAAAAACTTGCCTATTATTGAATAATATTACCAACTCAGTATTGTGTTTGCTTCCACCGTTGAAAGTGTCTACCACTATTTTAGAATCAAGCGAGAAATTCATACCATCAAAGCCCAACACAACCACTCACTATAACGCTTCAATGCTTCTCCTAACTCAACCGAACATAATGGAGAGAATCATGTTCTCGCAAGGACAAAGCTACCATCAGAATCACGGATGCACATTCATATACCAACTTTATTATGATCAAATGAGAAAGAAGCATCAACATTGCATTTATATTTATCTGGTGCGGTTCTCTGCCATGTTTGAGCGTGTGTACGGTTTTGTCTTAGTTGAGGCTGTCTTCGGTTGTCCTGGCACTTATTCTCATCTCCTGCACGAGCTCCCAATCTTCTAAAAAATTAAAGATGGTGCATATATTATATATGACCCCTCATAAAAATTCGGGACTCAAATTAGTTTCCAAGAAAAATATATAATTGTGGCAAAATTACTTTGGTAGTCTCATAACTTATACATGAAATGATCTAATCATCATCTTTTTCTCGCGTCACTCTGTCTTTCACTCATGTTTTTTAAGTTTTAAATCTATGTTTTTTTGTTGTTGGAGCAATAATGTATATATAAGATTGAGAGCGCATAAGTAAAGAAAATCATAGGTTTGAAGCTTGAAATCCATACCGAAACATGGATGAAGTTAATATGACTGAAAAAGAATTGTATGATAACTGTCATTTTTTTGCATAGTATCAACGTTCTAAGATCTTTTTTTATAGAAGTTAAAGTATCCCACCCAAATCGACACCGTGGAGAATTGAATATAAGACTTTGAGGAAGAGCACACCCAAGATCTCAAGTCAACACCACCAAACAATTGAAGAACTTTAATTTCAAAAATGTCAAAATTGTTAGGTCATACGCCATGACTGAGGTTTGAATTCAGGCTCTTCCACTCATGTGTGTGAGTTTCTAATGGGACATGGTTTGCTATTTTGTCCATTAAAAACAATCAGCAAGTAACAGGGTGGAGCGCCACATCACATTTAGACAATGCAAAAGAGATAGTTGTAAGAATTTATTTCACTGACACTTGTGATGAATAAGATTTGGTACCGGAGATACAAAAAGTAAATAACTACCGGATGTACAAAATTTAAATTTAAAATGAGCATCCGATAGCTATGTACTGGAAGTGTAAAAATGAAAATTTAAAATAAATATTTGATAGTTACATACAGGAGGTTCCGATAGTTATATATCGAACATGTTATTAAGATTAAAAACGTAAATTTAAGGGGCCTTCAAAGGTATTGAGGGGCATAAAAAGAAACCTCTTTATTATGAGCGAGACTAGGCCCAAGTCCAACAACCCTCCTATAAGAAAATTGCTCTTTGACACCACAAAAATACCCAAAGGCCTCCAACAACAATTAGATGATGTTCGCTTTCAACGACAGTTAAAAAATAAAAATAAAAACCTCTCGCGGCAGTTGAGTGTCATTGGAATCTGCTGCATCAAACAAATAATACTCTGGTTATTTGAGGAGAGCCTGCGCTTGGTTAATTGTTTGAGGCAAGATGATGTTTAATACATATGGATTTTCAACTGTAACAATGATATAATGAATGAAGATGGTAATGGAAAAAAGATACATCATTACTAAATCCAAAAAAATATATATATAATAATTTTTTTTTGAATCGGCAAATATTATTAAACGTCATTCCCGCAAGACGCAAGGTATGGACGAAACAAGATACAAATGGTGTCGCATATAGACGGTACATCACAACCACCTAAAAACAACACCCCTGAAGATAAACACATCACCACCTAAAACACACTCAAAAAAACAATCACTTTAAACACGGTATCCATCACCGCCCATCGTCATACTCACCCATAAAGAACACCCTCAAAATAAAACTCCCAGACCCCAACACCCAAGCTGAGCCACATTTCGAAGAGCACCTAACCGAAGAATCATGCAGCTATCACAAACCTCGCGACCTCCGAACCACCGAAAGAGCACAACACAAAGCCCAAAAATCAACTTGAGTCAAAGAACTGACTCCCAATCTCGAATCAAAAGTGATCGGCCCGCCAGAATATAGTACCAAATTAGAAGGGCATCCCTCGCCCTCGGTACACCAGAGAAAACCCAAAAATTAAAAATTTTTATTTTCTTTTGAAAAATATAACTAAGTTTTGGAACCCAGTTTGATAACCTTGTTGAATTGTTTAGCACTCTGGTTGGTTATAGTATATAGTTGGCACTGCGAGCATGTTATAAGACTGTATTTATTCTTTTTGCAAGTAATAACATATTTTCAAGCCTATAGTTTGATTTTAATTGTTTCGCTACTATTGATGGATTTTTTTTTAATAGCCAGATGCATCAAATCGTATCAAGTAATAAAGTAGTAAGTTTTTGCTTTCACGTGGATTGTCGTTTAACTCAGTAATTAGCGGAACTTATTTGAAAAGCAAATAAAAGAAAAGATTAGAGTGGTTGTAGGGTTTTAATTGTCCTGTCCGATACAAGATAAGATTTTTGTGATTCATAAGTGTAACGGCGATTAGGGAATCCTTGAATCCCCCTTCGTCTTTGTCGAGAAATTAAATCGAGTATTTATTTCTGATTTGTTTAGAGTATTTCATATGATTTTAAATAATTATTGTTGAGTATGTGGTGTGTTATATTTTATTATATGATTTATTGTGATATTTATTAGAATAATGTGAGGATTATTATTATTTTGGAGTTTGGGGATTAAATTA
>Ga0315915_1002336_pt1 | contig 23850 bp, 16 predicted proteins | sample MpolbnodulesMG_FD_207738 | JGI IMG/M metagenome (GOLD analysis project Ga0315915, IMG submission 207738) | Medicago polymorpha root nodule microbial communities from Los Angeles, California, United States - branched nodules | ecosystem: Host-associated > Plants > Roots > Nodule | place: USA...
CAACAATCTCTTTAATACTCACTGTTTTATTAGTTTAAATCATCATGGGTCTATACATTGAAAATATAACCCACATAAAGTGGTCGGGTATACATTGGTTCCATCCAATAAAATAAAAGAGTGAGTGGTAGAGAGAGTGTTCAAAAGTGAGTGTTGCTATCGTTCCTCCTATATATATACTCCCTCCGTCCCATTATAAGTGATCTTTTTGCTCATTCTGCACATATTAAGAAAAAATAAGTGAAAGTGAGAGAAAAATGATTTTAAGTGTCTTGTCAATTATTGATGCATCTCTCATTATCATAAATGCAAAGTAGAATATATTGAATTGAGAGTGGTGAAAATAGTATTAATTAGAGTTATAATTGAAAAAGAGTAATTAATATTGTATTGAAAAATAAAATGAGTCAAATTTTTTTAGAATTTTTCTTTGTTTTTTTGCAAATGACTCACTTATTATGGGACGGAGGGAATATATCTTGCAACTTGAACTCACAAATATTTCAAGGGGCAATATAATTGACTAAAAGTGACAAATTTCAAGGGGTGTTTTGTCTGTTAGTTTCTATCATATTTTTATGCCATGACTTAATTTATCATAATGTATGCATTAATCTGTCATGTAAGCATTGTCTCATAGTGTAAGCGTTAATCTTGCACGAGTTTAAAGTACCTCAAAGTACTATAAGCATTATGGAAAAGGATTATGTCATGTCAAAAATTCAAATCTTGTTATTAACAAATAATTTTTTTTTTTTTAATTTTGTTCCTATTGTAATTATGTTGCACATGGTCTTATATCAGCTGTGTAAGAAGTGATGCATGGATTCACACACAAATATTTAAGCTATGTTTTTAGTTATTTTTTTTGTGTTTGTAGGCAAATAAGAGGTCGTTTAGAAGAGTTGTCAATGATTTGAGGAATATTTGTATCGTTTTGAGTCATTTTAGTGAGAAATCATGTAAAGTAGCAAAACAAGAAATCACATCAAGGATATGAATAATGAAGATCAATGATTATTAGAAGGTTTTTGAAGACAATACAAGTTGGGAAAAATTCGTCCTAAGTTCCAAGACATTACAAGACCAAAGAACGCTCGAAAAAAGGACGAAAACTTTCGAACATGAGCTATTACCCCATGCGCCCTTGTGCATGAGACAACATTAGTTGCTGCCTCATGCGCCTCTGCGTGTGAGTCCATGCTTCCCGTGCATGCTTGCGGCCAAATTTTTTTGTCTTGCTTGTTTTCCAAGTTGGATCAATGAAAATGTCCAGTATTAATCTCTTAAACCCTAATTAATGATGCACTATAAATAGAGAGCCTTTCACACACCTTTATTCATTCAAAAAGTTAGAAGTACAAGGCAAGACTCAAATATCAAAGCTTCAAGGCAGAGGATTTCCCTCCTCCTCCTCCTCCTCCTCATCTGGTTCTTTCTATGGTATGTTATTATATTGTTTTGTAATGATGTATGCTTTCATGTGCAACTAAACTATTGATCTGTCATGTCCTCGATCACCCGGTCGAATTGCTTTATGAAGTCGTGAGCCAACCGTAACATATTCTCCTGATCCCAATCACTATCCCCCCGTTTTGTGCCACCCTGGCTGGAGCCCCAACCCTCCCGTCGAATCTCACCGCCGGCGAATGCGAATTGACGCTATGGCCTTATGTTGAACCTATAGCTGCCGCCTCTCTCTCATCGTTTTTGGAAAAAATAAAAAAAAAAAAAATTTTATGTACCGATATGAGAAAATCGATATGAGTCAATTTTAAAAACTCATGATTTTTTTTTCTTCAAAATATCACTACTAATTAAAGCAGTGTTTCTATCAAATATTTTTTTCATTTTATATGCACAACACAATATATATTTGCACCACACTTGTTGCAGATTTTATGTGCTTATATTTGCGGAAATAATTTTTTATATATAAATATGAGAAAGTTTTTTTTCTGACACAATATGAGAAAGTTTTGAAAACTAATGATTATTTTCAACATGTTAATATTTTTTTTGAAGGAAAACATGTCAATATTAACGTAGAGTTCAACATGTCAACATTAATTAATGTAGTGTCACCATTATGCGCATATATTTGTGAAAGAAAATTTCAGTGTATTGATTTGAGAAAATCAATATAATAAAATTTTAGAAACTCATGACTATTTTTTCAAAATATCAACATTAATGTAATGTTTATATTAAATATATTTTTTATTTTATATGTAAAACACTTTTAAATATTTGCACGGTACTCATTGATGAATTTATGTGATTACATTTGTGGAAGAAATTTTTTATGTACTGATATGAGAAAGTCATTATGATAAAATTTTAAAAACTCTCGTGATTATTTTTAAAATACTAACATTAGTATAGTGTTGCTATTAAATATTTATTTATTTTGTTTTATATGTAAATTACTTAGATTAAGAGATTAAAGAAGATAAAAATAAATTGTTCTTTTGTATCTATATTTATGGTATAAGAGATGAGAATAAATTGTTTTCCTATATCAATGGCATAACAAATTAATTTATTTATCTGTAAAATGGTCATTAGACCCATAAAATTAAAAAAAAAATTAAATTTAATTGAGATTAATTATAAATATTTTCTCGAGGAGATACCTACTTCAGTGTTTATACTCCCTCCAGTTCTTAATATAATAAGAAAATATATATACACTGAATTAGTTATCTCCTCGAGAAAATATTTTATAAATTGTAAGATGTTACAACTTTTAAATAATGTTTTTACAAATATACCCTCGTAAAATTTTATGAAGTAATTAAATATATCCACTAGTATTAAAAAGATAAACATTAAATGAGGACTAAAAAAAGTCTTTTACGTAATAAATACATCTTAAAAATTGTGACATTTTCTCATAAATATTACTCCCTCTGTCGCTCAATAGATGACCTATTTGACAATATACATTGTTGGCTTGACATACTTTGACCAAATTTTTCTACTAATTTACAAAGATAAATAATATCATGTAAGATATTGTTGGATTCGTCTCCATTAATATTTTTTAAATATTAAATTTTCATAATTTTTTTAGTAGAGAATTGAAGATATCAAAGATAAAACCTATGCATTGGTACGTGTGTCAGAGTCAACTAGATCATCTATGAGGGACTGAGGGAGTATCAATTTATTATATATTTTTTAAAATTTTCTTATATACAGGATGGAGTAATTTTTCTTTTTTGTGGTGGCCAGAGTTCGAACCGCAGACCTTATATATATTAATATTATACATTGTCTATACCAACTAAACTCACGAGAAAAAAGTAATAAATAAGTAAAGGAGTATCTTAGAAATTGTGGCCCACAATTAACAAGTGACTGACGCGTAACATACATGTTGTCAAATGAGGTCAAACTCTTCTAGTTCTAGGTTATATTCCAACCCTAACCAAAATATATAAAACGAAACCCAAAGCTAGGTTTCGCAGAGATCATCGTTACCCAACTTCGTCTCTTTTAGTAAATTCTCAAAAACAATAATATTGTTCTTGTTATCAATCTTTGTTGCAATCCTTCAATTTGAGGGTTTTTTGGAATCTGAGTAAGAAGAAAGTTGCGTTCGAGTTTTCGTTAGAAAGAGAAGATGAATTTTTGAGTTGTAAGTGATCCGAAAGATTTTGACAAGAATTGGAAAATTCTACAACATGCAATTCGTGAGATATTCAAATGCAATGATAACGCTAGGCATCTTAGTTTTGCAGAGCTTCACAGGTTCTTTCTAATGATTCCCATTGTTGCTTCATTGAAAACTGTCTTCGTTTGATCATAATGTGCTTGTCTTTTAAGATTTGTACTTGTAGTAGTTGTCATTGGAATTTTGTTTAGGGTTTTTGAAATGATGGAATTGGTGCCTTATAAAGCAAATTTTCAGAAAAATTTGGAATATCCAATGGAAATATATGAAGCACATGCACGAAAATCAGACACACCGACACTAGTAACGATTTGAGAAATTAGATCAATTTAATATAATTACATGAGTCGGTGTCGTGTCAATGTCGAACACCAAACGCACATTCGATCAGAAGTGTGGGTTCTACATATGTGAAAATTGATAATATGTCTGCAGTATTCAAACGTTATGATGTTTAATTTTTTTATCATAACTGTGCTTGTCTTTTAAGATATGCAGTTGTAGTAGGGGTTTCTTGAAATGATCAAATTGGTGCCTAATAAAGCAACTTTCCGAAAGTATTTGGAAGAAAATAGGAAAGTTGACGGAAAGTTGTTGATGATATAAACATGCACTACTAGAAAAAGAAAAATTAGCGAGGAAAATTAATGACGGAAAAAATGAAATTCCTCATAAATTCTTTGGTCGCAAAATTTAGTGACGGAATTAGAGAGGGTTTTCACGTTTTCCCTCACTAAATATCCCTCACTGATTTTTGTTTTTTTAGTAGTGATGATAAGGATACGTCGACATTGCTACGTTGTCAATGTCAAAATACATAGGACACTGATACATACATACATGCACTTTGCACACACACGCGCACATACACACACACACAAAATTTTCTTGTAGCGCGCAAACATGCAGGCGTGCACACACGTGTGTGCAAGGTGTGTCGAAGCAAATAAAACAAAAGTTTTTTAGGATACTTTTTTGAATAATCCGACATTTGTTATGCGGGTGTTACGGGACATGCCTAATCATGGGAGTGTTTGTGCTTCATAGATGATATATATGTCAATAGTTTTCAGCTCATTTGGTAAGTTCTTCCAAATTTGTCATAACTCATAAGCTGCTTTCATATTATGCAGAGTTTACCCTAATTTTCTCTTTGATTAAAGAAGTAAATTAAATATAAGGTCTTATATGATGATAAACGCTGGTTGGATAATTGTTTCATTAAGATAGTTTATCTAAAAGCTCCCTTTTCTCATTTCATTTTAAGGATTGTTTGAATTTCATATTCATGTTCGTTACAAAGATGCTAATGGATTTAGGTCCTTCTGTTTATAAGCAAGTATTTGAGACTCCTTTTCTGCAAGTTTTAGCTGAATCTTACAAGGCTGAATCCCAGAAATATATTAAGTGTTGTGACTGCGGGGATTATCTCAAGAACGTTGAGAGGTGCGTGAATGAGGAAACGGATAGAGTTCATTACTTGGACCCTACGACTGAAAAGAAAATTATTAATGCGATCGAGAAGGAGATGATTGAAAATCCCATGCTGAGATTAATCAATATGGAGAACTCTGGGTTTGTAAACAGGCTTTGTGGTAATAAATATGAAGATTTTGAAAGAATGCATAACTTGTTCCGTCGTGTTCCTGATGGTCTCTCAAAAATACAAGAAGTGACGATCTCACACATTCGAGTGTCCGTTAACAAGCTTGTTACTGATCCCAAAAGGTTGGAGGATCCTGTTAAATTTTTGCGGAGGCTCTTGGATGATCTCACCATGCTCGCGAGGCTTGCTTCAATTCATATAAAGATTTTCTTAGTCTCAACACTTGGCCTTCATTTCTTTTGACTACAATCCTTGTGGATTCTCCACATAGATCTCTTCTTCAAGTAAGGTATTTAGAAAAGTAGATTTCACTTATAGTTGAAACATGTTCCACCCTTTTTGTGCAAAAAGAGCTATCAAGGCTTCAATAGTGTCTAGATGAGAAACTATATTAAATGTCTCAATGTAGTTGACTCCAGGTTGTTGTCAGTAGCCCTTTGCGACTAATCTAGCCTTGTGCATCTCTATTGAGCCATCATGATTTAGCTTTTTTAATTGACCCGTTTAATTTCAATGATATTTTTTCCATGTGGACAATCTACAAGCTCCCAAGTATTATTCCTCTCGATCATTTTAATCGTCCTCATTACCTTGACAAATACTTCTTACTTTGATGCAACATCATAGTTTTCAGGCTCAAGCATGGCCATGTTGCAAGTTATATATATATATATATATATATATATATATATATATATATATATATATGTTGTGAATACGGGAAAAAACTCACACCAATACTTTGATATGTGGAGCGAAATTAGCAACAACTAAAATTCAAGTGATTAAACAAGCATAAATATAATAAGGTAAAAGGAGAAAGAGAAAAAGAACACAACAATATTTGTTTACCTTGTTCGGTCTAAATTGACCTACTTTGTGTGACAGATCAACTCTCTGTTCCATTAATCAAAGATTTTACAAAGAGATATAAAGGGTTATAAGAAATTAGCCTTAAAAAAGTTCTATAGTAAACAAACTTTGGGTGGGCTACTACAATAGACGATAATGTGTAAACATAAAATTAAAGTTGTAATAAACATTAAGCATGAAGTTTAAGTGGCGGAATTTGACTAAAATGTTCAGGGGGGTACTTTTAAAAAATGAAATTACATATTTTACTACTGCAATAAATTATGATTTTTTTTATATAGTACAACAGTTAATTAGGGAACATTTTCAGTTGGTAGGACAATATAAGGGAGGTTTGAAATGACCGCAAATTAGGTTTGTAAACCTTCACTAATTAGTATAAGCATGAAAAAAAAATACGTATGCCACTTTTAGAATAATCGAAAATTTAACCGTTGAAAAATTGTTTAAAACCTCGTAAAATGGACTTATGATTTTTAATTTTTTCGGGTGGACCACTACACTACTTTGCAAGGATTTGGATCTACCAAAAACTAAAATCGTCGCAAAATTGTTTAAAATCTCACCAAAATGGACATGTGGTTGTTAATTTATTTAATTTTTGGGTGGGTCGTGGCCCACCATATCCCTTGAAGGGCTCCGCCGTTGCACCATGTGTGTGTCTAGGTACCATATATAGTTAATGTTAACCTCCGAAAAAACCAAATTAAGAAACATATCTTCCTTAGCATGCCATGCGTAATAATTAGAGGAATGCTTCTTTTCATGCCCTTAAGCTCCACAAAAGAAAAAAAATCATCATCATCATCATCTGATTCAATTAACTTTTGTCGTCTCTTTCAAGATATTGTATTTGCAATTTCCTTATTCTTGCACTTTATTGAATTAAAGTTTGTCAAAAGCTAGCGTACATATCTTAGACTTTTCATCTGTGACACACCTTTTATCAAAATATCTTAATGAAATACTTAACTAATAATTATCTTTTCAGATAGTTGGCCCTTGGCCCTTGAATCTTCTTCATTAAACATGTGCAATTTGACTTCTCTCACCTTTCAATTTTCTTCTTTATTTCAGAGATACTCTAAACCACAAGAGGTAAGGGAAAGTCAAATTTTAATGCAATGTCGATAACCATAAATATTTAATTTCTAGAACTTAAAGTTTCTGCCATTTAACAAATAATTGATGTTGGTAGTAATATTCACATGATCATTTATAACCGAATAGAGAACAATAAATAACCACAACATGGTCAAAATATCTCGAAATTTGAAAAAAAGAAAAGAAGACGAGAAACTCGTTAAACGTTAGTCAAATTGCCCCCGCAGTTAGTCAATATGGCATGGTCGTTGACTATCTACATGGCACTTCCATGTGGTCTGACAGGTCATGCGACATCATAGGATGTATTCTTTTCATTTTTCTTTAAAAACAAATTTTTGATTTTCTTTAACCCCTTGAAATTATATATATGTACAAAATGACCCCTAAAATTGATAATAATCAAACAAAACAAAGGGTACTTATGACAACAATTTTTTTTGTGGTCTCTTAAGAGATTCTTGTTTATATATATATATATATATATATATATATATATATTGCAAATTTAAGTGACAAATTTCTCGGGCTATTCTATCTGTTAGTTTCAGTCATGTTTTTATGCCATGAGTTAATTTATCATAATGTATGCATTAATCTGTCATGTAAACATTGTCTCATAGTGTAAGCATTAATTTTTCACGAGTTTAAAGTACCCAAAAGTACTATAAGCATTGTGGAAAAGGATTATGTCACCTAAAAGTACCTGTTGTAATTTTATTGCACATGGTCTTATATCAGCTATGTAAGAGAAGTGATACATGGATTCACACACAAATATTTAGGCTATGTTTTTAGTTATTTTCTTTGTATTTGAAGATAAATAAGAGGTTGTTTAGAGGAGTTGTCAATGGTTTGAGGAATAATTTGTATTGTTTTGAGTCTTTTTAGTGAGAAACCATGTAAAGCATCAAATCAAGACATCACATCAAGGATCAAAGATATGAATAATGAAGATCAATGGTTATTAAAAGAGTTTTGAAGACAATACAAGTTGGGGGAAATTAATTCCAAGTTCCAAGACATTTCAAGACGGAAGAACGCTCGAAAAAGGGACGAAAGCTTCAAAATCCCGAACATGAGCTACTACCCCATGCACCCATGAGCATGAGACAACATTAGCTACTGCCTCATGTGCTCTTGTGTGTGAGTTCATGCGCCCCGCGCATGGCTGCTGCCAGAAATTGTTGTTTTTCATGTTTTCCAAGCTGGATCGGTGGAAAAGTCCAATATTCATCTCTTAAACCCTAAGTAATGATGCACTATAAATAGAGAGGCTTGCACACACTTTTATTCATTCAAAAAGCTAGAGGTATAAGGCAAGGGTCAAGCATTAGAGCTTCAAGGTAGATGATTTCCCTCCTCCTCCTTTTGTTATTTCTAGGGTATGTTATTATATTGTTTTGTAATGATGTGTGTTTTGATGTGAAGCTAAACCCTTGAATTGTCCTGTCCTCGATCACCCGGTCGGGTCGCTTTCCGAAGTCGTGAGCCAAACATAGTACATTCTCCTGATCCCTATCACTATCCCCCCGTTTTGTGCCACCATCGATGGAGCCCCACCCCTCCCGTTGAATCTCACCGTTGGCGAATGCGAGAACCAACACGATGGCATTAGGTTGATGCTAGGGCTGCCGCCTCTCTCTCTCTCTCTCTCCTCTCTCTCTCTCTCATCATTTTTGGGAAAAAATTATCAAAAAATAGTTTTTATGTTCCGATATGATAAAATTTTAAAAAGTGATAATTGTTTTTTCAAAATATCACCATTAATTAAAGTAGTGTTTCTATCACTTATTTATCATTTTACATATGCAAAGCACCGTAAATATTTGTACCATATTTGTTGGAGATTTTATGTGCTTATATTTATGGAAACAAATTTTTATATATAAATATGAGAAAGTTGTGTTTGGACACCATATGAGAAAGTTTTGAAAACTCATGACTATTTTCAACATGTCAATATAAATGCAGAGTTCAACATGTAAACATTAATTAATTATTACTAAAAAAATCAGTAATTAATGTAGTGTCACCATTATGCACATATATCGCTGAAAGAAAATTTTATTGTATTGATATGAGAAAATCAGTACAATAAAATTTTAGAAACTTGTGACTATTTTTTCAAAATATCAATATTAACGTAATGTTTCTATTAACTATATATATTTTATTTTATATGTAAAACACTTTTAAATATTTGCTTCGCACTCGTTGAAGAATTTATGTGCTTACATCTACAGAAGAATTTTTTTATGTACTGATATGAGAAGGTCGTTATGAATTTTTTTTTTTAAAATTCGTGATTATTTTCAAAATATCAATATTAGTATAGTGTTGCTATAAATATTTATTTATTTTATTTTATATGTAAATCACCGAGATCAAGAGATTAAAAGAGATAAAAATAATTTTTTTTATGTATATATATTTATGGCATAAAAGATGCAATTAAATTGTTTTCCTATATTAATGGCATAACAAATTATTATTTTTTATTTGTAAAATGGTCATTAGACCCATAAAATTAAAAATATTATAAATTTAATTGAGGTTAATTATAAGTGTTTTCTCGAGGAGATAACGGCTTCAGTGTTTATACTCCCTCCAGTTCTTAATACGAGAAGAAAAACAAAAAAACATAAAAAGCAATAAAATCATTAATGGTTACATCTTTTTAAATGTTTTTACAAATATACCTTTGTAAAAATTTGTGAAGTACATTATTAAATATAGCCACAAGTATTAAAAAGATAAACATTAAATAAGAAATGAAAAAGTCTTTTACATAATAAATACATCTTAAAAATTGTGACTTTTGCTTACAAATAAAATCAATGTATATTTTTTTTAACCAAGTTGTTTGGGCTCCCGTGGCATGGAGCTCCTTCCAAGGACGTACCCGGGGAATACCGGGTTCGATACCCAGGAGGAACAGCGCTTGTTCAGTGCGCGTGCCTCTACGCATGAGTCGGATTAGTCGCCCCACCATTGGTGGATCGGAAACCGGTGCGAAAGCAAAAAAAAAAAAAAAAACCAATATATTTTTAGAAATTGTGGCCCATAATTAACAAGTGACTGAGGGCGTAACAAAACATGTTGCCAGATCAGGCCAAACCTTGCAAAGACTTGTCAGGTCTAGGTTATTTTCCAACCCTAACCAAAATCTATAAAAAGAAACCCAAAGCAAAACCTTTCGCATTGCTCAATCATTGTTACAAGACCATCGATCTTTCATTGCTCTTCAATTTGACAAATAACAGGTGATTGATTGAGGCGTAACATCACATGTTATCAGATTTGCAAAGACTAGTCTAGGTTATTCCAACCCTAATCAATTTTAGGGATTTTTGGAATCTGAGTAGGACAAAAATTGTGTTCGAGTTTTGTTAGAAACAGAAGATGAATTTTCGAGTTGTAAGTGGTCCGGAATATTTTGACAAGAATTGGAACATTCTACAACATGCAATTCGTGAGATATTCAAATGCTACGACAACGCTAGGCATCATAGTTTTGAAGAGCTTCACAGGTTCTTTCTCATGATTCCGATTGTTGCTTCATTGAGAACGTTGTCTTCGTTTGATCATAATGTGTTTGTTTTTAAGTTATGTATTTCTAGTAGTTGTCGTTGGATTTTGTTTAGGGTTTTTGAAATGATCAAATTGGAGCCTAATAAAACAAATTTTCAGAAATGTTTGAAATATCTTGTGGAAATCTATCAAGCACATGCACGAAAACAGAATACACAAACATTAAACAATATGAGAAAATAGATTAATTGAATGTAATTACATGTGTCGGTGTCATGTCAATGTCAGACACTAACACATGTCAGACACCAAACACACATTCGATCAGAAGTGTGAGTTCTATATAGATGAAAATTGATGATGATATGTCTTTAGTATTCAAATGTTATGATGTTTAATTTTTTTTATCATAACTGTGCTTTTAAGATACACAGATGTAGTAGGGGTTTTTTGAAATGATCAAATTGGTGCCTAATAAAGCAACTTTTCGTAAGTATTTGGAAGAACATAGGAAATTTGATGATGATACAAACATGACAAGGACACGTCGACATTGTTAAGTTGCTAATTTCAAATTCATAGGACATCAATACATACATACATGCGCATGTGCGCACACACATGCGTGTACCATACACACAAAATTTTCTTGTAGCACATGTTTTTTTTCTTTTGGACACTTTTCTGAATAATCTGACATGTGTCGTGCGGGTGCTATATATATATGTCAATAGTTTTCAGCTCATTTGGTAAGTTCTTCCAAATAGCTTATTGTCATAACTCATAAGCTGCTTTCATATTATGCAGACTTTACCTTAATTTTCTCTTTGATTAAAGAAGTAGATTAAATATAAGGTCTCATATGATAATCACTGGTTGAATAATTGAATAATGTTCAGTGACTGGTGTACATGTTTATCTGGCTGCTTTATCAAGTAGGAAGATAGAGATTTATTCAACAGAATCCCATCAATCTATGAAGCTTCAGTTTTTATGCAATGAAATTGAATGACATTTGTTCAAGTCACTCATGTTGTACATGTTTTGCTAAGAAAAATGTGTAGCTGCTAATAGGGGAAATAAAATAATCTTGTGTAAGACACGATTTTTGACATTTCTTTGCATGAAAGTTGAGTTAAAATGTTACAAGCTGTGATTGGATATATTATTGTTTCTAATATTTTATTTTCATTAATTTGTGGATTCAGACATGCTTATTATATGGTTCTTTACAATTTTGGTGAGAAGCTATACTCTGGGCTGGATGCCACCATGACTTCTCATCTTAAAGATATAGCTAGATCTGTTGAAGCCACTCAAGGAATTTCGTTCCTGGAAGAATTAAACACGAAATGGAATGATTATTATAAGTCGTTACCATTTCTTAGGGACATTCTGAGGTACATGGAAAGGACTTATATCCCAAGCACCAAAAAGACGCCTGTTTATGAACTTGGTCTGAACCTGTGGAGAGAAAATGTTATTTATTCAAACCAGATAAGGACTCGACTGTCGAATACGCTTTTGGAGTTTGTATTCAAGGAGCGTGCTGGGGAAGATGTTAACAGAGAACTGATTAGAAATGTTACAAAGATGCTAATGGATTTAGGTCCTTCTGTTTATGAGCAAGTATTTGAGACTCCTTTTCTGCAAGTTTTAGCTGAATCTTACAAGGCTGAATCCCAGAAATATATTGAGTGTTGTGACTGCGGGGATTATCCCAAGAAAGTTGAGAGGTGCCTGAATGAGGAAACGGATAGAGTTCATTACTTGGACCCTACGACTGAAAAGAAAATTATTAATGCGATCGAGAAGGAGATGATTGAAAATCCCATGCTTAGATTAATACATATGGAGAACTCCGGGTTAGTAAACATGCTTTGTGATAATAAATATGAAGATTTGGGAAGAATGTACAACTTGTTCCGTCGTGTTCCTGATGGTCCCTTAAAAATACAAGAAGTGATGATCTCACACATTCGAGTGTCCGTTAACAAGCTTGTTACTGATCCAAAGAGGTTGGAGGATCCTGTTCAATTTTTGCAGAGGCTCTTGGATGATAAAGATAAATACGACAAGATTATAAACTTGGCATTTAGTAATGACAAGTTTTTCCGGAATGCTTTTAAATCCTTATTTGAATTTTTCACTAACTTGAAGTTGGAAAAGTCATTGAAGTTGGAACCTTTCTAGAAACTGTCAGAACTGTGAAGTATTTGAAATAAAATAATTGCATTCTCGGGTTTGTTGTGTGGGTTGATTGGGGAGATATGATTTGTGCAAGCTTAGGTTTTGAACTTGAACTCAATTATATGTGACAACGTCATTTTGTTGATTCTTTTTATGTTCACTCAATTAGATTTTTTTCTTCTTCAATTTTGTTTACCAAGTTCCTCTGCATTTTGTTCTTGTTGTAATGAAGGAAGATGTAATTAACCAAAATATTATAAACCTAATGGACCATCTTTGAAAACAATATGTAGGCTTTGAATTGAAGAACTCTCCCTCTCCAACAAATAACCGGCCCTAGTTTTTCCCACCTAACATCTCTCTTCTATTTTCTTTGTTGAGATGGTGTTTTGTGATCTTTGTTGACCCGAAATTACCTCTCTTCATCTTTATCTCTTCTCTTTTAATCTAAATAAGTGATTTTCACATAGATCTAGATTTATGTATCATGATTTCGTTGTCTCAGTGTGGTGTTGATTTGTTCGTCGTTTTGGTGCGACGTTTTTGTGTGGTGCTCTTTTGGTTCACGTTGATAGATCAACTTTTATCAATTTTACACATTCAATCAATAGGAAGAAAAAATCATGAGAAATCTTGGAATACTGTGATGAGATAAACCAAGGGTTCATTCAGAATCTGTTACATCAATTAATTCTGCCCTTGTCAAGGGTCAGAAAATCCACTGGAACAACAATTCATATGCCAGCCATAACTCATTTGATAACAGACTCTGCTGGAAAGGAAGAGCAGCCATGGAAAGTGAACATGGAATTTGCAGCAAGGAAAGACTGTTTCTCCGGAAGCTTTTGTAGCTGACACAACGCGAATTGTAAAACCTGCGGCTGCCAAATGATACAGGACTAGTATATTTCGTTATCTTTGTATGTCACTGCCCTAACTTTCCAGCATTTGGATATTAGAAACGTTAGTAGATTGTGCACATATAAGCTTTGGATAAAACACAAGCATCATTCCTACTGTTCATATTATTATTACTAATGTTCCATTGTTTCACATTAACCTTATAGGTCTAAAGTGAAGCCGATATTTTAACAACCAAGGAAGAATAATCTAATTCCAAGGATTAACAAAACCCATCACATCTATTAACAGAAATTATTTTAAAGCATGAATCAATACACAATGTCTAGTCACAGAACTCATTACCATGAACCATTCATTGATTTTCCAATTGACAAGAGATTATTTATTTTCAACACATAAAATTTTAAATGGCAGCATCTCCATGACTGTGATAGTAAAATGACCTATCGTTGTCCAGTGCAAACAGTTTAGCACCATAACAAGAGCTCCAGAATATCATAAAATAACCAACTATAACACCAATGGTAGATATCTGGATTTCTTAACCTTCAGTTTGGAGTTTATCATTGACCATTCATGAGTACTGACAAACATCTCTTAAAAAATGATAACCCTTTAAATAAATCTCACTTATTTTAAGAGATTAGTCACGACAGTTGTGTGTGCAGATGTCTTGGTTTAACAAAAAAAAATTGCAATACTATATTGTTGTAGGTTTGTTTTGGATTTCTCATCCACTCCATGCGTTTTCTCCATTCTATTTATTATATTATACACTTTCAATTACTACGCTTTGTTACGAGTCAAGATCCTCTCCATTTATAACTTTTTTAATAAAACTTTGTAAACTCAATAGGATCGACAGCAAAATCTAACTTCCATTCTGCATATTGTTTAAATCTGTGGCTTAGGATTAAACCTAATAAATTGTAGGCAAATCCCATAAGAAAAAAGAAACAACATTCATATCATTGAGCTAATTGTGTACACAATCTTTTGAAGATGACACCAGAATTGACCTGTATCCTTCCTACATATATATTTACAAAGCAGCGGCCAATGAAAAATACAGATCGGGCATAACAAACCGCACTAAAATCTTGCAAGAGACCCCTTTCCGACATCACAAGAGGGTATTGTACCTCGAAACTAGAGATTTCTTTCATGTGGTTCAAGCCAAGGAAAGCCCAAGAATTCAAACACCTCCTTTTCAGTATACAACTTCATATTTGCAGTACCTTTTGTGCCCTGCAAAATCAAGCATATCAATACAACATCGTTCTAATCTATTTTGTAATTTAAAAAATATATAAAAACATAAAATACATCATACCCGTTTGCCACCAGAACCCTGAATAGCTGGAAACAATCCTGTATCATCAAGACGGAATCCTTTAGATTCTGCTTGCTGTCTCAACCTGCATTCAAACACCCAAGAAGAGAAAAAGTAACATAACTCCCCAACTATAGATCACAATGAAATCAATGAAATAGATATATACATTAAATTCCATTAAATCGGTAATCGTAAGTATGGTTATTGAAGCAGCCATTTTTTAAACAAGGGGAAGAGGCAAATGTAGGGGGTGACAAAATGGATGGATTTGGATGGTAATGAATGAATCAAAACAATTGATCAGTCCATTAACAATCCACTAAAAAATATTTAAAAAAAAAAAAAATCCAATCCATTTCAGCCACAATGATAATGGAAAGTTCAGAGTAAAAGGAAGCGAGCATACCTCCTATTTAATACATCATTTCCGGTCCAAGCTACAAGTCCAAAAGCATATATGTCTCTTGGGTAAACCTGCCAAAACATTAAAATCCATCATATACACTTCTGATTTGTGCATAGCTAAGAACTATGGATGATAAAAGTTGGCCAAACAACAAAGTACAACGTAAAACGTGAGCAATTGAGAATTGCATTAACATTTTACGACCGTATTCGATGGTTTAGTGCTGAGTATTTGACAATAAGAGAAAAATTGAAAAACAATACTAAGGCACTCACATAAATATCATACAAAAACTACAATAAAGAAAAAATTGAGAAAAATTGAAAAACAATACTAAACTACAACTGTACAATGCTATATGTCAGAACTAACGAAAAATACTAAAGAAATTGTTTAAACTCCCATCAGTCGTCATCAGACATTCTACGAAGATTTTTTTTTTTTTTAAATTTAGAATAAAGAAATGTATATACAATGCTATAAGTCACCTTTAAATCAATACGATGCCGTAACTCCTGTCCAGGATAGGTACAAAAACCAAAGTATGTATCAACACCAGAATCAGTGCCCTGTGCAAACAAGGAAAGGTTACTGCAGAAAAATCCACCAGATTGACTTACATACAAGGAAAGGTTACTGCACAAACATCCACCAGATTGACTTACACAGAAAAATGTTAGTAGATATTGAATCAGTAAAATGTATATTAAAGCTATAATAGTTTTAAAATTAAAGGAAGATAGCACTATCTTAAATAGAGGATTACATTATGAGCTGCCTTATAGAATAGGATGATGGTTTATAACAGATAATAACATGCGCCTTATTTTATGATTATCAATTTTCAATATGTTAAGACATTCATGTAAATTCTAAATGCAAGGACACGCCTATTTTAGATGTTATCAGGAAAGCTTAGTTGGCCAAATAAAAATACCATTTGTAGACAAAGACAATAAGAAGAAGCTAACAATACCTCTTCACTGTGAGTACTGAAAATCAAATCCTCCCTCAGGAAACTCATATCCTTTAAACGCTTTACAAACTTAGGCAAAAACCCTTTGTGACTGCAAGATAATAACACATCTACTAAGCCTCTTAACATGAGAACAAAAATGTACTACAAGTAAATGTGAAGTGCAGAATGATGGTCGACGATCGCATTTTCCTAACAGCAAGAGTAAAGGGATAGTCACTGCAGGGTTTATACATTTGTTCCAATAATGGAGATAAAAAGGAACAAAATAAATCAAGGAAACTTTGAACTTACAACTTAACTAACCTATTTAACATTTCATAACACCGACAAGTAAACCATTCAATCAATCAGAGCAAAAACTGTATATAAAGCTAGCTTACTTCTAAAGGAATCTTTTAAGAATTCTGTGTTGCCAAGGGAAATTTCGGCTGCATGGTACCAAGTTGGTACTACCAACAAAATATTACCATATTCTATATTGGTAGTTTGACCTAATAACCTTAAGAGAAGGAGTTGAAATTCTCTCAAGGACGTGTAAAGTGGTCAGTAATGCCACTTTAATAATTTCTACCGACCCCAATAGAAAAGAAGAAACAAAAAAACCAAACGACATATATATGAGTTGGTTGAAAAAATACTTCAAGTTGGAATTTGAAAACAACTACATTTAACTGCATATTTCTCGGTGAATAGACAATATAGAAAACTAAGCAGTACCTTGTTCCATCTGGATGTGTTATGATGATATCAATGTCCCCGCAGGTAGCTTTTCCACGTCTATATGATCCTCCACAAATAATAGTAACCTAAATGAATTAGTAGCAGAGTACGTCGATTGTCAATGGCATGCTTCAATTCTGACTGAAGGAGCAACAAGTAAAAAGACTTTGGTGTATATAACTAATATAAGAATTATCAGCAATCTACAAGTGAAAGCATGAACTGAAATACATGAGGCAGTAGATTCTAGAATCTAGGGATCCCAAATATATGAGTAACATAATGTAAATTGCAAAAATTGAGAAGTATGATTTCAAAACAAGACAAAGGGCGGAAGTTTGATATTTCCTAATAAAGCTTGAATCATTCATCATCATTTCTATATTATTTGCGTCCCAAATTATGTTGACATATTTCATATAACAAATTCTTATAAAAAATTCATGACTAGAGAGAGAACTCATATCAAAACTCAGTTTTGCCAAAATTTTGTAGTGCTCACCCCAGGCAAAACATTCTCCCCAACTTTCTGCAAAATCCGTTCCATCTCTTGAACCTATCAAGTCAAAAGGAGCATCAGTAATTTTGGGAAAAATAAAATGAGTACGTTATTTGGGAAATAATAGTGTATAAAAGGTACCACCAGACAAACCTCATGGCGTGGAATCCGATGCCTGATATCATCAAAGTATTTCAACCCTAACTTCTGTGCATTTGTAAGTGAATCATCGTTCCTAAGATCATCTAATGTACGATGTCCTTTCTCATACAACTTCAGTGCTGTGGCTGGACCTATACCCCATACTTCTCCAAATAAGGATATTGTTTGTACCTATTGTTGAATTGAATCAGATTGAAGACAATAAGGCCGCAAGATTGCAATTAAAATGTCAAAATATACAAGGTTTATTAATTATGAAATATATGCTATTTCCTATTACACATCGAAAGATGAAAACCAATAAAAGATAATATTATAAAAAATTCAATCTCTAGTAGAGTAAGATGTAAGTTATAAAATTAAACAAATATGATGCAAAAGTGTTTAAAAAAGGCCAAGGAATTAATACCTTTTCATCAGTTTCAAAGTGTTCCAATTTCGATAACTTCCCAGTAGTGATTATCTCCTGAATCTGAACACAGTAAAAACAATAGTTTGTCTATTACCTGACCCAACAAATTCCTCAATAATTACATAGGCACAAATGTTTTATTGAGGACCAAATTCATATGTTTGTATTAACATTGGAGAGTCATTCCTTTTACAATGAATAAAATAGATTTGAAAAAACTGATAAAAGAAAAAAGTAAATAAGAAGCATAATTGAATATTAGAACCAAACAAATATGTCACTATAGCAAACATCATTTGATGACCTAAAACAAACTTTCTAAAAGTCTGTATCAGACAACAAGGATTATAGGACAGCTAAAAGATATTATTAAACAAAAGATAGCTGACATTTTAGCTGATGAAGATCTAACAGGAGAGAAGAACCGTTAAGTTATTAGCAAATTGACATTCAAACAAGGGTAAGAAGAAAGCATACACAGAGTCAAGACAGAGTGTCTAGTCACAGAATTCACTTACATGATCCTCCATTGATTTTCCAATTGAAGGGAGGTTTTTTATCTGGTCTGCACTTTCAATTTTAAATGGCAACTTCTCAATCACTGAAATAGCCTTGTAATAGCTAAAGGATCTCCGGTCCTCACCCAATGCTTTCAAACATCATTAGCACAAAAAAACAAGAGCATTAGAATAGCCGGAAAAAAAAAACACAGCAACCTGTTGGAGTTATATGAGCCTTATACCTCTATATATGTTCACAAGTTTCCCGAATATCTCTATAATTTTCTTGTTTAGGTCAGGTGGGCAGTACGGCAAGGACAACTGCAGTGAGCTCGCCATGATAGATAATTTTCAGCAAGGAATAAAAATTAGAGTATGAGCTTAAAAATAAATAAAATTTCATGAATGCATTATGTGTGTGTTTCAAAGCCATTTACATTAATTTCCCTCCAATCTATAATCTAAAATTAAACACAATTAGAATGCACTCATATGGAGAAAATTATGTATTTTTTTTTGTCAAGTTTATACTATTCATAAGAGCTAGAGGAAAGTTTCGGATGAAATATATTTAAATCAAATAATCTTCAACTGTAGGGATAAAGATCTCACTGCCGCATTTTCAGAATCAAGGTGTTGCGGTCTGCTGTCTACACAATTTAAACTCTCAACTTCACCATGACTGCTTGCCGTGTTTGTTGATGAAAGTGGTGGATTTTCTCTTCTATCTTGATTACATTTAAGATTTACAATTTCAGCATCCTCGGAAGATGATTTGATCTTCTTATTCTGTAACTGCTGAGGTTCGCTAGAAATGCTACCGTCAATTGGCTCAGGATCCAAAGATGTGTCAAGTTCATTGATACCTTCACCTTGAGGATCCAACTTCAGTACATACAGATCCTCTGATAGTTTCTCCCCTGATTTTAAGCTGTCTTCCAGCCACTGATAAAGGAGAAGTGACTGCAAAAAGCATCATCAACCAATAAAAATGAAAACGTGTAATGTAAAATCCCATTGCAACCCCGGACTCCCCAACAACAATTTGGATTATGTGTTTTTTTGTACATGGCTTCCCTTTACTTTGATTTCAATCACTAAGCTTACTCGTTTTCTCAGAATCTCTCTTCATATACAAGAGTGAAACCAAGAAATACATTTGGAACAGACTCTGAATTACAAGGTCTTTATTATAAGAGCAACCCAATAATTTTCAATAGTCAATGACACATGACATAAAACAAATTTTAAAATATGGGTCTTTTTTGTTGGTTGGCTAAAAGTGAGGGTTTTAGTAGGGGCTAATAGTCACTTTGGTCCTTGAATGTGTAACGAGTAGTCACAATAGTCCTTCAATTAATCGAAATTTCAAAATAGTTTCTGATTGTGCACTATGCTAGTCAAAATAGTCTTTGACGTTAAAATAGTCCTTCAATATTGACACTAACTCTTTTCTTATAGGGACTGATATGACAGTAAGCAAATACTTATAGGGACCAATATGACATTAAATAAGTATATTGAGGGACTGACTTGACAATATTAATGGATCATTTTAACTTCAAGGACTATTTTGACTAACAGAGTACACAATCAAAGATTATTTTAGAATTTTGATACACCAAGAGACTACTGTGAGTACTCACTACACATTTAGAAACCAAAATGACTATTAACTCGTTTTAGTAGCATTGCCCTTGGCCTGACCCTATTTATTATCTTGTAAACACATTGTTAAGTCTCAATGCTAGATAGATATATAGAAGAACTCAATAAGGAATAAAAATTAGAGAAAGTTAAAAGTTAAAGAAGTTAACCCCTTTGAACCGTGACAAACGTTGCCCATCAAATTCATGCAAAAGAGTATGTGAATCAACAGCAAAAACATGAGTAACCCGTTTTGAAAAGCGTTCCTCTATAACACCACCCATCTGCACCATTCTCTGCTTCCAAATCTTACAAACACACAAAATGAAAGAAATTTGAGAAAAGCTACAAACTTTGAAACTGAAAATGAAAGATAGAAAATGGGTTTTGAGAAAACCTGTAATCGACGAGCTTGAACTCCTTTGGAGACAAAGAAGACAACCATACCAGAAAACATTCCATTTTGCTCTGCTTTTTTCTTCATCGATGCTTCTTCTAAGTGACGACATTGAAGTTGATGTAACTATGTTCTGTTCTAAGTTCTTGTTCCTGTCACACACGTGTGGACACTACAATAATAAATTACTCATCAGTTCCAAAATAATTGACTTTTTTTTTTTAGTATTGTTCCAAAATAATTGTCTTATTTAACAAAATAATATTCCCTCCGTTTCATAACGAGTATCATTTAAGGTTTTGACATATTAAAAAATAGAATGAAATACATAACACTTGTAGAGAAGATTGTGTGAGAGAAAAATTGAAGTATTTATTGAAGATAAAGTTGGAAGTAAAAAATTAAAGTTGTGTTGAAAATGTAAAGTGACATTCATTTTAAAACAATTTTTTTACTAAAGTGACACTCATTTTGAAACGGAGAGAATATTATTTTCAACTCTGCACACTAGTTTTTTTTGTTACAAAAATTTTAGGGTGAGGGGATGATGCCTCAGTCCAAGGCAGGGAAGACCTTCGGGCTCAAAGAGCACTTACAAAGGTATTTACATTTACCCCCCTCTAAAGCACTAGTGGGGCTCGAACCCGTGATCTCTCTGATTCAAGACCTGTCATTTTTACCAAGCCTTTGGAGTTACTCTGCACACTAGTTAATAATTAACTAGGGTTCCTAATTGTCTTATTTTTTTATATAATTATTAGTGATAAACACATTATTAAAAAAAAACACTTATAAATATTTGTATGTACTTTTCCATGCATAAATTACATATATTTGTTTTTTGAAATTTATCATTGAAAAATATTTGTCTTGCGTTTTCTTGATATTTATCAATGATAAATATTTATCTTGTGTTTGTGCATGCATCAATGATTAATAGTTGTGCAATATTATTTTTTTTAATTTTATCAAGGACAAATAATTGTGTAGTGTTTTTTATGTATCAATAACGTATTTGTCTCATGTTTGTTATGTATCAATAACAAATAGTAGTCTAGTGTGTTTTTTAGATTTTTTAGTGATATATATTTCTTATATATTTTTTTTTATGTATTACAAATAAATATTTGACCTAGTTTTTTTTTCTTTATATGTGAAAAACATATGTCTCATGTTTTTTTATACATAACAGAAAAATATTTGTCCTATTTTATTTAATATTTATTAGTGATGAATATTAGTCTTGTGATTTTTTTTTTAATATTTTTTAGAGATTAAAAATTATCTGTTTTTTTACTAAATAAATATTCATCTCTTGTTTTTTAATGTATCAATGACAAATATTTGTCCAATTAATTTATTTATATTTATTAAGGACAAATATTTAACTCATGTTTTTATATATATCAATGTCAAATATTTGTCTTGTGTTTTTTATGTATCAACTACTAATATTTGTGTTGTGTTTTTATATATTCGTTAGTGATAAGTATTTGTCCCGTGTTATTTTAATATTTGTTTTGAATATGAATATTTCTCATAATATTTTATTTTTTTTACAAAATATTTCTCATAATATTGAAAGGAATGAAAACCAACTATTTATATACATGAGATATGATTTAAATAGGAATGCAATCCTATCATAACTCCTAATGATACTAACAGATCTATATTAAATATAATAAATATCAATATCTCAACACTCCCCCTCAAAGTGGAGCATATATATCATATGCATCCATCTTGTCACGTATGCAAGTTATCCAAGGACTTCGTAGAGATTTAGTAAAGATATCTACAAGTTGATTCTTAGAATTGACAAATGAGGTTTTGATGACTCCAGAGAGAATCTTTTCCCTAATGAAATGACAATTGACTTCTACATGCTTTGTTCTCTCGTGAAAAACCGGATTGGAGGAAAGGTGTAAAGTTGATTGATTATCACATACAAGTTCTATCTGACCAACCTCACAAAAACTTAATTCTTGCAGTAAATGTTTTAACCACACAAGCTCACTTGTAGCATGAGCCATCGCTCGATACTCGGCTTCCGTACTTGATCGAGCAACGACTGTTTGCTTTTTGTTCTTCCATGAAATGAGATTTCTACCCACAAAAATACAATAACCAGAAGTAGTCCGTCTATCAATCGCATCTCTTGCCCAATCGGCATCTGAATACATAACGATATTAGTGTGGCCTCTATGAGTGAAAACAAGTCCTTTTCCAGGTGCTCTTTTGATGTACTTAAGAATTTGAACAACTGCATTCCAATGACTGTCACACGGAGAGTTAAGGAACTGACTTACTATGCTAACTGGAAAAGATATGTCAGGTCTTGTTAGGGTAAGATAGTTCAATTTTCCCACTAGTCTCCGGTATATTCCTGGATCGGAATAAGGCTCCCCCTAGTCAAGAAGGAGCTTCACATTAGGATCCATAAGAGCGTCGGCTGGTTTGCAATCTATAAGACCTGCCTCCTCTAAACTATCAAGGGCATATTTTCTATGAGAGATAGCAATGCCTGACTTTGATTGAGCCACCTCAATCCTAAGAAAGTAACGTAGAAGTCCTTAGTCTGTAAGTTTTAAAATAGGTGTTGTTTTAATGCTTTGATACCTTCATAATCATCACCTGTAATCACAATATCATCAACATAAACTACAAGATAGATATATTGATTTGATGATGAACATTTAAGAAAGACAGAATGATCTGATTCGCAACGGGTCATCCCAAACTGCTGCAAAACTTTGCTAAATCGACCAAACCATGCTCGAGGTGATTGTTTCAGGCCATATGAGGACTTCAACAAAGTGGAGCATATATATCATATGCATCCATCTTGTCACGTATGCAAGTTATCCAAGGACTTCGTAGAGATTTAGTAAAGATATCTACAAGTTGATTCTTAGAATTGACAAATGAGGTTTTGATGA
>Ga0315915_1002338_pt1 | contig 23845 bp, 15 predicted proteins | sample MpolbnodulesMG_FD_207738 | JGI IMG/M metagenome (GOLD analysis project Ga0315915, IMG submission 207738) | Medicago polymorpha root nodule microbial communities from Los Angeles, California, United States - branched nodules | ecosystem: Host-associated > Plants > Roots > Nodule | place: USA...
AAACAAACAAATTTAAACCCCCCCCCCCCCCCCCCCCTTTTTGTGTTTTTCTCACCTTCAGTGATTACGTGCATTGTTGGAACTTGGTGAATGTTTGTGATTAAGTGTAATTGTGAACTCATATGCATTGTTTAATTATGATTGTTGAATAATGTTGAGGTGATGGTTCATGGATGTATAACTTGGAAATGTTTATGCCTTACCTTATATCCTTGAATAATGTTCATTTGATTATATATTATTTGTGGAATATAAACTAACCCCTGGTGGTCGTTTGGTTGACCTCCTGCCTAATTCGTATGAATGAGTAGACGGCGTGCAGGAGTGATTTGCCTTTGCTTGTGGGTATGCTTGAGGACTAGCTTTGGAGCTACCTCGTTTCCTTTATGCATTGGAGTCTAGTTCTAGGGCTCTAATTAGGGTGTCAGTCTTTTGTCATTTATTTTTTATGTCTTGATGAGATTTGTCACTCATTATGTTGAGATTATATTTGGTGATGTATTATGATACATGTGACATGGCTATTTTGGTGACTTTATTATTTGTTAATGAGATGTTGCGATGTTATTCCGCTGCGAGTTTTAAAAAAAATATGTATGAATGTATGGATTAATTGGAGATGTAACATCTAAACACTTTGAATGATTATATTATTTGCATGATTTGTCGCTTTTAAGGTTTAGGGTGTTACAACGTGCAGAAACAAAAAAAAGGACAAAGGGAATGAAACGGGTAATAATTCCAATTGTCGCAAAATATTTTTGAATGACTACTCAACAACATTATCCAAATCAGGTAATATTTCAATGTCTTGGATCAAGCTTCTTAAGGACTCAAATTTATGTGCTAACACTCTCCAACATCCCTCGGGTCTTCCCATATATAAGGAGCTGAAGACTTAAAAAATATATATATAACTCTTTGAATTTTTACAAGTGTCCTTACTCTGTAAAATCAATAGCGCACAAACACTTAGAGGATTTCTTATAAACTTTCATATCTTAGAAATTCTTAGTCTTAGAGTTCATCTACTCTTTATTGTATTACACCTCTGATTGTATATTACGTGTAAAACCAAACAATATTTTATTTGATTAAGTTAGATTATAGAAGTCTCTTGCTTACGAGTTTAAGCATTGGACTCTTTCTTGAGCAAAAGAAGTATATTGCTTGTGTGCTTGAGCATTTTGTAATCTTAGTGAGTGCATGGTGGCTAGACTACTCTCGTTTTGTCAGAGCAATTAGTATAAATTGTCTTGTGTTTTTGCTTCAGACTCTAAACTGTTTTACCAAACATCTAGAAAATATTTTGAAAAAGAAAACACAATTCATCCCCTTCCCCTCCATTTTCTTGTGCTTTTCTGGACTTCAGTCTTTATGCAATGTTTTTACTTCTAAGTTGAACTTACGTGATTGCTTTTCTTAATGTATATATAGAAAAAAAAAGACTTGTATAAAAACCGATAAACATAGTAAGTGATAAACTTTTATTGTATTAAAGCTTAATCAAAGAGTTTATCAAATGAGATCCTAAGAGCATCCATAATGGTAGGAAACTTAAAAGAGGCCTTAAATGGATCACACACAAATACATATAATCTATTTATAATTTTTTAATGAGAGTATCTATTAAAGACTCAATAATTTCAATGATAGTAAACTATAAGTCCTTAATTAAATCACATTAATATACACTTTAATGTGTACATATAGAAAAGAAATAAAAGGAAATTGAAGATAACAAGAGTTGGATGAATTTGAGTTAGTGAGACAGACTTTTATCCAAGGTTTTGCAAAATCGTGTAAACTCGGAGGAAAACTCGTTTTTTGGTAAAAATCAGAAGTTGACCGAGTTTGACCGAGTTAACACAGCTTAAAATCAGTAAAATCGGGTAAACTCGTTGGAGTTTGCGAGTTTACCTTTTAAAAAACAGTTTTTTTGGTTGGTTTTCAATTAAAATTCAATTCATTTTTAAAGGTCAGCCCAATATCACACGCTTCTTTCCTTCTTCTCAAAAATGTACAATAACACAACGTTTTTCTTCTCTTCTCCTTCATCAACGTTCTCTAAACTAAAACTCTAACCTTCTTCTCAAAACTGATTATGACACCGACGATTGTGACGTCGGAGATAGCGAGGCCAGTTAGGATTGCAGTGGTGGTGTTTGTGTTCAGCAGTGATGAAAGACATCTTTTCAAATTTCAGCAAAAAACAGAGCTTCAAAAGGTGTTGTACTTAGTAACTTACTACTTAGAGTTCATGCTTTATTTTTCCTTTCCTTTATTCTTTAGAAGGATTAAACTTTTGAAGAAATTAACTTGTTTATTTTTGGATAGTTTTATTAACAACCTTAGAAACTTGATTTTTTGGATGGCTTAGAGACTTAAGAAACTTATGACTTTGTGCGTTAATTTTTGTATTTTGATGCTAAGTTGAACATAACGTTTTATTATGGTAGTTTTTTTATATATATATTTTTCCTTTGTAATTAAGTCATATTTTGCAATATTATATTAGCTTATATATATCATGCATATAATAAATTTTATATAATTTTAATTTTAGGTAAACTTGTACGAGTTATCGAGTCGAGTTTATCTAAATAAAATGAGTTGAGGTAAACTCTCGAGTTGCAAAACCTTGATTTTTTTATTTTTTTTTAGCAAAACCTTGATTTTATCCATATATCTTTTCTATTTTTACTTTGGAATCTATTAGCTGTTGAAAGAGAAATGCTTCTCATATGAATGATGATAACTGATGGATGATGATAACTGACATGTGTCTTTTTTTTTCTTTTTTCTTTCTCTAATAGAGTTGTTAATAAAATGAAGTCTATATTAGATAAGAGATTAAATATGCTCTTATTCTTTTTTTTTTTTTTCTTTTGTACCAGTTTCCGACCCATCAAAGATGGACGATTAATCTGACTCGTGTGTAGAGGCATGTGCACTGACCAAACATTGTTTCCCTGAAAATCGAATTTGATATTCTCCAAATACGTTCTTGAAAGATGCTCCTTGCCACCAGAACCCAAACAACTTGACTAATATGCTCTTAGTTTTTACCCAAAGTAGTTGCGTCTAAGGATAAAACTCATACGGTATTGTTTGCCCAAAACTTTCTGAACACTCATTGCTTGTGGTTACGTAATCCCTTACATCACTATTTTGGGCATTCACGTAGTCAGAAATTTTTTAACAGGAAAGGTAGATCGATTTTCTACACCTCTTGACTTGGGCAATATTACCACCGGTTCTATATATAAGTATTTTTTATTAAAAAAATTATTTTTAAATATAACAACCTTAAATTTATATCTCTCCTTAATTATAAACTATTTTTACAAAAAAAAAATCTCAAATCAAGTACTAACACGTCAATAGTAACCCAACATTTCGTGAATGGTAAGTAATCTTCAATTTATCAATGAGTAACGCTAACATCATGCAAGATATTTTGACCAAACTTCTAAGTAGATATAAACAGTAGCTCCATAGTATGATTTCTAAAAAAAACTAATTTTTGTTTGTAAATCAGAAATCATTCACACACAACTGTAGAGACTAATTATCAAATCTTATGGAATCTAAATAGACACCAACTCTTTATAAAAGTTTTAACGCTAACATATACCAATACTTAATTCGAACCCAAAAATTAAAAATATACTCCGTCCATTTATGATGTCTCAACTCTCAACGTGTGTATCGAATGATGAGTTTGCTTAATAGAATACGGTTCTATATTTTTTTTTTACTGGAATATAGTTTTCCTAGTTGACTTCCGTTTTTTGTTATATAAAAATTCCATATCTTAGAATATTATTAATACCCCAGGTTCTATATAAAAAAGTAGATCTTAGAATCAATCAAAGATAGTCGAAACAGTTGTTTGAGTAAAGAATTGAAGCTCCACGATGACATCAAATAAGGAAGAGGTGAAGCTTTTTGGAATGAAGGCAAGTCCATTTGTGTGCAGGGTGGAGATTGCTCTAAAACTGAAAGGAGTTGAATACAAATATGAGGTAGAAAAGTTTAAGAACTTAAGTGATACACTCATCAATTACAACCCTGTTTATAAAAAAGTTCCTGTATTAGTTCATAATGATATGCCCCTATCAGAATCACTTGTGATTCTTGAATATATTGATGAGACTTGGAAACAAAATCCAATCTTGCCTTCTGATCCTTCCAAAAGAGCCTTGGCACGTTTCTGGTCCAAGTTCATAGATGACAAAGTAATGAGCTCTCTTTCTCTCTCTAATTTTGCTTTGTGTAACTCTAATCCAACTTCACACACACATACACTTTTTTTTTAGTTTAAATAAGTAAATAGTCTCCGTAAATGTAAAATATTTGATTTTTGTCTCTCTAAAATAATTATTAAGCTCTTGGTCCTTTTAAAAATTTTCATTCATTAAACTAGTTGTTGCTCTACATTGAGTATTACACTATTTTTTTAACAGCAGAGTCTAATTTCTTAGATGAATATTTTTTAAGGAACCAAAAACCTAAGACATATTTTAAGGAAACTAAAATTAAATGTTGGTATATTTAGGATGACCATTTACTTATATAACCATATTTCTTTAGAGGATATACATGCATACATACATATATATATATATAATATAATTTTAATATTTATGATTTTAATAATTATATTACCTTAATTTGTGAGACTAGGGGTTGGATGCTATAATAAAAGTTTCTTCCACTCTTGATGAGAAAGAGATTGAGAAGGGTATCGAGGAAACAGAAGTGGCTCTTCAATTTCTTGAGGATGAGCTCAAGGGCAAGTTCTTTGGTGGAGAAGAGATTGGCCTTGTTGACATTACTGGAGTCTTCATATCTTTTTGGCTCCCCATTGTACAAGAAGTAATAGGATTGAAGTTGTTCACTAGTGAGAAATTTCCCAAGTTATACAATTGGAGCCAAGACTTCAATAACCACCCAATTGTGAAGGAAAATTTGCCTCCTAGACTAGAAACCCTTTTGGCCTTTGAAAAATCTCGTTCTGAAAGTCTTGCTGCTTCAAAATAAATTAGTTTAAGGTGATATTTATTCGGGTGATTTAGGATAAATGTTTAATCTACTTGTTTCTCAGTTTGGTTTTTGTTTAAATTTTCATGTAAAAATAGATATATGCAATCTACTATTTCTCCTTTTTTTATTATTATTTTAACAAGATCTACTATTTCTCCTTGTTTTATCCTCTTATGTACTATTCTTGTTAATAATAAAGAAAATAAACATGTCGCTTTTATAACAAAAATGATTTAATTTTTTTTATGTTAATGCTTGGTTAATTTTGGGGTTAGATTCTAGAGTTAGAAAACAATTTGTAAAAGCATTGGATAGGGGAATCATTGAGTCTCTTGGTCACGTAAGAGATTCAAAAAATGGTAGAAATTAAGACTTCTCTCGAAGACTTGATGAAGCTAACTTATAGTAACTATTTTGTATCTCTTTGTAAAGAAATTCTTTATTGGTGAAGTGGGAGATCTCTCCTCTTGACGTAGGACATTGTTGGATCGAGTTAGGTGGACAAATTCTTGATGTGTTGTTCTTTATTCTCTACTCCTTTTTATCATGATGTTCTTTGGTTCGATTTTGATTTTGATTTACATGTGGTTGCTAGATTAAATCTAGATATATTGTTGTTGCATGTGACTGTTTTGTTTGGTTGTTGGTTGATATTGATACTTGCTCCATACGTCTAACTTTATTAGTTTGATTGAGTTCCATATTCACAATAATGCTTATAGGTAAACGTCTACACATCTTGAAGCAATCCCCAAATCATTTCTATGATAATGACAATTAAAGAAAAACCTTAAAAAAGACCATTGTTTATGAGTGTGTTTGATCTGCTAAACAATAAGTACTATACATAATAGCACAGCAAAAGACATAATGACACATAACAAACTTTTATGGTATCGAATAATTTTTTGTTTTTTATGGACGAGAAATTTTTGGTGTTTTAGACAACTTCTATTTGAAAAAAAAAGTTGTGTTGTAGTTTAGTGAGGAATAAGAAATTCAGTTTTTGTTATGTCCCTTGCCTCCAATCTATCTTACCCCCGAAACAGTTTTACAAATCAAACATTATATAGTTGAACTTATCATGTCTTGTCTTTTACTTTTTAGCATATCAAATACACCCTAAATCTAAATTAAAATAACGAACAATTGTATAAATAAAACAGAATTCCCTCTTAAAAAAAAGGTTAAAGGATAATTCAATTACATAATTTATTCAAGGAAGTTCAACAAAACTTGTTTTCCTTACTCGTATTCAAGGAAATATAATCGGTGATAAAAAAAAATGACACATATAGATACCCATTGAATCTACAATTATCTGTTTCCAATGATGAATCTTTAAATATTTATTTCTTCACAATGCTTTTCTTGTTTTTCTATAGTTCCCAATTTTCAAGAATGCTTTGAACTATGTTATTTTCGTTTAAATACTACTCCTACGTTTCACAATGAATGACGATGTTTGACTCAACACAAGAGTATGTAAATTAGGAGGCAAAGGCAAAACTACTTAACATTGTAATATGAGTAATGCTAACAACACTCTCTTTTGAATACTCTCTAATACTCACTCTTACCAAACCTTTACTTTACGATGCTTCCAAATACTCCATAATATCATTGCCATTTGGTTAGCATTGTGAGTCTACACTTTGAAAATTGAACTCATACAATTGTGGGACATACAGTAATTCTACCCAATAAAAGAGTGAGTACTAAAGAGAGTGTTGAAAAATGAGTGTTGCTAGCGTTTTTCTTGTAATATTACAAATCAAAACTCTGTAGCAAAAGAGCCACCACTATTTTTTGAGTCAAACACGAAATCAACATTACACTCCATTGATAACCATATGTTTTTGCAAGCACATAAACACCATCATCCCTCAAAAACATACTGATATCTGTTCGATTTTATTGAGCAGAAAAATATGCATCTACATTGAATTTAAGTCATCCTTGTTGAGGCCTTTGCCATCAAACACGACCCAAAGTGGCTGCTACTGTGCTGTTACTATCTTCGACTATAGCACTACTCATTAGCATATGAGAACCATAACAACATCTGCTAGTTGTAGTGTTGGTTGTCGACCACTCCTCTAATAGCCAAATTGTCCGGTCTACCACATGTGCACTTACTTCGTTCACATCTTGCCAAACCCTTACTTTACGATGCTTCCAAATACTCCATAATATGTCATTGCCGGTTAGCATGAATTGGAGAAAGTTGCTGCAATATAAAGAAAATTGATACGACTGATGTGCTTGTTTCGAAGACTACTTTATTTATTTCATTCCATAACCTGAACGCACACCAAACTTGGATGGAGTTACAACTTACACAATTAGAAGGGAAATGGATACATTTTTGATAGGACTACTTTTTATTATTGACATGCACATAATCAATTTATTAATGATAGTGAACTTCTTATCGGATCCACTAGATGAAAGATCGATGCTTAGACCAACAAAGGTTATGGTGTACGTGTGGGGGAGGAGGAAAATATGCATGTGTGGACATGACTGAGGTTTCATCACTTGTAGAATCAGGGATCGGGGTTTTTAAGGTGGGACAAGCATCCCTCAAAGCCGCATCAAGTAAAGTGGCCGAATATGAGAAAATGTGTTTTGACAATCACATGTTTCCATATCATTTATGTTTGACACTTTTGTCTTCTCAGCACCAAAGGTTGTTGACCTTCTACATAGAGTTCAAAGGATCATACATAGTAATGTAATGTCTCCTAGGTCTATAAATGTTGTGTTTACAAGGATTGATGTTATCATTCAAAAAGACTTAGCGGCACAACTTGTTGTTCGTATGCTTTCCATTTGTAATTTTCGCATATATATATTTGGTTACTATTCACGTATGTAAACACAAGATAATTACAACAGGTGAGTTGCTCAGTGAAATGTCCCAAGTGGAATTTCAAGCCCATTAAGTTGTGATCCAGAGCTTCTCATTGGTTGTCTGGCTCGAGTACGGTCACGCGTGATGTAGGCTGCAACTCGTCCATATGGGGCACGTGAAATTGAGATGCGCTTTCAGAGATGTTGGTCGTCCGTACAAGACATGTGGATTCAGGGCGTGCACAATTTGAATGGGATCACAACAAGTTTATCCGCATAGTCTAGTTAGTAATGAGCTTGACATGGTTTACGTCACTTGAACAGTTAAACATATGTTGACTGAGGACGATATGAGCTAGCATGACTTGAACAGTCAAACCAGTGTTGAGTGAGGATAGACTAAGCTGACGTGATTTGAACAGTCAAAACAGTGTTGAGTGCGGACAGGCTGAGCTGGCGTGATTTGAATATTTAAACCAATATTGAATGAGGATGAGCTGAGTTAGCGTACAGTCAAATCAATGTTGTGTGAGATCTTATTAATCGGTCAAGTAAAATATTACAAGTCGTATGGTATGTTCCGTCCACGCTAGTCCAATTACCTTTATTTCCTTTTGGTTCAACCATCTTCGTCAAATGAAGTTAATACAACACACGCGTCCACTTTACATTTCCTTCGAATAAATCGTTGCGTATCAAAAACAATTTACATTTCCTTCCACATGTGTAATTAAATTAATATACGGTGTAGTTTGACTTATCATTTGTGTTGAATAAAAATTCTGTCTATAATTGTCAAAAAGATATTCCTGCCTCTATATAAAAGTAGATCTTAGGAACCAATCAATGATCCAAAAACAGTTGTTTTAAGTACAGGATTGAAGTGCAACGATGGCATCAAACAAGGAGGAGGTGAAGGTTTTTGGATTGGTGGAAAGTCCATTTGTAACAAGAGTGGAGATTGCACTAAAATTGAAGGGAGTTGAATACAAGTATGAGGAAGAAAAGTGGGGAAACTTGAGTGATACACTAAAAAAATACAACCCTGTTTATAAGAAAGTTCCTGTATTAGTTCATAATGACAAGGCCATATCAGAGTCACTTGTGATTCTTGAGTATATTGATGAGACTTGGAAACAAAATCCAATCTTGCCTTCTGATCCTTACAAAAGAGCCTTGGCTCGTTTCTGGACCAAGTTCATAGATGACAAGGTAATTTCTCCCTTCTTCTAATTTTTCTGCTTTGATTCGTAACTCTGTTGGTAGAAATATTCTGGCATGTAAGAGTTGAGGTTTGAATATCGAATTTTTCATTTATTCACCTTAATACATGAGTTTTTAGCCACTAAACTACTTTTTTTTTTAAAAAAAATTACTCCACTCTTCTTTTTTTCTCCGTAAATCTAGTCTAAAGAGAAATATTTGAATGGTCTCATCCTCAAATAAAAACCATTTAGACATCCACATAAAATATATTATTAAATTATGGATTAAATATGTTTTTGATTCCTATAAATATTATAACTTTTCACAACTCTTAGTCTCTCCAAAAGTTTTTTGACCACAATTTTGGTCTTTCCTTTTAAGTCATCTCATGAGTTTTTGCATGAATGTTTAAAATATTATAAAAATCTCTTAAAAAAAAGAATGTTTTAACTAAACATAAATTAAATGTGATTTTCTTAAGAGACCAAACACATACTTGACCTATTAATATATATTATTTAATTTTTTTCTTTTACATTTTTTAATCATTTTTGTGTGTGCCTAGATAATTTGTGATCACACGTGTTTTCCTAGTCTAAGTTCATATATTTGAGATCATAGGTGTGTCTTTAGGCCTTGTAGTTCATCCAAAAAAAAATTCTTAGGGATCAATATAATATTTATTGTTGATCGATGAAAAAGATGTAAAATAAACATGAGTATGTTGATAAAAAAAAAATTTAATGCAATCGAAAATACAAAAGAGGTTCTATAGAAAAAGATAAAAAAAAATTCTCAAAAAAATCTTATATTTAAGGACAAAGATGTCCCCCTTCGGTTTATACATCATGAGAGATAAAGAGATATGATGAAGTGATGTGATATGATATGAAAAGAGAAATAGAAAAAAAAAATGAGTTGTTCAGTAAGTTTAGAAAATTAATGAGTGAATACACATATCTTTGGCTATTCTTATGAAATTTTTTTATAAAAACTTCTGATATATAAATTAATGGGGTAATAGTCATTTTGATCTCTAAATGTGTAATGAGTAGTCAAAATAGTTTCTCAATGTATCAAAATTTTAAAATAGTCTTTGATTGTGCACTTCTTTAATCAAAATAGTCTTTGATGTAGTAATGTTTCATTAATATTATCATATTAGTCCTTCAATATACTTATTTATTGTCATGTCAATTCATATATAAAAAGAGTTATTGTGAGCATTGAGAGATTATTTTAGCATCAGTGATTATTTTGACTAACAGAGTGCAGAATCATGAACTATTTTTAAATTTTCATACATTGAAGAACTATTATAACTAATTATTACACAATAAAAAAAATCGATGTGCATAACATTTTTTTTTTAACTTTTAACATGTATAATCTTAATAATTAGTTTAATTTGTGAGGCAGTGTTTGAATGTTATGCGGAAAGTTTCTTTCACTCTTGATGAGAAAGAACGTGAGAATGGTATTGAAGAAATGGAAGTGGCTCTTCAATTTCTCGAGAATGAGCTCAAGGACAAATTCTTTGGTGGAGAAGAGATTGGCATTGTTGACATTACTGCAGCCTTCATAGCTTTACAAGAAGCAATGGGATTGAAGTTGTTCACTAGTGAGAAATTTCCCAAGCTATTCAATTGGAGCCAAAACTTCAATAACCACCCAATTGTCAAGGAAAAACTCCCTCCCATAGAAACTTATTTGGCTTTCTACAAAGCTCGTTTAAAAAGTCTTGCTGCTTCAAAATAGATTAATTAAATGTGATATGCATTGGGAGGATTTAAGAAGAAATATCTAAACTATTTGTATGTCATTTTAGTTTATGCTTGAATTTTTGTGTGATATTAGATATATGCAATCTATAGGATTTCTCCTTGTTTTTAAAAATTCAAGGATTTTGACCTTGTTTATACTATTTTAGTTAATTTGCCTAAAAAAAAAAACAAATTTAGTTAATAAAGAAATCTTTATTCCCATTAAAATTAAACAGCACTGTAGAACGTCACTTTATAACGAAATCAACTTTGCTTTCTCCTTGATTTTTCTTTAGGTGATCTACTATCTTAATACTAGAGAAAACTTCGAAAGATAATTTATTCTCTTATATTTTTATCATCAAAAATTCAAAATTTTCTTTTTTTGGTAGATAGACGAAATGACAAGTTATTATAAACTCACACACATAAGTGAAGGTGCCAGGGTTCGAACACCGGTCATGACATCCGGCCTAACAATTTCGACATTTTGCCAGTTGAACTAAGATTTCTAGATGATGACAAAGACGTATATCATAGATAAACATTTTAATAAATATTACCGTTGCGTAAAATATTAGCTTTTAATTAATGAAAGATTTAAATATACTAATAGAACAATATTTTTTTAATCTATTTATTTTAAAATAAATTATATAATTCATTGAGGCTTTATAATATGTAAAAAGATAGGTGGACATCCTTTTTAGGTACCTTTCATGTACACCCCCATGTGTCAGGGGTAATTTAGTAATTTCACATCACACCATCACCCATTTCATCTCTTCATTCAATGTTTTTGCCACATGTCATAATTATATGTGAGTGTCAAAGGATGTATGCCACATAAGGAAGTTCATGTATAAGGGCTCTTATAATATTGACATTCAATTAGCTGATTATCATTGGTGGGACGATAATCATCCTATTGTTTTAAATGATTTCATTAGAAATGGATTCAGCTTACTTGGATATAGATTTTTTTATTTGTTGTTTGTCTATCATTGCACTCCATTTTCCTTCACATTGCTTTATCTCATGGATTTTTCAGGTAAGATTTTTAATGAGGTAGTTGTCTTTGTACTTTTTACTCGTTTGAGTTTTGTCTAGTCTTTTTAAAGTTCGTCTTTTGTTTAATGACATTTGTAGAGTGTTGATGAGTAAAGGGGATGATGTACCAACGTAGTTTTTTTTGGTCAAATGTGTGCCAACGTAGTTGAAATGTCATTTATTTCACATGGTGTAATAATATAATCCAATAAATTTCATTTAAGGAAATATGTAATCCATTGGATTTTAAAAAAAAATCTTGGATGAATTGGATCCATATCCATATTATCAAATGAATGGATTAGACCAATCCATTAAAAATATATTGTGTACAGGGTCGGCCTAAGAGTCAAGCCACCCAAGCAAGGGTTTTAGGCCTCAAGATTTTAGGTTAAAAAAAGCGTTAAAATAAGTCAATTTAGCTATGAATACATAATATGACATTCAAATAATTAATATTTATCTAGCATAGTTGGTCAATTTTCAAATCCTTTTGGTCCTAAGTTCAAATTTTGGATTCAACAAAACATGATTTATTATGCTTTTAATAAGCATTGTGTTTTTTTTTTTTATATTTTATTTCAAAAGACCTGATTATAAAATTTGCTTTAGGCCTCTTGACATGTTGGACCGATGGGTAATGGATGAATTATAGATTAATGCATCAAAACAGCAACAACCTTTACAAGATATCATAGCTCCCTTCACTGGTTCATATTTAGTTTTTTAGGAAATTCACAAGTGTAACAAACTGATACTAAATACAATATAAATAATTAGTCCATACTTTTAGAGCTCCATATACGTCACTTTTACTTTCAAATTCAAATTTCAAAATACAAAGGGTAACCAAGCCAATTTCTCTTTAATTTTTCATACGTTTCACACCCTTGTTCCAGTGCAGTGGTCATCACTCATCACATTTAAGAGAACCAAAAGCAAATCTTTTAAATTTGAACTCTTTATGCTGATTTCAAAACTTGAATTGAAGCTTAGTAAAAAACAATGAATTAAAACGGGTTCAAATTAAAAGAAGACATTTGCTAAACATATATGACTTTTATTTTTCAATACTAGTTAAGTAAAGAAGAAAAGTCAACAAAAGGAAAAAAGCAAGAAAGGAATAAGGCTAACTTTGCTTTTAATGCGAACTCAAAAATCTTGATGCCTAAGTTTTCTTTGTTCCCTCTCATTGGTTTTCAAAATTTGGTCCACATTAACATATGGTTGTTATAGTCGTTACTGTCTGAGATATATATTTATATTTCTCTTTGCAATTTCCTTTGTAACAACCGGTATCATGAGTAAAAGAGGAAACTTATGTTGGTTTTGAATATGCTAAAAAAAGTCTTGCAAGTTAAGTTTGAAATTATGTAATTGAATACTATTATTATGGTTTGTATTGGTTTGATTTCGTCATATCACAACTTTTTAAGATTCTTTTTTATTGGAAGTAATTTTATTCAAAGGATACTAAATACTAAATGTGTATAACTCTTTGAATGAGATTCAAATTTAGGTTTGTTGCATTGTAGAATTTTAAAATGGATTTGAGTACAATCATCTTGTGTTTAGTCATGCTGCTCACAATCATCCGATCAAAATCAAACGACTCAAATGTAGAAGTAATCCTATTTGAAGTGTGCTAAATACTAAATGTGGACAACTCTTTCGAATGAGATCAAAGTTTTGGTTTGTCACATTGTAGGATTTGAAAATGAGTTGAGTGCAGTTAGGTTGGGTGTAGTGAAGCTTCAACCAACTAATCCCAACCGCCCGATCAAAATTAGACGATTCAAAATTTGATTAAACAGTCTCAATCCCCCTAACATTATGTAGTCATAAATGCATCTTGATAAGTAGAATTTAGCGATTTTCATTAGATTCAACCTTTTGGTACTCAAATGGCAACTTTAGCTCATAATGATGTTGTTTTTACCGGATTTATATAAGTGATTTTTCTCAATTATATGTCCGTGACCTTAAATGTGTGTATCAAACAATTCAGCACTCTATTGACATCAATTTTGTCCATAACACGTTTTAACATTGGCCATTTGTGCCGCAACGTTAATGGCATAGAAAAATAAACAGGAAAATATAATGACTGTCCACCAAAAACATAATACAAAAGTATACATTGACTCCAAACATAGTCAAAAATTTCAAGCAAAATAATCTTTTCTACGTGTTATTAATGTGTCATCCAAATGAAGTGTCACATATGCACTTAACATGCCACATCATACCCCTTACGACACAATTTAACGATTGAACCAAATTATTTACGTCATTCAATCTTAAAGACTATTTTACATTTTCACAATTTGTTGGGGCAAAATGTCCTAACTCTACAAAATGTTCCTAAAGAATTTTTTTAGTCAGCATTTTGGTCTCATTCATACCCCTTATTCTTGACTTGGTGAAATTCAAATTTCCAAAGCGTATTTGTAGATCTTCGAAAAACATTTTTTATGAGTACCGAAACATGAAAAGCAAAAATTTGAAGACAAATTATATTGATTGAATTGAACATATTGGAGCGGAGGCATAATAAAGTGAAGTCATTATCCTATTCTACAACAGTAATTACCAATTTTACTTAGGGTTAATAGTGCTTTCCCTCCTGTAATATATGATATTTTCGATTTACCTTTTAAAAAAATTTTGGTTTGGAATCGGTACTTAAAATATTTTTTTTCCTTTAGAATACTTCCTAATAGGCCTTTTTCAGATTATTTTTTTCTCAAAATCTTCGTTTTTAAATGGCCTATAGGGGTAGGGGTGTATTCTGGAGTTTTTTTTAAAGGACTGATTCCAAACCAAAATTTTTCTAAAGAGGTAAATTGGAAATGACATATTTTACGGGAGAAATAATACTTAACCCTTTTACTTAATCCCACTTGGTAGATATGAAAGCCATACAGACGTACTTATATATCACACATCAAGAAGTTGGTCACATTTCCTTCAAAGAAAAAAAAAATTGGTCACATTGGCACGATATTAGAACTTGGGTCATTGTAAATAAAAAAAAAACTGAATTATATTTTGAAGGGAGAAAAAAATTTAATTAGATCCCTGATCATTTGATTCAATCATTAAAATAAAATAATATTCAAATTATCTTTTAATATTTTCATACGAAATACAAACTATAAATACAACTGTAGGGACGAATCTTTGAGTCAGATAAAACCGCAATGAGTTATGATATCTCTAAATCGGAAAAGAACATTTATCATATTATCCAAGTGTTATTATATCTCTATATTGCTATTTTTTATTTTTTTTTTGACGCTCTCTATATTGCTATTTGATCTCTCACATTTACTTATATTCTTAAGGAATAGCGACATTATTAATTAAACCTTTTGATTTTAAAGCCATACTTTATTATGAAAAAGCGTAGAAACGTTGAAGAGTAATCTAACCTTCTGTCCAAAAAATAAAGTAATTTAACCTTATAGCCTATTCAATTTTTGAATTTGAAATCAACTTTAATCCTTATATTATATTATCTTACGATTTAGTCATTGAATTTCTTAAACTTGTTTAATTTGATTCCCTTTGTTATCTGAAACGAAGACTGTCAAAACCAAATTGATTAATCCAAATCCTGAATCACCACACATGCCTAAATTAAATCAGCAACAGAATTTGGATGAGAGACACATTAGCACTAAACTATGCACATATACAGCAGCTGCAATATAATACAATTATTAACATTAGTACTTGTCAGCTATATGTACATCAAAGATGTATCAAGAATTTCCAATGGTAGATATATAAAAAAGTGAGTTAGGTTCAAATATAATATCTTTTTCTATTGTTGATATAGATAAATTTTATTTTTAAACTCTTGCTGAAGTGATAATACTCTCTCTCTCTCTCTCCCCTTATATTGAGATGCACATCTCTAACCTAATTATCATTAAAATAAATAAATTATTGTTTATATCTTCTTAATTTTTTTTTAGTTTATGAACAAACTTTTTTCTGCTTTTTAGCATTCCAAACAAAATGTATGAAATTGGTTATGGAGGAAGAAATTTATGGTAGAGGTTTATAATTAATTTTGATATGAATGTTCTCTAGTATTAATGATGCTACCTTCATAAAAGAAAGATTAAGATTTGTAGATTTTCCTTCCATAATTGTTATTTAAACTCCAAATATAAATATAAATTATTTTACATTTCACTCTATTTTAATCAAGAAAAATTCCATGGTGAAGTCATGAAAATGACTTTTTTAATAAAGTTAACATTATAACATCAAAAATGTAATGAGTAGCACTCCACTGTTTGTACAATGACATCAAAAGGTCAGTCCTCATAGTATCATCAGATTAATAAGACTACACTTAATCTAATTTTATTCTATCTTGTTATAAGCGTAACACCCCACAAAGTGTAACACTTAAGACTATCACATAATATCATCAACTCTGTTTGCATGTTAAAGATTCTAACGATAAAATAGTATCTGTAAGTCCAAGATGTTGCAAGCATTACTAGATGAATTACCATTGATCATTAATCAATAATCCACAATTTAAAAATGAATCAAACATTAAGATCAAAATTAACTTTTTCAAAAAAGTCAGTTTCCCGACTGCACCGTAGAAGCTCCCTTTAAGCAAACCCTTTTTTATCAAATTAATTTCCATAGCCATAATACCAAACAAATACCCCGTGAATCGGAATTGACAACGAGTTTGACATAACGTCAACCTATCACAATATATTTACATGAGTTAATAGTGATTTATCTTCAATATAGGCTATTTTTGGTTTTCCACCCTGTAATTTTTTTTTTAGTTTTCGTCCTTGTAAATTGAAGATTTTTTGGTTATGGACCTTCATTGCAAATTTCGGTTTACCCCCTGTAATTTATGCAAATTTTGGTTTACCCTCTGCCATATCATTGATTTTGATAGTCAAAATTCATGAAAGTCCAAAACCAAAAATCTTCAAATTACAAGGACGAAAACTAAAAAAAAAAAAATCAGAGTGAAAAATCGAAAATGACCTATATTACATGGATAAAACACTATTAACCTTATCTAGATTCAAATTTATCATTCATTTTAATTTTATATAAATATAGTTAAACATAAATCACTTTACTTTTACCTCAATCTTTATACTTTCAAAATCAAATTTTCTCACCTCAACCTCAAACATGTACTTATATTGTGATTCCAAACATATGAGAAAATCCAAAAATCTAAATCAATGACATCACTACATCATGTGGTTGGAGAAGAACAAAATGAGTAATGATGAGTAGCTTAAACTTAACCCTTGAAATATAAGTAACCAACCAAACTAACTTAACTTAGTGTAGCCCACAATTTATGCACACTTTCACTACCAAACAATGTTTTACAACCTATGGATACTACTTCCACCAAACATAAACTAAAACAAAAACAACATCTCAAACACTATACCCCGTTGTTAAGCCTTACAAGGTCCACAAACTCAAACCCTTTTTCCATTTTGGTCATTTGGGTCACCAAATCTCTTAAAACTTTGTGTTTTAGACTTCATTTCTCACATGGGTTTTGCTTGAAAAAGATTCACTATCATGGTACTATAGTGTATGGTTCTACTACAATAATGGAGGGTTTGAGTTTAGCTGAGAAGAATGAAGAAAATGGTGTTGGTAAAAGAGAAACTTTTTGTGATTTGATTGAAGAAAAGGGCTGTGAGAGTAGTTCAAGTTCTGAGTTTTTGTCATCTGAGAATGTTGGTAATGAAGAACATAGTATGAGTAGTAGTACTGAAGTTGATTCATCTTCATCACCTTCATTGGGATGGAATGTTAAGGAAATTTCTGAATCAGATTGTGAAGATGGTAAGAAGAAGCATTTGGTGGAAAAGGAATTTGTGAAACAAGTTTCAGCATTATCAGGTATTAATTTCAATCTATGTTTATGCACAAAATCACATTTTTAATTTTTTTAGTTGTTTTTAATTTTGACATTAGTGTGATTTTGTTGTTTTTGTGATTTGATTTTGTTTTGTAGAGATTGAGATGATGAAGGAGAGGTTTGCAAAGTTGTTACTTGGAGAAGATATGTCAGGTTGTGGAAATGGGGTCCCTACAGCATTGGCTATCTCAAATGCCATAACTAATCTATGTGGTATGAAAAATGTGTTTTTATTTGGTTTTTGTGCTTTTACTAAGTGTGTGTTTGGTTCTGTTGTGACAAAATTTGATAAATGTAAAGTGATTTATGTTTGAACTATGAAGCTGGGACACTCCTCGGATTAGACGTGTTCCGGTGTCGAACATGTGTCGTGTCCGACACCGACATGACACGACACAGACACATATAATTACACTGAATTATGTGATTTTCTCAAATGATTAACGGTGTCGGCGTGTCAGTGTCCATGTCGTGTCTGGTGGCCGTGTCTGTATCCGTGTTTCATAGTGTTTGAATAAGTTTATTTAAGAAGTGGTTTGAACAATAAAGTTGAAGCTAAAAATCATTGTAGAGGAAAAAGTTCAAAATTTTAGCTCAAGTTAGAATCAATTATACTCATAAACATTGAAACCTGTCAAAATCAATTCTACGCCTCTAGAATCAATTTTTCCTTAATTGATGCTTTATGTTTGCTGCGGTGAGTTTGATTGGCTGCAATGCTTGTCTCTGATTGTTCTTGTTCATTCCTTTACTTAATATGCAGCTACCCTCTTTGGACAACTTTGGAGATTAGAGCCTCTGCGTTCGGAAAAGAAAACGATGTGGAGAAGAGAGATGGAGTGGTTTCTTTCTGTTAGTGATCATATTGTTGAATTAACGCCTAATTGGCAGACTTTTCCTGATGGAAGCAAGCTTGAAGTAAGTGTATTAATAGTTATGATATGGAGTTATGTTGGTTTGTTTAATGTATATTTTGCTATTGAAGATGCTTATTTAGCCCTATAAACCTAAACCCGATGAAAAGTATTTTGATATTATGATGATTGATGATTACTTATTTTGTTGATAGTTAACAATGTTTTTGAAAATGTGAATCAGGTGATGACTTGTCGACCACGCTCAGATCTGTACGTCAATCTTCCAGCTCTGCGCAAGTTAGACAACATGCTTCTTGTAAGATTTACATCAATGAGTTTACTTTTACTTCATTAGTCCATTTTCAAGTAGGAAGTTATTCTAAACTATGGTATTTTATTTTCACAGGAAATTCAAGATAGTTTTGTCGATACTGAGTTCTGGTATGTAGATCAAGGTGTTATAGCTCCAGACGCCGGTACTAGTCCATCGTCTTTTAGGCAAGCACTTCAGAGACAAGAAGAGAAATGGTGGCTTCCAGTTCCCCGAGTCCCGTCTTGTGGTCTCCACGAAAATTCAAGAAAGCAATTGCAGCACAAGCGCGATTGTACGAGCCAAATCTTAAAAGCTGCAATGGCTATTAACAGTATTACTTTAGCCGAAATGGACATTCCCGAGTCTTATCTAGAATCTCTTCCAAAGGTATATGCACAAATGATCCCTATTTATTCAAAATTTTAAAACACCGTGATTCGCAATTACAAATACGGTAATGGTAAAATTGCTGATCTAACTTTCTTTCAGAATGCTAGAATTAGCTTGGGTGATGTTATTCATCGATATATCACGTCAGATCATTTTTCTCCGGAGTGTTTGCTAGCTTGCCTCGATTTATCTTCTGAACATCAAGCTATAGAGATCGCAAACCGAGCAGAAGCTTCCATTTATATTTGGCGTAAAAAGACAAATTCAAAGCCTGCTAGTGTCAGTGGCAGATCAAGTTCAAGAACATCATGGGAAATGGTCAAGGATCTAATGGTTGATGCAGACAAGAGGGAACTATTTGCAGAGAGAGCCGAAACCCTTCTTCTTACCTTAAAGCAGCGTTTTCCCGGTCTCCCTCAAACAGCTTTGGATATGAGCAAAATCCAATATAACAAGGTTTGTATTCACTATGTTCAATACTTAAACATCTTTTTATTTTTATGCGTTGTCGGTGTACAATGTTAATAAATCACCACCAATCATATGTGTGACTTATGAAGTAGTAAGACAAAAGTCAAACATTTTCAAGAATTTGACGATTATGATTGATTGACAGTTAATTTCTTTATACTGACAGTGTATATATGAATTAAATCCTTTTATTTTTTGTTTCTTGAAAATTAAAAAGTTTGATCTTAATAGTCCTTGAAATATTATGTTGTCTAGGATGTTGGAAAAGCCATTCTAGAGAGCTACTCTCGAGTACTCGAAAGTTTAGCATTTAACATGGTGTCGCGAATCGATGACGTACTCTACGTAGATGACCTGACAAAAAATTCTGATCAATTCTCATCTCATTCAAAAGTTGGTGTAATTACTCGCAAGAGTATTTCGGTTCCATACTCAGTACCTGTTCCAACCACTCCATACAAATCAGCTTTTGGAACGCCGACACGCTCTCCTGCACATGCGATCAGCCCTTCAAAGGGAGGAAAATCTCCACTCATCAATAATGGCAACAAAACACCTCAGAGAGGTGTAGGGGTGAAGAAATCATTGACTGATTTTCTTAGCATTGATGTAAAAGGGAGTAGTTCTAATGAGAAACCAGTTTCAGAATCAAAAACAGTTGAGGAAGTGCCAGCATTTGATTGCAGTGATGTTAGAGAAGTTGCATGACAAGTTTGAAAGGGCATTGATCTTTAGTAGCCTAGGGTTTTATTAAATGTTTTTTTTTGCTCTTATTATGTATATGAATGCAAAGAATGGAATATGTAGAAGGATTCACTTTTATGTAGAATGGATAGTATTTTATTTAATACTCATGAATGATAGTAATGAGTTGTCTCCTATGGAGCCGGATACGTAGTACGGATATGAGTGCGATACAACACTGATTCACGGATTTGAGAAAATTTTGAACTTCAAGTTACAAACACAGCAAAAATATGTTAACAAAATTTAATAGACAGAACTTATATGGATGTAGAACATTTGTAAAGAAATAGATGATAATAATTCATCATACAACTAAAATGATCTTAATTTTAAAAAGATACTACTAAAACCCTGTCAAAAATAAAAATACTACTAAAACAAAAACTTCATTAAATTTATGTGAAGGATTTTCAGAAATAAAAAGCCAATTGAAAACAAAATAAAAACAAATTTTGGGGCATTCCGAGAATTGAACTCGGGACCTCTCGCACCCTAAGCGAGAATCATACCACTAGACCAAATGCCCAATGTTGTTAAGTGTCGGTTAGTTAATAACTAAACGTATCAAAATATTAAGATATTGTAATTTTTATATAAATGATATTAATTGACATTTTTAATTCAAATCTTGGTTTTAATGTTTAAATTCATAAGGCATGCTAAACTTTTTTTCTTTTTCTTTTTCTTTTGTCATTCTGCCAAAAAAAACAAATTATTTATTCAAATTTGTCCTTTCAACATCAACACTTTAAGTACATGGTTAGCTTTACAAAAAAATTGATAGCATTACCTCTAAGCTCTTTTTAACTTATTTCATTACACTTCACGGGTTAACTTTCTAAATACGATCTTATTTCACAACCTTTCATTTAATATAACCATTTAACTATAACAAAGCACTCGTAGTTTAGCCAAGTGTGTGTTTGAGCTAGTGTTCTGTGGTAGCTAGGCTTTCAAAATGGGCATTGGATTAATTGATTGAGAATGATGTGTCACCATTACATAGCTCCCTAAATTTACATACACCAAGTAATGGCTAAATAATTGTCACTACCTTGATATTGGACAACATAATTATCACATTTGTGTCTACACAAGCTTTTATTTACTAAGTGGTACAATAATATATGCTAAGAAACTTACCAATTTGTACTAGTGCAAGCTCCATCATTCTAAGGTGGATGACTCGACCAAACACATTTTTAGTACTATAAAATCCCATCAAATGCATTGTATTTTTGCATAGAACCATTTAATATCACTAAGAGAGCATAGACATACATTAAGAAAAAAAATGGAGGGTCTTATGAAGATGTTGTGCCTAGTTGGTTTTGCAGTCCTTGTTGTAGGAATTCATAGAGTTGAAAGTGCTGGTGAATGTGGAAGAGGTACTACACCAGATATGGAAGCATTTAAGCTAGCTCCTTGTGCAAGTGCAGCACAAGATGAAAATGCTAGTGTCTCACAAAGTTGTTGTGCTCAGACTAAGAAACTTGGTCAGAATCCAAGTTGTCTTTGTGCTGTTTTGCTCTCAAACGTTGCTAAAATGTCTGGTGTTAACCCTCAAATTGCTGTTACTATCCCTAAACGCTGCAACTTTGCTAATCGCCCCGTTGGTTATAAGTGCGGACGTAAGTAACTAACAGTTCCCTCGGTTTCTTTTAAGCTGTCGTTTTCGTATAAAAGTTATTTCGTTTATATTTTTATTTTTTGTTTTTAAAGTTTAATGTAACATTAATTATTGTTTAATATCTTTCAAAAGCAGAAAAAAAGTAATTACTGTTTATTCAATAATACTTTTAACTATCTATTGCAGATAGAGAAATAGGTGAAATGAGACTATAGATAGTTAAAGAGTAAAATAGGAAAAAATATATAATGTAATGAAAAACAACGAAAAAATGTGAAACGGTACGATACCTATAATTTTTATGTATTTTTTTTTTTCTTTTCTACTTGTTAATTTTCTTGATGGATCAATATACTAACTACTCTTATAAAATTTTGATTTTGCAGCTTACACTCTTCCTTGAAAGAGTTGAGGTTGTTGATGAAAACAAACATAAATGGGATATGCATTGATGCTGTTAGCTACTATTATGGTCACCACAACTTAGTTGTGTTGTATTGTAATTTTCTTGTTTGTTTATAGTTTGGATAAGACCTAACAGCTCATTTGTGTACACCCTCATGAATAAAACATTATCTTTCAGTGGTTTATTTTATGTCCCTACTAAAACATTTTAGTTGATGCTCTTAGATCATATTTTAATTACAGTTACTACACTTGATAAAGATTCATCTCAAATTCTGAATAGACTTGATTTTAAATTCCGTTAAAGATATGAGGATCTTGTAATCAATTATGAAGTAAGTTGTTTTGTGAACTGTCTTTGAACCTTAAGGCTTTCTCTAGCTCAAATGAGCCTTCAGGACCTGACCAACATAATCCTCTCTATTATAAAAAAACAAAAAAAAAAAAAACAGTATAAACTTAATAATAATACGTCTTTCGTTAAATAATAATTGTCATACTCCAATTTTTGACCTAAGATACCACTGACACACGTCGTTTAACCCTGATCAATCTATGACGTTTCAGTGGAAAAAAATTGGACAGAGAGGTATTTTAAAATACCTCATTTGTTGGTTCCGAGTCGGGCCCTCTTCTCTCTTTATTTTTATCTTTATTTCCTCAATTTTTATTTCCATCTTTTATTTAAGTTTTTAATTAATTTTAATTTTTGTCAAAAATCCTTATTTTTTTAGTCTTTATCTCATTCTTTTTTCTTATTCTTGTTATTTTGTCCAATGATAAGTCCCAAAACAGTCCAAATTCAAAAAATATTTGTATTTATCTTTTTTTAATTTATTTTTTATTTATATTATTTGATGATAAGTCTCAAAACAGTCCAAATCCAAAAAATTGCAATCTGTAACAAATGCGTTTTGCTCCTCCTCAAGTCAAGGCATAGAGTTTCTTTTAAACAAACCTTAATCACAGTCCTATAAAAAGCAACCTGCAACAACACAATTTTCAACACAATTTTTTCACACACAAATATTTCAAAAAAACCTGCAAACCAAAACCCTAGCCACCGCAATTTTCAAAAACCCTAGCTATAGTATATTAGAGCTTCACCAACCTTTATTTCTCTGCAATTTTCATTCAACCCGTAGGCACCCATTTGATTTCAAA
>Ga0315915_1002341_pt1 | contig 23841 bp, 13 predicted proteins | sample MpolbnodulesMG_FD_207738 | JGI IMG/M metagenome (GOLD analysis project Ga0315915, IMG submission 207738) | Medicago polymorpha root nodule microbial communities from Los Angeles, California, United States - branched nodules | ecosystem: Host-associated > Plants > Roots > Nodule | place: USA...
CGTGTTATTTTTTTTTATTTTTTTTTTGCCTTGGGGGGCCAAAACTGCTACAGTTGCAAAACTTAGGGGGCTATTTTGTAGTTTTTTTTCTTAGGGGGCTAAAATCGCAACTTTGAAAAAGTTAGGGGGCTAAAACTGCAATTAAGCCTATAATATAATAAGTAGCTTGTTAGGAGTCACATTGGATAAGTAAAAATATTAATGTGGTATTTAAGCTGTGATGCTCTCTCACCTAATAGACTGGTCTTTTGGTTGGGCTCTCCTCATGAGTTTAAGTCCGAACAATTGATGTTTTTCATTGAGAGTTGGACCACAGAAAGGGCTGCCTATAGACTGGATTAAGGTGTTCCACCGAATACTGATAGGTGAGTGAAGTCACCAAAAAAGAAAGGGAGTGAAGCCACCAAAAAAGAAAGGGCTACAATCAGGTCAGTGTCGATAGAGTGAAAGTTGTTGTGGACGTCAACTCTCAAAAGGCGTGGCAACGTTAAGAGTTCCAAATCAGATAAATAAAAGTGCTCAATGTATTACTTAAGTCATGAGACTCTCCTACCTAATGGACTGGTCTTTTGGGTTGGGCTCTCCTCACGGGCTTAAGTCCTAAAATTGCTCTAAGATGAAGAAGATTGATGTTCCCACATCAAAGGGTGCTAGGAAACATCAAAAAAATACCAAAATAACCTCTTCGACAGTTAACTACCAATGGAATTCGGGGTTAAAAATGTTATTTACTAGTGTTTCTCAGCATTGTTTAGAGTGTAGACAACAATCTTTTAAGATGAAATACATATACGCTGTTATCGGTAAAAATAATAAAAGTTGTAAAATTTTATCTGATTTTAATTATTTATAAAATTAGTTATTGAATTGATATAAAACGATAAAATGGTAAAAGGAAGTTTAAATCAGGTAATATTGACAGAAAAATATTACACCAAATATTAAAAAAAAACTCATAGATTCAGGAGAAATTGTTGGAGTAAGAATCGCGCCTTGATACAGACAGAACCCTAAAAGAGCACTCAGATGTCTTAGTACAAAGTGGGCCGGGTCAGGAGCAAAAAGAAATGGGCCGACCCAAAAGAAATGTCATGAAGCCCAAGTGGTTAGACAACTTTGTGACCCGTTGAGATTGTTCTGGAAGCACATGAGTCATTGTAAGCACATGGGGTAGCATGTGCAAGTTATTTACATTTTCTCTTTCCAAGGACACTTGTCCAATTTATATTTGTACTAGGTCTTAACATTTTGTCCTTATAAGGGAAATAATCAGAATGTAATGATTAGCCTATTATTGAATTCAGATCTATTTTCTCTCTCTATTTTCTCCTGGAGTCACCTCAGAACTCGAATCTGAGCTTTTTCCCTTTTTCTCCCTTTTGTACTTGCATCAACTGGTGCTTTCATTCTGTATCATGCCTCCCAAACCTGAAAAAAATAAAAATGGTGACAAAACTGCAGATGACATTATTGCTACATGTATGGAACAAATAAAAAAATTTCTAGCAGCAGAATTCGCTAAACACAACACCCACTCATCTTGGAGACTCAACAGGACGCATCACTAGACTCTATCCAATTCTATTTGTCCCATGTAGCATTGGGTACCACTTCTTCACCACGACCCCTACGTGTTCATGGGAGTATTACAAGTCACAGTTTTGGTGGATTCTGACAGCTCTCATAACATCATCCAACCACATGTGGCTGACATCCTAAAATTGCCCGTTGAAGCGTTTACACCTTTCTCTGTGATTGTAGGTAATGGGCAATCTATAGAGTGTCAAGGATATTGTTCAGCATTTCCAGTTATGCTTGCGGGTGAATTATTTTCTATACCCATGTTTGTGTTACCAATCCATGGTGCAGATGTGGTTGTGGGGGTTCAATGGTTGCAGACCCTTAACAGGTTTATTTCAGATTACACTGTGCCATTAATTGAATTCACTCACAACTCTAAAACTATCGCACTCACTGGTATTAACCCTGCCCAGCCCACACATGCCTCATTTTCTCAATTTTGTAGATTCATATTTACTGATGCAATACAATCTGCATACATTGTATCCTTCCATCAGATTGAGCAAACCAAACCTTCCCTTGAACCAGAAAATCCTTGATACCCATTACCAACTGACCCAGTGTTAGCTACCCTATTAAACACTTATTCTGTTGTTTTTACTATACCTAAAGGACTCCCTCCTCACAGGTCCCAAGACCACCATATACACCTCTTACCATCAGTCAATCCAGTTAATGTGCGCCCTTACCGTTACCCTCACTGTTTGAAAACAATCATGACTAATATGATACAAGACATGCTCAGAGAAGGGCTCATCCAGGCCAATACTAGCTCCTTCTCCTCACCAGTGCTCTTAGTAAAGAAGAAAGACGAGACTTGGAGATTTTGTGTTGATTATAGGGCTCTCAACGCCATAACAGTGAAGGATAGATTTCCTAATGTGGATGAATTATTAGATGAGCTACATGGTTCTACTGTTTTCTCCAAGTTGGACTTAAGGTCAGGGTATCACCAAATTTGTTTCGCACCAGAGGGCACTTTTAAAACAGCCTTTCGCACTATAGATGGGCATTTTGAGTTCCTAGTCATGCTCTTTGTATTATCTAATGCGCCCTATACCTTCCAAGCTACTATGAATTCAATTTTTCAAAAACATCTTAGGAGGTTTGTGCTTGTTTTCTTTAATGACATTCTAGTATATAGTAAGAATTGGGAAGAACACCTTCTACACCTTCAATAGGTTCTAGACATACTTCAGCTACACCAATTTTTTGCTAAATACTCTAAATGCCAATTTGGAGTGGCTCAGGTTGATTATTTGGGACACATCATATCAGCACAAGGGGTGTCAGTGGACCCTTCCAAAATTGAAGCTATCCTAGCATGGCCAGAACCTAAGTCACTCACTTCTCTAAGAGGTTTCTTGGGACTCACAGGCTACTACCGTCGTTTTGTATGCAATTATGTAGTCAAGGCTGCTGCCCGACTCCTGCTGCCCTGTCTGATTTACTCAAAAAAGGTGCTTCACTTGGAGTCAGGAGGCTCATAAAACCTTTGATGAGTTAAAGCACGCTATGGTATCATTGCCAATTTTAGCTTTACCAGATTTCCTTAAGGATTTTGACGTAACAACTGATGCATCAGGCACAACTATAGGCACAGTGCTCTCCCAAGGATCTCAACCACTAGCTTTCTTTAGTAAAAAGTTATGTCCCCGCATGCAAATGGCTTCAGCATATGACAGGGAAATGCTCGCAATTATAGAGGCAGTGAAGAAGTGGAGACAATACCTCTTAGGCCGTCATTTCCGTGTGTATACAGACCACAAAAGTCTCAAAAACCTGTTATCACTGACCATCCAGACATTACCACAGCAAAAATGGCTCACAAAGTTACTGGGGTATGATTTTGAGATATTGTATAAACCCGGGGAAAGAAAATGTAGTGGCAGATGCGCTTTCACGCATTACCTCTAATGACAATCCTTTATATACTGCCCTTTCTTCCTGTCAACCCTTATTGATCACGCAACTACATGAATTTTATCAAAATGATGAAGTGGGAAAACTACTCAATGCAAAATTCACAGCTAAAAACAGAGACACCCCATCACCATTCACAGTTCAACAAGGGATACTCTATTACAAGAGGCGTATGTTCATACCTGAAGAGAGTAAGTTACGCGCTGAGTTACTACAAGAATTCCACTCTTCTGCAATGGGTGGCCATTCTGGAATTCAGGGTACATAAAGTCGTCTTGCAGTTGTGTTTGCTTGGCCTAATATGATCAAAGACGTTAGGGAATACATCAAGATGTGCGAAATTTTCTAGGCAAACAAATCAACGAACCACAAACCTTATGGCCTTCTACAACCTCTGTCAATTCCTCAGCGTGTCTGGGAGGACATTTCCATCGACTTTATGACACACCTACCTCCCTCCAATGGTAAAACTACCATCTGGGTCATTGTTGACCGTTTCTCCAAATCAGCTCACTTCATACCATTGTCTTCAAGTTACACAGCAGTGTCTCTAGCTCCTCTTTTCCTCACAGAGATCTATTGTTTGCACGGAATGCCTAAAACAATTGTGAGTGACCGAGATAGAATTTTTGTTAGTAAATTTTGGAAAGAAATTTTCAAACTCAGTGGAACTACGCTAGCTTTTAGCAGTGCATATCATCCAGAATCGGATAGACAAACAGAGGTTGTGAATCGTATTTTACAGACTTACCTTCAGTGTTATGCGTGTGATGATCCTAAACGATGGTTGAACTACCTTCACATTGCTGAGTTTTGGTATAACACTTCCTATCAGTCGTCCATCCGTATGACTCCTTTTGAGGCCTTGTATGGTAGATCCCCTCCCTCTGTAACCTCATACATCAGTGGATCCGCACAGATCGCAGCAGTGGATGACACCTTAACTCGACGCATGCAACTTTCCCGTTTACTCAAAGAAAACCTGACAAAAGGACAACAGAGGATGACTTCACTTGCCAACGGTCACCGGTTAGATCGCAACTTCGAGGTGGGAGACTGGGTAATGCTGAAACTTCAGCCTTATCGACAGACATCTGTTAAGGGACGAACCCCACCTGAGCTTGGCCGGAGATTTATGGGACCCTTCAGTGTTCTTCGTTGTCTTGGATCTATAGCGTACGAACTCAAATTACCTCCTGAAGCACGAATCCATCATGTGTTCCATGTTTCAAAGTTACGGCCTTTTCATGGTGAACCCCCTTCCGCTCTGATCGCATTTCCAATCTCAGTGACTAGTACCGTTGTTTGTCTCGAACCAGCATAGATCTTGGGTTTGCGAACTCTCTTGACTCCATCAGGAGCTCTGCAACAATTACTGGTCCAATGGAAGGGCCTATCTAAGGAAGAAGCAACATGGGAGGAACTGGAAGATTTTCGAAACACATGGCCGTTGGTGAACCTTGAGGACAAGGTTGTTCTCAAAGGGGGAAGTGATGATACAGACAGAACCCTAAAAGAGCGCTCAGATGTCTTAGTACAAAGTGGGCTGGTTCAGGAGCAACAAGAAATGGGCTGACCCAAAAGAAATGTCAGGAAGCCCAAATGGTTAGACAACTTTGTGACCCGTTGAGATTGTTCTGGAAGCACGAGTCATTGTAAGTACATGGGGTAGCATGTGCAAGTTATTTACATTTTCTCTTTCCAATGACACTTGTCCAATTTCTATTTGTATTAGGTCTTAACATTTTGTCCTTATAAGATAAACAATCAGAATGTAATGATTAGCCTATTATTGAATTCAGATATACTTTCTCTCTCTATTTTCTCCTGGAGTCACCTCAGAACTCGAATCTGAGCCTTTTCCCTTTTTCTCCCTTTTGCACTTGCATCACGCCTCCTATATGTTAATAAAGCACTCAAATAAGTTTATTTGTGAAATTTATTAGTATCAATATGAAAAATAAAATTATCCTTTGATAGATAAATTTATTTTCTTGCTCTAGACAGGGACACTTTAATTTCTATAGTAACTACATAGAGAGTTACGTCAACAACGGAAATTGTCAAGATAAAATCTGTAGAAATACTGTTTTTCTTCCTATTTTATTGGTACCGTCGTAAAATTTCGAATAACTTCACCGTTGCTATGGTGGCTCTAGACGGGGACGCTTTAGGGTGGTTCAAATGGTGGAAATCGTATAACCCAAACCTAGATTGAAAAATATTCTAAGAGGCCTTAACACAAAGATTTTAACATAATCTTTTAGAGAGTCCGTTACAAGCTCTACTAACTCTCAAACAAGATCGGTTGGTTAAATAATTGGTTATTCCAATTCGAGAAGAATGTTGGATTTGTTTAACGGATGAAATCAGTGCAGAGTTGAGGATGTGCGAACCAAAAAAAAAAAGTTTGATACCATGAACAAAGTGAGGTTCTCTAAAAAAAATTAAAAAAGTTATAGTAAAAAGATGAAACACAATAATTTCTTCTTTTTTATTTAAAAAAGCTATAAAATAGTTCAAAAGTTCACTTTTGAAACTTTTGAAAGAGGTAAATAAATATCATTTGAAAATGAACTTTTAAACATAAATATTTTTAGGAAAAACTACAAATAAAGTTGTTTGTGATGTATTAGCAAACACGTAGGGTGTGAATAAAATCCCTCGATATGGTGATATATTGGAGAAAAGGTGGAGACGCAAGATTCATGGGCCTCATGTAACTTGATCTAGTAGAGGAGTTTGATTTGATATTTATTACGTTTTTTGAGAACTTCTTATCGTAACCTTCCCCCACTCCTCTTGCACACCCTCCACAAATCTCATTTTACCGCGTTTAGATTTTATATTCCTAACTGTGATATTACAATTTCGTATTATAGAATTCGAAATCTCTTATACTTTAGAAAAAAAACACACGATAAAACTTTAACAATTATTCCACAGATCAAATTATGCATGAACATCACCACCAACAACATATTTCAACTACAACATATTTCAAGTGGATAATGAACTTCATTAAATGACGAGTTGTTTAGAAGAATTTGAGTTTGATTTCTGCGTGAAATAATTATTGGTTAAACTTTACTTAACACATAATTTAACAACAACAATAACAACATAAATTAAATATTTACAAGGACGAAGAATCAAAAGTATAATCTTTCAGGAGCTAAAAACGAAAAGCATGATCTTTTCTTGTTTCAAATCCAGATTTAAACCTATACCATTTATCTATTCAACAAACTGACACTGCTTGCACAATGAATCCCCAAATAAATATTGTCTTGAGCATGTACGTGTTCAACCAGTGATGTCTTGACATGTCGTTCTCAAATTAATTCGCTTATTAAGGGGCCAAGCTGTGAGAAGAACAAATTACTTTGTCACGGGTCTAAGATTCATGGGCCATCTGCAAAATCATCATGTTCGACACTTATTTCATACTAATCACATTATTACTATTTCAATCAATATATCCTGTTGTTTTTATGCTTCATTGTTAGACCTAATTGATGTAAAATATTCCTATATTTGGAACAGAAGGCCCTAAGATACAACTACGTAAACAATAATTTGAGCTTTGTGTCAAAAAAAAATAATTTGAGCAATAAATTTAAATATGAAAATTACATTTGAAGCAAGTTGGAATTTATGTTAAGGGCAAAATCAATTTCAATTGATATCATTAAACATGTCAAAAATCAATTTTTGGTGTTTGAAATTAATTTTGGCCCTGCCTTCTCCAAAAAACTAACAAGCATTGGTATGTGTCAGAACCTTCTACCGTATTAGTATGTTTAATGAAGTTTAAGTTCCAACCAAATACTATTGTCAAAAAAAAGTTCCAAACACATGCTTAAATGTGAAGCTACTTCGATCATTATGAACTAAATGATTCTCTCTGGCTGATTGTGTGACTTTGGCAATTTAAAGATAAGTTGCATTCATGTGATTTTTCAAAGTATAAGAAATATATTTGACTTGAAAACGGAAAACCAGTAAATCATTGTGCACTAAGGAATTTTTAAGCTCACCGAACTATATGATGGTGCTCAAGCATTTATTTCCTAAATCTAACCAATAATTTATCTTTTTTTTAGAGGAAATAGTAACTTGTTCTAAGCTTGGGTTCGTCTGGATCTAGTCTCGGTGATTGGGTTATGAGCTCTTGTTGTGCTGCTGTTTATGAATTTGACGCGTTTCCCATGCATTGGACCGCGTGGCTAGAAATGGTTGTGAGTCTATTTTTGTTGTTTGTCATAGTTGATTGTTGGCACTTGGATTTGTTGGCAATCGGATCCACTCGTCGTAATTAAAATTTGGATCCTATGCGCATCAAATCAAACACCTTTAATTTTTTGCAATTTGATTTCGTACTTGTATGCCGATTCATTGGATTGTGTTAAAAGTGTGAGGTCGATTGCTCTAGATTGGGATTCGGGGCTTCTATACCATTTAGGGTTGTTTTGTTTACCCATTTGGGTTGTTTTTTCCATTGCTTATACTCAAGGTCAGGTTTTATGTTCCCAAAATTCTTTTGTTCCATTTGGTTTTAATCTATTCAATGTGTTGCAAATTAATCTGCACCACATTTGTTTAATGAAAATATCACTTATTTATGCGTCTAAATCAATCCTTTGAATTCCTTGTTTCTGATTCAATTTTGATTATGCAGCGGAAAATAAATAATAAACCAACCTAAAAGCATACACACAAAATAAAATAATTTAGCGTCTCATAAGTCCTAGCTCAACTGGCAAAAATGCCGAAATTATTTGGCCGGACGTCATAACCGGGGTTCGAACCCCAATACCTCTACTTTGTATGTGCGAGTTTATGATGACTTTGTCATCTCATCTATCTACCCAAAAAAAAAAAAAAAGCAAAATTGGCCGGGCAGTAAGAACAAGAAAAATTGGCCCCAACACATTATGTCGCCTCAATTACACACACATTATTGCTTAAGAAGCACGACAATGTTTGATAGCAACACAGTTTGTTTTGTAAATTCAAAAAATCAATATCGAAAGTTACAATAAGAATGACTACTTTTATGCTAGTCTTTAATTTGCTTGCAACCACGCAAGATTTGGGCTGGCTTGGGAAACCATATGTATGTGTATAGTTTGGCCTACTTTTTGTTGTTTCTATATATGCTCTAATTCAGGTGAAGGAACCTTGAAAAATTCCATGGCTTGCAAAAGAGCAGTGAAAAGATGATAAAGTAGTAATTGGGGATTGAGTGGCAAACCAATTGAATGAAGAAACCTAAAAACTAACAAAGTATATGGTAAACACAAGAATTTATCTTGATGTTTTTATTAGCTCTTAAAAATTCAAATGAGTTAATGTAAAAAATTCACTGGGGTCATCAAGACAAGATTTAAAGACGATAAAGATATTTACATATTATATATTAACAAACATCTTAAATCGGCAATGGAGTACGAACCAACTTCTTATTAATTAGATCCATCTCCTATTGCAAAGAATATATCTTTCTTGTACAAAGAGAATATATATTTGAATAAAGAAAAAGCATGTGTGACCCTTTTATTATGAAGCAAGCACATGGGGGGATTCTTGATCGCAAGCCAAAGGAAGCTGCCTCTAATTAGAAATGGATGTGGATGGAACACTTTGACATAAAGCTACAATAAACACCAACACTTCTCTATGATTTTAAAAGTTCTACCAATTGCCGACCCAACCTGTCTTTGATCTTCAACACATATACTTGATAGCTAATCAATAGCTGACTTTAAAGAGAAAAATACTTAAAAAATATATGCACTTTATTAAATTCATTTTCATCAATTATATGCTTGAGTTGGGTGTATTTATTTTATTGTAGGAGTCTTATTGTGCAATTTAATTCAAGATCATAAGGTTCCTTCCTTTAAATATACACCATCTTTTTGAAAAGGTCATGCTTGTGTTAACGATGGAACTTCACTCTTAATCAATATCTCAATTTGTCTTTTGTTATACCTATATATCATATGTATAAAGAATAGTCTTCCCATTTATAGCTTTTTTGGTCCTTTCACCAACCGTCAGATTAAGTCTTGAATCGGACGCAGTGGTTAGGTAAAAATTTATTTAAGATATATGTAGCGATACTTGAATTTGAATGCATGATGTGACGTTATTATAGGTCAAATTCGTATTTGAACTGGAGTCACGTATTTGGACTTGGACATAAACAAAATACGTGAAACATATGAGAATATACTAATAAGCTAAATTCACGACGCGGATATTCCAAATATGCATGAAAGTAAAATATAAACTAGGTAATATTGGCTTACTTAAAATCACAATTTAGTTTAGTCTAAAGAAAAAATACACTTGCTCAAAAAAAAATATACACGATTTAGAGGAGAATGGTGGGGTAGGGGCGGCGGATTTATGCCTTTGTTATTGTTATAAAATTTAGCATAGTTGACGCATGACAGTAGCATGATGATTTTAGAATTTAATTAGATGGAGAACAACTGTGAAATGTGGAATTCCAAAGGAATTAATTCCTTTGTTTTCCAAAAAGCACTTAGGATTAGATGATAGTACTACTGTATGGTCCCATCAATTTAGAAAGATAGGAAGATAACTGAAATTTTGAACACAAACGGATAACAAGTTGCGCTACTAATTTTTTATTTATGATAAAACCAATTATTGTAAAAACAACGTTGTTATGTATGTCTCTTTGAACTCTTTGTAGAAGACTTGCGACCTCTAGTTCTAGAAGCCAAAAGTATCAAAAGATACAAATGGTATAAAAACATGTTGATTGTGAGAACACGCTTTCTTGTGTTTGACCACTTTGCTTGCAAACACCCAAAAACTGCTTTGTGTCTTGTGGCCATGTCAAATTTTAGTTCAATATCCGAACACTTTTACTAAAAAAGACACTTGTCAAAACATGTTGTTTTAAGAGGGACGGTGTCCTTGCTAGTAAAATTGCTAAAGTCAAAATCTAGAACCGTAGGACGAAGAATATCTAAAGTACTATCAAAGTCATAGTTCCTACTACTTATTCCATAGTCTCTCAATATATGATCTCATAGCACCCAAAATTGGTTCCTCGAAGCCAAAAACATGTACGAGAAAGTCTCTACTACTGAATACAAACTCACTCCTCCAACCTTAATAAGTAAAGAAGTTGCCCTCTATTTAAGGTCATCAAAGAAAAAGACCTCCACCAACCACAATGTCTTCAACCGTCCCTCTATTTGCACGGTCCTCTCCTCCATGTGAATCTTAACCATTGACTTTTATCTTAATCATCTATAAAATCATACACATATTAATAGTCAAATAGTGCAAAAAAGTTATATTGACAATGCATATAAATTAAACTCAAAGAATTATTTTAAAGGTTTAAAATATTATCAAAATTCAAATGATTTCACTTTATTTAATGATAAAAAAATTTAAATTGTTTTCTACCAACAAAAATAATTAAAAACAATATTAAATTAATCTATATTTCATTTTTATTTTTTGGTTAGAATCTATATAAAAGTGAGTACTAATAGGCATCATATCTCAGGCTATTGCTATAATACGCTCTCTCTTGTGCTTCTCAGTTCTCACGTATTGTCTCCACCTCTATGAAATAAACATGTGCGCGTATTTCATCAACAAGACTTAATATATCTAGTTTTTTTAATGGTAAAATATATACATAAAAAAAGAGGAAGGTACAAGATACATCAAAAGAGCTGTCATAAGACGCTCCAAAATAAAACCCCCAAGGGTTAACCCTCGGCCCAAATCATGCTAAGGAAGGCACCCCAAAGACACCACAAAAACAACAAAAAAAAACACCAAGAAAAACGAACCAACGACTACACCAATAACATTTAAACTTTAATATATCTAGGTTATTGGTCGTAATACTCACTGATCGGCCTATGCATCTGTTTGGAGCAAGGGTCGAGTCGTTGTTTCAAGGATATGACGATTCAATATGCATTTATACTTTAAAATGTTTTATATCTTTAAAACAAATCATGAAGAAAAAGTATTGTCATGTAAGAGCAGCAAATAGTATAACATACCGATATATATATATATATATCACATATATAACTATTTTATTTATTTTTTCATTTAAAAATACTATCAATAGAGGTGCTTGTAGATCGATTTTAATGTAAAAAAATCATTCAATGTAAAGGTTAAAATAGCATGTGGTTAAGTGGGTTGAATGACCTCCTTAAAGAAAATGTAATCTCACTAAATATTTTTTGAAAGGAATAATCTCACTAAATATGGTTAAATAAGATTGACTCATTCGATTTTTTGGCAACACAGACTAAATAAAGCAATCAATTCCAATTCCATCTTAGACCACATTTAATCAGATCAATTGTAAGAAAAATACAAATCCAACAAAACCGCATACTGTTTTGATATTTGAACACAGAATTTTTGTAGTAGTATTTTTTTGAAGGGGAAATTTTTTGTAGTATTAAAATCGATTTAACACCATCCTCTATTACAAAGCTAGCAAGTAGTACTAGTATTTTTATAGCTGGCTGTTTATCACCGAAATTTGTGTGTAGCTGATATTTTTATAGCCATCTTTGACCATTTAATGCAAAACAACACGAATACTACCAATTTTTCGTCTCACGAAATTTAAAGAGACACAAAAAGAACAGAAGCCTTGTTCTCATTTGTTTCTGCAACATCAATCATAAAAAAATACCTATATTTCATAGGTATTTAAACTTTAACTTAGTTCTTTTTTTCAATTATATAAAGTTTAGCTGAGTTATAATCTGAATTACTATAATTTGATCAAACGGCTCAAAGAATCATTTACCAAAGTCCTCATATTAACAACGTGAATTGAATTCACAATCACATGTGTAAGTCAATTTATAATGAGACGAGTTTATGTTCGGTTCCATTTTAGAGAGATAAAAATTGATTCTTGGAGGTATAAAATTGATTCTGACCTGTTTGATTGTTATCGAATAGAATTGATTCTGGGCTTGCTTGATTGTTATCGAATAGAATTGATTCTGCCTTTAGAATTGATTCTACTTGAAGCTATGTAGCTTTTGGTTCTAGAATCGATTTTCACACACAAATTTATAGTTCAACTCATTTTCACATAAATGTTCTTTTTTTGGTGGTGTCCGGGGTTTGAACGCAAACCTTGCATATATTATGCATTGTTTATACCAACTGAATTAAACTCGCGATGACACTTTTAGATGAATGTATAGAAACACAAACCATTTTTAATCATAGTACTTTTAACCAAATTCAATTTTCTCAACGGGAGAACCAAACACACATTGAATCATCATGAGAAAAAGAATGAATATTTGCACCAGAAATATAAATAAAGCGCCATTTTTTATTTAACACAAGTAGAAATAAAAAGGTGTCTCTTTTTCAGGCAAGTGCCATCAAAATCCAATCTTGGATAAACTCTCTTTGAATCCAAGTTTCTTCCTCTTCTAGGTTGTCTTCAAACTTTATTCTAGTACACTGTCAATGTCTCTGTCCCTCTTCTTCACAATTTCTTTCTCTCACTAACACTTTTCATTTTCAAATCTAGGATTTAAAAACTCTTTGTTTATGTTCCTGTTTCACTACTACATTATTAGTAGTTTTTTTTTTTTTAGAACCTTTGTGCTTGGCCTAATTTGTATCTGTTTTTAAGGTAGACAAATCACACCAAATTCTAGGATTTTCAGTTTTTGTTGCTTAGATTGAAGCTACTGAATTGACAAGGTAGAAGGAACAATTAATAGAGTGTAGAAAAAAATGAAGTTGTGTACTTCATTGTTGTTTCTGGGTTTGCTTTCTATGCTTTCCTTTGTGGCTTATGCTATGGTGGCATCAAATGAAGGTACTAGTTGTGGCTTTATATTCATTTTCCATCTCAGATCTTGAATTTTCACTTTGTTAAGCTCTGTTTGGTTGGTAAGAAAAGCTAAAGAAAGCATCAAACTTGGTTAATCTGATATAAATAAGTTCTTCTAAATTATAACTTAATGTGTGTATAGTTAATATGATCATGTAGCAAAATTTCTTTTATGTTTCTTGTGTGAACTTGGAAGTTTTTGAGGTTAATTAATTACTTTTCATTCTTATTACACTTTTGTCTTGTTTTTTCCAGAATGGAAATTGGGAATTATGGTATTCAGCATTTACATTATTAATTGCTTTGCATTGTCCTTTTTTTTTTAACTGTTGATTTTGTTTTTCTGCACAGTTGGGGCACTTACAACCTTCAAAGAAGCTGTTTATGAAGATCCACATATGGTTTTGTCAAATTGGAATACTTTGGATTCAGATCCTTGTGACTGGAATGGAGTTTCATGCACCGGAACTCGAGATCATGTCATCAAGCTGTAAGCTACAATTGGTCCATTTAGCAAAAAAAATTTGGGATGTAATTAGACTTTCTTTGGATAAACAGTTTATTTAAGCGTTTATAGCATAATAAATGCTTATGCATAAGTAATTCCTTGTGACTGGATTGGGATTCTTCGTTGCAGAAACATATCAGGGGCATTACTAAGAGGGTTTCTTGCTCCAGAAATCGGGAAAATAACCTACTTGCAAGAACTGTATGATTCTCATCCAGAAAACTTTTTTTAATTAGTGAGTCTGTGCTATAGTACTAGAGTATCATGGTTGTGACTAATTTGTTGTTCTTATTCTTGTAGAATATTGCATGGCAACAATCTCATTGGAACAATACCGAAAGAATTGAGCGCGTTAAAATCTCTTAAGGTGTTGGATTTGGGAAAGAATCAGTTATCTGGACCAATTCCTCGAGAGATTGGAAATTTGACACAAGTTGTAAAAATGTAATTGGAAATCAATCTACCATTATGTTTTTCCTAATTAGAGAAAATTATTGACTATTGAAGAATGTTTGAATTCTTGTAGAAATCTCCAGTCCAATGGTTTGACTGGTAGGTTGCCTTCAGAGCTTGCAAATTTGAAATATCTTCAAGAACTTCGGCTCGATAGGAATAAGCTTGAAGGACCTGTTCCTGCTGCTAGCACTTCAAATTTTCCTTCAAATATGCATGAATTGTGAGTAAAATTATTTATTTATTTATTTTGAGGGAAGATTATTTAAATTTTATTTAGTATAGTTTGCTTATGAAATTTTACTAATATTTTATTTAGTAAAATTATTGATTATTTTTTTGAGGGAAGATTATTATCCTCATTCATGTATAGTCAAGCTCACAACTAAGTAGTATAAAATTACAAGTAATGCCATCAAAATCTGGATCTTGTTAATCTGATTCCTATTAATTCCATTATTTATTCAGGTATGCCTCAAATGCGAATTCGACCGGCTTCTGTCGTTCGTCGCTTAAAGTTGCAGATTTTTCATATAACTTTTTGGTTGGTAGCATACCAAAATGCTTAGAGTATCTTCCAAGGTACTTATTCTTTTAATCTTCTTGGCATGTGGCATTCTAATCAACCTCCTTACTTAGAAAATATGAACTCTGTCATACAGAACTAGCTTTCAAGGGAATTGCCTCCGTGTCAAAGTTGTAAAACAGCGGACTAAAGTTCAATGTGGTACGTAAGATATTATATATAATTTAAAAATCAATTAGGATGTATCTTTGTGGACATGTCATAAATCTGAATCATAATATAATTACAGATTTACTGTAATATACTTTTTACCATTAACTGTTACTAGCTTTTTTTTTTACATCTAACAATGAATTATTATTTCACAGCTGGAGCTTCACCTGCTCAAGGTCACCCAGTAGTGAAACCAAAACACCTGTCTAAAGCTGAACATGAATCAAAGCATGAAGGAGGTTCAAAACCTGCTTGGCTTTTGGCTCTAGAAATAGCAACCGGAACCATGGTTGGTTTTCTCTTTCTGATTGGTATTTTCACTGCTATCCAAAGGTTTAACAACAAATCATCCATCATTATTCCTTGGAAGAAATCCTCAAGCGAGAAAGAGCAAATCTCTGTATATATAGGTTTGATTTGTTTACTTTCTTTGATTCCTACTGTGTATTTATTTACTAATAATATATTCATGGCTAGTTTGAACATATTCAATACTATATCAAATTGCAGATTCTGAGATGTTGAAAGATGTGACGAGGTATAGCAGACAAGAGCTTGAGGTGGCTTGTGAAGACTTCAGTAACATAATTGGATCTTCACCGGATAGTGTGGTCTACAAAGGTACAATGAAAGGTGGACCTGAGATTGCTGCAATTTCCCTCTGCATTAAGGAAGAGAATTGGACTGGACACCTTGAACTTTATTTTCAGAGAGAGGTAAATAGATCATTCCAATGTTTGCAGTGTGCAAGATACGTAATGAAAATAATTAAATCAAACCATTAAATTCTTCTGCTATTGGTACCATTCAGGTGGCAGACTTGGCAAGGATAAATCATGAGAATACAGGAAAGCTACTAGGCTATTGCAGAGAGAACAGTCCATTTACAAGGATGCTGGTTTTTGATTATGCATCAAATGGCACACTTTATGAGCACCTACATTGTTGTAAGTTGAGATTCTTAGCTAGTAATAGTATTTTATACTTATGTGTTTGTTTTACAATTCCTTAAAACGTGAAGTTATGACTGCAGATGAAGAAGGGTTCCGGCTATCTTGGACGCGGCGCATGAAAATTATCATAGGCATTGCGCGGGGACTTAAGTATTTGCACAATGAAATTGAACCTCCTTTTACTATATCAGAGTTGAATTCAAATGCTATATACCTTACAGAAGATTTTTCCCCCAAGGTGCGCATACAACCTTGTTTAAATTTTCTAACATATATAATAGTCATTTTGATATCTATCAATGTTTATGTTCTGTATGTTGTGGTTGTTGACTTGTTGTCATTGTAATTTAATTGCAGTTGGTTGATTTTGAAAGTTGGAAGACGATTCTTGAAAGATCAGAAAAAAATTCTGGTTCTGTTAGCAGCCAAGGTGCTGTTCCAAACTCCCTTCAAGCCCGCCATCTTGATACCGAAGGAAACATTTATGCTTTTGCAGTACTTCTACTTGAGATTATCAGTGGGAGATCTCCATACTGCAAGGACAAAGGTTACTTGGTGGATTGGGTAAGAAATTTCTTCAAGTTTGTTATAATTATTGTGGAAAAAGCTTAGGTGCGGTTGAGTTGTTCACCAATTATAACTTCCCACGATGCCCTAAGAACATTCTTTAAAAGTTAAAAATAGTAAGTTTTTATGAAAATGTGTGTATTCAATTCGCATTGAAAATTGAAATGTTTAACTATTTAAATGAATAAATTGGAATAACTTCGTTGTTTTTATTACTTCTGCTGAAGGTAACACTTAAAGGATAAAGTCTGTAATGTTTATACTCATATATGTGGTGCAGGCCAGGGATTACCTTGAATTGCCAGAAGTAATGTCATATTTAGTGGATCCTGAGTTGAAACATTTCGGATATGATGAGCTCAAAGTAATATGTGAGGTGGTAACACTTTGTATTAGTCCTGACTCCAATGGCTGTCCATCAATGCAAGAGTTGTGCAACATGCTGGAAAGCAGAATCGACACATCGATAAGTGTGGAGCTCAAGTCATCATCTTTAGCTTGGGCTGAACTAGCACTTTCATCATAATCGAGTGCTCAATACTCAAAACTAACAACATACACTGAAGCAGACCTATAACTGAATATGCTTTTATGAGCACTTACTTTTGATTTATTTTTCTTCCTATTTAGTTATATATATAGTTTACTTGTAAATAATTGCTCAAAAAGGAAATGTGTAAGGATAAATCCATGACAAGTATCTTGTATTGGTGGCTAACAAGTAGAAGTCAATAATTGATAAATGAATGGAAGAAAAAAGATTGTGCTATAGAAAAGGACCACAAAAGTTGTATAACAATATGGTCCAGTTTTGTTTCAAAATGGTCTCTTATTTTACAAAATTTATATTAATGTAGTCTAATTCTAATAAAATTTAAATGAAAATGACCCCATCAAAACCAAATATAAAGATAAGAACTCAATTGGAACTTTTTAAAGTACCAAACTGAAACTAAGAAATAAGGTAATGGATCAATTAGTCAATACTAGCATGGGCAGTTATCAATGCTTAATGGGGCTAATTACTAACAAAAATGCTTAATTGAGTTAAGAGATGTACACTAATTGCTCAGACACATTGCTTGTGAATACTAGAACATGTCTACAGAAAAAGCCTATGGCATAAAGATATAAGGTTAAGATTATGGTACACCTTCGTGTGGACACGAGTTAGGTGAGAAAGAAGCAAACCGTCTCTGCCACTTCTTTGTATATCAAGATCCATCATAAGCTTAATGTGTGCAAGTATAATTAGGGTTGGGAAGAAAGAAAAAAAATCATGCCTTAGTTTACGAGTTTTATAAGAGTAATAAAAACATTTCTACTCTCAAGTAGGGATGGAAAGTATCCCTACTTATGTATGTGGATAAAACCTTGTAATTTTTCTTATGTTGAATAAACTGCCAATTGAACATCCTCTTTGATGGATCATTTCAAATCACTAAAGATTATGTTTCACAGATGTTCGATCACTGACTCATGCGTATGAAAAATATTTTGTTTTGTTGGGAGAGGAGAATCCACCTGATGTGTCTCACAGATTCTCCGACAAATATTAATCACTTTTAACCAACAAGAAATTTTATACGACATGATATAAAAAAATTCATGTTTCTCCAAAGACAACCGCACCAAACACCAACATCAAAAAGCGTCCGACCAATCACAATCACGAGGGCCATTCTCAAAAGTAAAGAAAGAATTCTCAGATTCCAAGAGAAAACCTGGCCACAAGAATGATCCAAGTCTCATCCAAAACTCAAGATAGTGAGGCAATCACAAGAGGAAGTGAAATAAGTCATCTTCATGCAAGAAGCATTGCTGACAGAGCATGTGCAGGAAGATAAAACCAAAGTACTATCAACTAAATATACAATTATTTTTTATAATGGAGACGGGTGGACCTCAAGGTACCCTGTACCCATATCCACATTCGTACTATATTGACTTTTAGTTTTGTTGTAAAATATAATGATATAATTTTTGTATTATTATTTTGTTAGAAATGATTACAATTATTGCGTGAAGAAATAAGTTTTTAAATTAGTTATAACATGAATATCCCAAATAATTGGGATCCTATAAAATTTGCTAAAAGAAACTACGAGCAGAACCCAAACTAAATTTTATACAGATAAAGCATGCTTTAAATCATGTTCTTCTATAACTTAGTCAACCTTCAATAGCAATAAAAAACAAAATTAAGGGGCAGAAAAGCCAGCCAACCAAAGTTTTGAACATCCAAATGCATTAAATTAAAAGTGACAGTTCCTATAGGTGCCACCATTTCCACATTTTGGGCAAAAAAATCCTCCCAATTTCAGCAGTAACATTGAAGCAGGCATGACACTTGAGTATCCATCTGGAATGCAAATAATTAAAATATAAGCACGTAAAATACAATAGCATAATGTGTTTCATAGGATAGCATCATGTAGAGATTAGAAGAAATAGGCATGTGAAATTGTATTAGCATAATAGTGCACAATGCTTAATAAAACTTACAAGTTTCAATCCCTTCACACATTCAAAAATTTACCTCAAATAGCAAGAACATGGTGAAGGAACTTCAAATTCGTGTTACAAGGAACTTGAGCTTGTCCTATATTTTTCCAACCCTAACAGGTTCGTTCCACCACCAAGATCTTAACTTTCTTGCCAATATGCCCCATAAACAACTACGGAAAATCAAACACATAACCACCACCATCATCAACCAAAAACCACACAATACCAACCAAGGAAACCTAAACCCTACTTTCACTTATTTACCCAATATATCGTCACTAACGGCTCATAAACCGCTTTCCTAATTAGTTGTTGGCTCACACCACATTAGTTGGGCCTAGATCTCATAATTTGGGCTTGTAATCCACTCTTCTCATCAGCTGTTGCATTGCATCACAACACTCGAGTCGTGCTTAGACCTATATCTCGTTTGTCCACCGTTTTGAGGAAAAAAGGAAAATAGCTACGTAGAATCGAAATATACGCCAAGGATGGTACCAAGCATTCAAACAAATGCGCCAGATTTCATAAGGTCGTCGTCAATAAATGGAATAGAACGCGTTGTCGGACTTTTTAGGTTTTAATTTGGCTCGAGGGCCAGGCGCAACTAGTTAGTTTGGTAGAGTATGTGAACAAATACTCTGCCAAACGGGCTAATTGTGTCTGGTCCTTGACTCAAACCAAAACCCAAAAAGTCGAAAGCACTACCAAGAAATCTTGCGAACTCAGTGAGCTTTTTAGGTTTTACTTTGGGTCGAGGGCCAAACGCAACTAGTCAGCCAGTTTGGTAGAATATGTAGTCTGGTACTCTACCAAACAGACTAGTTGTGTCAGGTCCTCGACTTAGACCAAAACCCAAAATGTCGACAACGACCCCATGAAATATTGCAACCTCGGTGGCTTTTTAGGTTTTAATTTGGGTGGAGGGCCAGACGCAACTAGTCAGTTTTGAATAGTATGTGAACAAGTACTCTGTCAAACGTACTAGTTGTGTCAGTTCCTCGACTCAAACCAAAACCCAAAAAGTCGACAGCGACCCCATGAAATCATGTGAACTCGGTAAAATGCTTAGAATCAAAAATTGAGAAGAACTTGAATCTAAGGGAGCAGTGTGAGCCATGCCGAACTCGAGTGGTGGTGTGAGCCATGCCGATAAGGGAGCGGTTTATGAGTCGTCGGTGATGAGATCAAAGCTCAATTATAGTGGTGTGAGCCAACAGTCGATGAGAAAAGCAGTTTATGGGACGTTGGTGACAAGATTGTGTAAAGAAGTAAAAGTAGGGTTACGATGTTGGTGTTGTGTGGTTTTTGGTTAGTGATGATGGTGGGAGTTGTGTTTGATTTTAAGGGACTATTTTATGGGTGCATACATGTAAGAAAGTTGTGATCTCAGTGATACTTGTTATGGTTAGAATTATCGTGGTCTCTCTTGCTATGGCTTTGTTTGCTTGGAATTGTATTTGAAAAAAAAGGTTTCTAAGGTTTGTTAAAAGATACCCTAATATTGAACTTAGAGATAACATTGATGGGCAGTTTGTTAAGATTAAAAAATATATAACTCGCCACTTTTTTTTTTAAAGATATTATAACTCTCCACTTATACACCACATGAAAATACATATGTCATGATTATGAAAATAAAAATTAAATCCTAACAAAGCTCACAAATGTTCTAAAAAAAATTAAATCCTAAAACTTAGTACAAAAAAAAAAATTGGTTCTAATTAGACACATCACAGGTAAAAATCGTTCACGTTGACGTATAAAAAAAAAAATGAAACATGAAATTTACACACACACGTCACCTTAAATATATTTAAGGTCCGTTTGGTTTAGACTTATCTTGAGCTTATTTTTTTTTGACAAAAATAAACGATATTCATTCATTCAAATTGATGGAGTACATCGATACAATACAAATCCAAATTCGCTAAAAACAAAAAGGATGAATTGTGAACAAACTCACAACATCCATGTTAATAGAATAAAACGGCAAAGTACCTATGCCTACAAATATGACTATATTAAAGTCTTCGAAATATTCATGTCTCCGGATCTGCAACGTTGACGACATTAAAGTCATTGTCATTGATCGGATCTACACTTGCTCAAAGCTAATATTCTTTCAACCTGAATCAAATAAACACTGCACTAAGACGGGAAATAAAAAACACACCGCACAAAGACGGGAAATCAAAACAAACAGAGTCGTTCAGAGACAACGAAATCACAAAAACAAACGAAAGAAAACAGAAAATATGTGAAATCACTTATTCAATTAGGATATAAGGAAAAACAACTCGGAGGGGTGATTTTTGGGTCAAAATTGACCCTAAACCACCCTCTAACAAGATGAAGAAGAAGAAAGGGGTGACGACTAGGTTTGAGAAGGAGAGAAGAGAGAGAGAAGACGACAAAGGAAATATAAATCTTGTTTATCTTGAGCTTATATAAAATAGCTTATACAAATAAATTAAGTTTTTTTGTATTATTCATGAGTTTGTAAATGTAGTTTATGAAAAACAGTTTATAAAATTACAATTTTTATTAGTCAGCATTATAGGTGAGACTATATCTTTTAAACTTTTGATTTATTTAGTATGTATTATATTATTATTTCATTCTTCACAGAAATCTTACGCCACAAAATAAATCTTTTTCTTTTAAGCATACAAATACTTTGTAGACTTCTAATCCAGTGCATAATTTTCAGCTGTATGGTAATCACTCTTACCTTCGATGCTTTCCTGCAACAAAAAAGAGAAATTTTGAATGAGCCTTGACGAAGGATCATGGAGTGTGAATTTTACTGAATGTTATGGTTTTTTGTTTGTTGTGTGTGATGCACATTGACATAGGCCCCGTTTAGGTAAACAACTTTATATTGATGCTTATAGCATTAGAGCTTACATTGTAAGCTCTTATATTCAATAAGCTATTTACGTTTGGATATATACACTAAAAAGTACTTACGTAAATTGAAGTGTTTGGATGTGTCATTTCATAAGCAATTATGAAATGTTAAAATATTTTTAATTTAAAAAAATCAAAGAATCAAACCACAATTTTTTTAATGAATCAAACCACGATTTTAAAGTTGTAAACATAACAATATTAAAATATAGTAATAATTTTAATATACATATAAAAAAGAGTTAAATAAGCTTTTGGTCCTTAAAAATATAGGCAAATTCATTTTTAGTCCTCATAAAAAAAGTGAAATATTTCGGTCCCTTAAAAAATTTGAGCGCATAGTTTTAGTCTCTGTTAAATTAAAATTTGTTTAATTATGCTTAAATTTTTTAATGATTTTTTACACACTTGTTTAGAACATTATAATAAGTTCCTCCATAAAAAAATAAACTCAAAATTTGATTTTTATGTCTAAAATTTTACTACTTTTATCTTAAAATATTGACGTTTTAAAAAAAAATCATATTTATTTCATTAAATGTTAAAAAGTTATAGTTTTTGGTAAAATAGTTTCTTATAATATTCTTAACGTGTTTGTAAAATAAATTTCAAAAATTTAAAATTTTAAGCATAACTAACTACACAAATTTTAATTTTATAGGAATTAAAACTACGTGCTGAAATTTGTTATAGGAGCCAAAACATGTCTTTTTTTTTATGAGGAGTAAAAACAAAATTCGATATATTTATAGGAAAAAAAACTTATTTTACCCTATAAAAAATCATCAATATTGATATATAACAAAACTAACATTAGAGGTTTATTAAAAAAAAATAACATTAGAGGTGTAAATAAATAGTCTAAACATCAATATTCTCAGGTATAATATTGCAAATACCCTTTTAAAAAAAAGTATAATAATGAAAATATAAAAGTAAGAAATAATCAAACATAGGTAAAAGTTTGATAGGCCTAAACTCCCTAAAAAATAAAATATATTGATAGTCCTATACCATTGTTGAAAAATTCTTTATTTTTTTGTTGGTAGTTACGTGTGTTATTACAATTACATAATGATAAAACAAAGATAAGTATATTACTAATCACGGCAAAAGATAATTATACAATGAATAAAATATAGGCCTTGGAGTTCCGTAAGTGTAGCTCAGATGGTGGCTACCAGGGATAATTTGTGCAGGGGTCAAGGTTCGAACCCCGGATTCCCTACTTCTCCACACATAATGTGTGTGAATCTAGCCAGTAGACTACTTGACAAAATAAAATAAAATATAGGCTTTGGAAAAAAGTGTGATGCGGGAATCGAAGTAAGTCTTGTATTTGTATAAGCTCTGTGGTAAGTTATATGTTAAGCTCAAAGTTTAGGCTTATTAAAATATAGCATAAGCAGCTTATGAAATTGCATTAAGCTATTTTTATTGATTTACCCAAACACTTTTAAAAGACTTATGTTAGTAGATAAGTCTATATAAGTTTGAAATAAATCAATCCATAGGGATGAGAGGTTTATATAATGGGAAGGAGTAAAAAAAAGCGTTCAGGGAGAAAGAAGGAAAGTAGAAAAGAGTTAAAATGGTCATTATGATAATTATGGAGGCATTAAATTGGGTTAATGTCATTTTACTAAAACCATGTGCTGAGTGGTGAACTCACGAGTGGAAAAAGGAAAATGACTGATCTCTCTCTATTTTTTTTTTTAGGAAAAATGATTAATCTCTCTTGATTGTAGGAGATTTGCAAAGAGAATAATAAGTTTTTTTTTTTTTTTTTGATTAATGA